>JAAIGF010112276.1_pt1 | contig 13972 bp, 13 predicted proteins | sample 6487441 | NCBI WGS metagenome assembly JAAIGF01 (sample SAMN13974129, study PRJNA590717) | phyllosphere metagenome | biome: pepper field; feature: multiple bacterial spot infested pepper fields; material: pepper leaves; isolation source: leaves from pepper fields | host: Capsicum annuum ... | reverse complement strand
CTGCATCGATGTGAAACCCTTGGCACAGACTTCGTCTTCTCCCTCGCAGGGATTGGTCGGTGCCGTGGCCTGTCTATCATAAGAATAGACTCCGGTTACTGGATTTCTAGAATACCAGTGCAGGTTGGTTTGCGCACTTTTCTTTTCGCCGAAAGACATTAATGTCGCGCTTCCAGCAGTTACCGCCAAGGCTACCAGCGGTAAGATCATTTTTAAAATTTTACTTTTCATGTTAATCATGTTTTAAATTAAGAATCTGTTTACGTTAGTCTTTTGGCCGACAAGCCCTAGGCGGAAGCCCATCCCGGACTCCGGCTTCGCCGTTCTTTCCTTTTCCTTTCTGATAATGAATAATTCAAAAAAACATGCCCCAATCACATCTTCACTGTGCAGCGATCTTCTTTTCTATTGCTAAGTTCGTTTGAAAACAGGTGCTGCAGTGAGACCATCTTGCGCAAAAACACGACAGTATTGCACAATTTGCCTTGTAGCGCAAGGATTACAGAGGAGAATTGGAGGATCAACATGATTTTGGAACACTAAAAGGGCAGGATTCGACCTATCTATGCTTTTGAACGTTTTCGCTGGAAACTTCGGGGTGGCATGCCGGTAAACTGCTTGAAGGTTCGCTGAAAGGAGCGGATCTCGCCAAACCCGCAACGGATACTAACCTCCTTGATTGGAAGCCCCCGCAACAATAGCTTTTTGGCCATATGAATAACCCTTTCATTTTTATAATCCCGTATTGTTCGTTTATATACCGATCTAAATATTCGGTCTAGATGCTTTGACGAGTAAGGCGCTTGGTCGTATACCTCAGCAAGATCAAAGCCTGCCCCTCGCTGTTTTACCCCTTCCCTTACTCGCTCATTCGCGAGCATGCAATAATGCGCTGCGCTTCCAGGGACAAAATCACCCTTGAGCTTACGTCTAGAAAGCTTAAGCAGGCGAGCGAGTTGCCTTATAATATCAACCTGTCTGTCGAGTGGCTTTTTATTTAAGCCTCGGCATAACCTATGGATCAACATTTCTGTCATCTCTCCCACGTAAAAATGCTGGCTTACAGCTGCAGTGGACGCATTATTCTTCTTTAGATCAAGTAGTGGTTTTAAAAATATAAAGTCCTTGGTGGCATGCTCGTCGAACAATCGGGCGAGAAAGTAAAAGCTAAAGATACGCCAGCGTCCTTGTGGTAAAGTGACCTTGTAATTGTCAGAGGGCAGGTAAGCATATATACCCCGCCTAGCATCAAGAGCGAAGACCTTTGTTTCTTCGCGCATGAGCAGCATCCTACCGGCAGACTGTAGTAGGTAAATTCCATGTACATCCCCCATGGATGTTTGCGCAGAGAGTTTAATTGGCCGGTTGGTTTGAATTTCCAGGTAGGAGATAAATCCCAATTTACCTTTGAACTCCTGTTCGATACTAGTTCCTACATCTGATCTGCGGTAAATAATGCTACCTATGCTCAGGGAAAGTTCAGGCCAAAGGTCTCCCCTTGCAGCCTTTGACAAGGGCTGTCCGAATAATGATTCGGTATCCAGGTATGCACTTTTTCGCATATTATTTCCATTAAGCATAGCGCCTTTTTGCGCTTAATTTAGTTTGAGATTCTACTTGGATAAGATCCGATCTTCAGCATTTAAAAGCAACTATTTCACGTTAAGTACCGTTTTGTATACGTTTGATACCTTTTTCCACCCAAAACACCCTTATCTGCCACAGCATTTTGGGTTAAAAATCGACTTGGGAACGCAAAATTTTTATTGAATTACAATATCATTCTGCGTGAAATTACCTTGCGAACACGAGTTGTTCACCCACGAAATTTTACACCAATCTTTTACCGAAGTGTCCACAACCAATTAAAGAAATCGTGACTTAACAAGCAAGAATTGGTATAGTTAACCATATAGAGGTGTAATCGGTCGTTTTCGCGGTGTAGTTGACAAATAACGACCCTAAAATAGGCCGAAAACGAAGGTACAAAAACACTACTTTTCGACGAATTTCGTCATATTTTCTCCTCATCGGTACAAAGTTTTAAATAAGTAGCATCGGTTTTACTGCTAAATTGTTGCATTAGGCGTCTTATAAAAAAGCATTATCCGAAATTCTCCAGTTGAACAATTTCGTTTTATCGTACCAACGAATCTAGGCGGTAGACTAAGAATGTTAAAAGTTGTAAAATATTAAAGGCTTTTATTCAATGGCACATTATTTGGATGTATGTTACTATTCATAATTTAGGTTAATAATTGGTTAGTTAGTAAAAAATCCTGAAGCTCCCCGCTTCAGGATTTTTTTGTTAATACTCCCTTATGGATATATGTGCATTTGTAGATATTTTACCTTATTCTTTTCGCCAGCCTAGGCATTTTCGTTTTTATAAATGATGACGAAGTGCGTCATTGCTTCCTTAACGTCCTTTTGTTCAAAGATGAACATCTTTTTGTCCGCTATCGAACAGCTAAAATAAAGCCCAAAAACATAATAGCCTCACGATCCATCACTTACGCTTTTTGGCAAAGCTGTTGCATCCTTCTTTACAGATGGCAAGCGCCCAGTAGTGTGGTTAAGCTCTTCGGTAAATATTTCACCGACCAAAGCTCTGCATTTACCGAGAAACAGCTGCACCCCATCTAATAGGTATTCATCAGCGGGCATCAGCGCTGTACTTTTGAGGTATCAAATAGGAAATAATAACATAAAAATATTAAAAGACATTAAAAAAACACTATCATGAAAAAGACATTAACAACCATCGCAGCAGCCATCATCATGATCAGCTCATTCTCTTCTTTCGCAGCGGAGAAAACCAACCCGTTAAAGAATGTAGAATCAGCAAAGGTTATAGGTACCTATCTGGAAGCAACTACGCTTGGCAGCATCGAACTGAACAAGTTCCTTTTTGCAGATGATTTCCAGTACAGCAACAGTGCGAACGATGACACATTCAACAAGCGCGAATACACAGCTTTCTTGAAAGCACACAAAGGCGTAAACTTTGAATGTAAGACTAGCTATGAGATCTTGGATCAAAGTGGAAAGGCTTGTATGGCAAAAGCAACGATGGTATTTGAGAAGTTTACGCGTGTAGATTACATCACTTTGAGCCAGGATCAGGATGGTTGGAAAGTGAGCAAGGTTGTGACTACTTACCCATAATAGCATAAAGATTTTTGTTTCAATACCGCCATGTCGAGAGACATTGCATTGTTTAGTTTAGTTATAAAGTCTGCAGCCTTGCAGACTTTGTTGTTTTAGCCATTTACTTCTTTAGTGGGAATATGATATAAACAGACTTTTATCTGTGCGAACCGCTGTTGGGCAGCTTGGGAAAAGGATTTTTTTATTGATAGCAGTGTAGAGTGAGGATTTAATTGGCATGCTTATGTGCATTTAGACCCCTTTAATACGAATGGGCCCTTTGATATGATCGATGTCGACAGGCTCTCCCTTTTGTGTGATCAGAACTTTCCCCTGCTTCTGCAATGCAATCGCTACTTCAACGATTTCTTGCATATGCGCACGCCAATCCGCTGGGAAAAGTTCTCTGGCGATCTCGGACGGACAGAACGTTTTTTCATCACCACGCGCCTGTGCCGTTGATAAGATGCTTTCGATTATTTTATCATCCTTCATAATAGATGAAACGCAAAAGGGTATGTGGAAGTTTTTACTAGATCGCTTTACGTATCAGCTTCTGGGTATGGTCGCGTCGTATATGAGGTGCTCGCTTGTTTGCTACATTAAGAACGCTCAAATGTGAATCCTTCTTTGTACTCCCATGGCCCGCCTCTATATATCCACAGGTCCATACCGATTGCCCGAGCCGTGAAGGGGGTAAACCTTTCGCTGAGCTCATGTAATAATTCTTTCGAGGCAGCGGGCGTAACTTTATTCTGCACAGTAATATGTGGCATAAATCGCTGTTTATCCTGTGGAATCAGATCCTTGGCAAACGCATCACCTAACTTCTGGTGGAGATGCTGTAAAATACGGCTCTCGATTTGGAAAGCTACTCCAGCTCCCAAATGCCGAAGACCGGTAACCTGCATGTCGAAAGGTTCTTGTATGATCTCACCTAACACGGCAAAAGTGTGCGCGTTGTCCGGCAATTTATGAAATAACGTAAGATGGGCTTTTAAATAGTTCCGCTCGACTGGAATGTGTTTTTTGCGAAGCGCATCAAAAATGGCTTGGCTCTCCTGATCTAGCCGAAGCGTCAATATATAGGTTATGCTGTCTTGTTTTTCTTGCATCGCTCTGAACAATATTTAACATCTTCCCAATTTTTCTCCCATTTTTTACGCCAAGTAAATGGCCTTCCACAGGCTGCGCAAATCTTCTGCGGTAGATCTTGCTTTTTAACCCCGTTCATCTTTCCATTGCTTTTTCATCATAGCATATGACACATTAGCCTCGGCCTGCTTCCATCGTTTGTAAAACACGTCTGCAGCAGCAGCCTTTTCCAAATCGCCGGTGCCGCGTTCCAGTAGCGCATAATCCTGATCCTTATCATACTTTTTCCCTCCCTTGTAGTTCGCATAGCGCCTTGCGCGCGTGTAGCCCATCTGCAAATATTTGCGAGCCATGTCTGCACCTACAAAGTCATTTGCTTTTAGATAGTCCTCGAACATCGCGAAGATCTTAACACTACTTTCCTCGGCAATAGCTTCGGTCCTGAAACGCCAATGCTGGCCAATTTCTGATTTATAGGGTTCACAGATCAGCACGCCCTGCTCCCCCTTACCAACACGGTAGTCCCATGGGCTCGCTCGATAATCGATATCGGGCTTCCATGGATAGTCCTTTTTATCGAAGTTCAGGTAGCTCGGCTGTCTACTCTTCATATATCTATTGCTATCACCTATATGACCCAGTTTATGTAGGAAGAGTTTGGCAAGAGCTATGGTATTTTTTTAGTGGTCTTTGTTCGCCAGATAAATAACGGTTTGCAATACCAACATTAACAAGCTTTTAGTAAATTTGGATATGCCATCCACTTACTTCAACTGCAGAAAAGCTTTTGATTTCCGGCCACACCCTTTTCAGGTCGGAACGTTTTTGGGATCTAGACGAGGCTATGAGGATAACCTATTCCTTGTTAAGATCTACGAAATCCAAGCTGCACAATTCACATCATTTTATGATTTTCACTTTAGTTATGCGCGTGAAAACAAAGTCTCCGACGAGGAATTTTTTAAATACATCTGGGATATTGTAGCTGTACGCATCGCGCACCTCAAACGCCGAGATCCTTTTTCGTCCTACCGTGAGCAGAACCAAAAACGACTTCAGCAACTAATGCTTTTCCAGACCTTCCTCCGCGAAATGGATAAATGGAATCTTCGACCGATCGAAGAGTTACTGGAACAAAAAGAACTGCTTATTGCCAAGCAACAAGAGCAGATTGTCGAACTTCAATCAAAGCTCCGTGTACTACAGGAATATGACGTGGCTGTCAAAGCTATGGTACAAGATGATCACCTGCCTACTTTTATCGATCTGATCCAGCAGATAAGAAACCTTCAACTACCTAATGGAAGATACCTATTAAGGAGTGATCACGAAAGTCCCTATTACAAAATGCTGGCAAAGTATTTCAGTTATGAGGGTAAAGATATTCCAGTCGACACGCTTCGGAACTACTTCGGCAAAAAGGCACGCGAGGATAGCCGCAAAGGAGTCACTATTCCACAAGACAAGAAAATATTCCACATCGTGCTGCGCGAGCATATCACAAAATAGCTCGTGCGGCTTCTGTACATGACCAACGCACCGCGATGGTCATTCATTCTGGCTCCATACGCCGCATTTTTGTGTTGGAATCCCGCCCGCTGAAAGCTTGCTGACCGGGCGGTCAAAAACACAACTTATGGAGATACATGTACTATCAAACGAAGAGCTGCTAAAATTTAAACGCGAACTGCTCGAAGAAATCAAAAATTTGCTGGAAGACCGGCCTGCTGAACGGCCGTCGCAGTGGCTGCGTAGCGCACAGGTGAGAAAGATGTTGGGTATCTCGCCGGGAACATTGCAGAACCTGCGTGTTAACGGCATACTTCCGTATCGCAAGATCGGCGGTAGTATGTTTTATAACGCTGCTGACATCCAGCGCGTGATGAAAGGGGGCAAAGCGAATGGATAATACCGTCTTATTTCCACAGCATCCCTCTACGCCTTTTTTTAAGCGCGTGGCGCAGGACAAAAGGTTACGACCGTCGCATGTGGCCTTGCTTTCGGCGTTATACCAACATAGCGATTACCCAAGTTCCACGTCATTCAGAGCAAGTAGACGAAAGCTGATGCATTTTTCGCGGATACGCTCCATCTCGACCTACCACACCTGCTTGAAGGATCTCATAGCATATGGCTACTTACAATATGAGCCTTCGTGGCATCCTAAGAAAGCAAGTGAGTTCTGCTTTATATCCACGCGAGAGGAGGATCATGCCCAAGGTTGATGAAAACAATAAATCTGTCCGATTTACCGCTGCCTCTGATGAGCGCTTAACCAACCTGTCTTTAAAATTGGGACGCACCAAACGTCAGCTCATCATGGAAATGGTGGACTACTTTTATAAAAGCAAAAAAGATCCGGCAGACCTGAATGATGAGGTACTGAAAAAAGAACTCTCGCGCGGGATCAATCGGATAATCTCTTTTTTTAGAATCCAGGAAACGGAATTCCACATCCCTATTCTCTCGATCACTGGCGAAATCGCCAAGGCTACCCAATCTATGCAGGAAGGAATCAAAAAATTAACGGATCAACAGACAGGTATAAAGGCAACCGTTTCCCAAAATCTAGCCCGTCAAAAAGTAATCGAAGATTTATTGGAAAAGGTCCTTATGGGATTGGTGGGCAAAGAGGAGATGAAATCTGCTTTCCGAAAAATCCTGGAGGATTATATTGCACAGCGAGAAACGATTGGCTGGGTGACTTCATCTACGAAAAAAGATGAGCTGATAAAACGTGTCCGTGAGGCTGTGGATAAACTGTAAACAACGTTCTATGTTCATCAACATTACCGATTCGCAAACCAGCGATAATAAGGGGAGTGCTGCCGCGCTGGTCCAGTATCTGGAAAAAGAGAATAAAGATCGGCATAGGGACGATCAGGAGCTATGGTTCAATGGTCAGCAGAGCAATCTCCTTCCGCATCTTGTACGAGTTGCAATAGACGGAAATATCGCAAAGCTTTCAAAAAGCGACAGCAAGTTCTTTCTCATTAACTTCAGCCCCAGCCAAAAGGAACTTGATCATCTGATTAAAAGATATGGAAAGGAGGGCGCGGTTGATGTATTAAAAAAATTTGGCGTGAAAATGATGGATGAGTACGCCCGTAACTTTAAACGTCCTGGCATTAGAGATAACCGTGATCTACTTTGGTTCGGAAAGCTTGAACAGCATAGACACTATAAGCATAGTGACAAAGAGGTGAAAAGCGGCGAGCGAAAGATCGGCGAGAAAAAAGAGGGCAACCAAATGCATCTGCAGATCATTGTCAGCCGAAAAGACATCACAAACCGCATCAAATTAAGTCCATTAAATAATTCCAAGGGAACCAATGTATCTCATTCGGCCAAACTGGGCCAGTTTGACCGAAAGGCTTTCAAGGTGTCCGGGGAGTTTGTTTTTGATCGTATGTTTGATTTTAGGCGGAATCTTAAAGATACAATGCTTTATGCCAGCACCATGTGTAACGGTACTATTCAGGATAAAACTGCACTGTACACCTTAGCTAATTTTTCTACTAAAACCGATAATACTGCACTCGATGATGGAATTCGAAGGACGGATGGCTTTTTTAGTAGTACCCCCTCAAGGCTATTGGATACGATAACTGAAGTTTTGGAAATCGTAACTCATGTACCTGTCGGTGGCGCCTCGCAAGGAGACATGGCTGAGGAGGAAAGAAGAAAGCGTAAACTACGTAGAAAGTCGTGATCAGGTGGGTGCGACAACTTTACATGTTAAATTTTTGCTGATTTTATAACACGTTCAAGGAGACATGTTACAATTTATTGATTTTTTAAACATGAGTTTGACTTCATCGGACTATTGCCTTAAGCAGATATCTGCTTGCAGTATCCTTCTTAATATATGTATATATAAGAAGGGCGGCTAATTAACAAGTTTTTATAGAAAAAGGTTCACAGAAAACTCCTCAACTAAAGCGTTATCAAACAACGATATACAAAGTAAAAACAGGGGGTTACCGACATCAATGTCGGTAACCCCTCTATTTTAAGAAAAACTGTGTGCAAAGATATCAGAGCTTATCGGACTTACAAAAGCGTTATTTAATGCATTAGACAACCTAAATCATGCGATGAGCCGAATAAATATTTTATTCGGCTCATATATTCGTTATATTTGAGCCGATTAATCAAAATAATCGGCTCATGGCGTACAATTGGCAACTAGCGGGCTGGCCCGAATTCACTTATGATGTGGCTCAAATTCAAACGACCATTCTTGCGTTTGCGCAGGAGACTGGTGAAATGAATGGCCTTATACAGGCATTGCCCGAAGAGCTTAAGCAGGAAACCATGCTCCAGCTTATGCTTTCAGAAGCGATCAAGACATCTGAAATTGAGGGGGAATACATCAGCCGAGAGGATGTCATGTCTTCCATTCGCAATAACTTGGGACTAAATGACATTCCGGTAAATGTTAGAGATCGACAGGCCTCGGGTGTGGCGCAACTCATGGTGCAAGTGCGGGAAACTTTCCCAGAACCTTTATCACTGGACGTGCTTAAATCCTGGCACCAGTTGCTATTTCCGGATCAGAGTCGCATCACGCCGGGAGATTGGCGCCACGGTAGTGCACCCATGCAGGTAGTTTCAGGGGCATACGGCAGAGAAGTCGTTCACTACGAGGCTCCTCCTTCCGATAGGATGCAGCAGGAAATGGAAGCTTTTGAAGACTGGTATAATTCGACATCTTTCTCCTCGAAAGGACTGATAGCCGAAGCGATATTGAAGTCGGCAATCGCACACCTCTATTTCGAATCTATCCATCCTTTTGAAGACGGCAATGGAAGGATCGGCCGTGCAATAGCAGAGAAAGCTTTGTCGCAGTCGCTCAATCGTCCGGTGATGTTAAGTCTATCCAAAACTATTGAAGCAAATAAGCAGGCCTATTATAATGCATTGAAGCAGGCACAGCGCACCTTAGACATCACCGAATGGATTTTATATTTTGCACAGGTAATTTTGGACGCCCAGCTTGATGCGAAATCAATGGTATTGTTTACGCTAAAGAAAGCTAAATTCTATGATCATTATAAAAACCAGCTTGATGAGCGGCAGCTGAAGGTTATCGGTAGAATGCTTAGCGAAGGGCCCGCTGGCTTTGAAGGTGGAATAACGGCAAAAAAATATATGGCTATCACGAAGGTATCCAAAGCAACTGCCACGCGTGACTTACAGTATTTGCAGGCTATCGGTGCAGTACTCGCAGCAGGAGCCGGACGGTCAGTTAGGTATGAGCTGAATCTCGGATAACTTTCCTTTACCCTATTCATCCTGAATAGTCATCACGGCAACTCAAGGTCGGTAAATCCGAGTTACTTGCTGATTTCTATTTTGTTCACTTTTACATCTTGTTCACGTAACGTGAACAGTCAGATTTAATGAACATATTTTAGTAAGGAAGTAAGTATTATGGTGAGGAAAATCCTAATGATCTCCCGTCAAGCGACATTTATTAGATTAGCCACCTTCTCTTAGCTAATAAATCGGCCCGCCCGAGATAAAAAATTTGACAATTTACAAATTAAGCAAATAAACAGACTGTCTACATCACCCGTACTATGCTTTGCAAAGGGCATAAATATCTCTCAGTAAAAGTTAGGCACTATTTCTGTAACTTTTTCAATCTACAAACTTTGGGATTGCCTTTGTTGTGCTGTCATTGTGCCAGAATTTTTTGCCGGAACAGCGCGCCTAGTTACCGCCTTAACTTTGTGGTCCTTTTGTTCTTTTTGTAAATAGTCCTAATATGAGTAATACAGAAGCAGTATTCTTATTTTAAAATCAAATTCTACAGCTCCCAAGTACAAATCATCCTACATAATCTTATCCAAAAAGCTGACCACACGACTTGGAGTAGTGGTCAAGCCCATTCGCAGTGCAAGTTATTTTGGATACCCAAAATGTTTTGAGACACTCAAAACACAACTTGCCCAGTTCCGAAGTAATTTATTCTTAAACAGAAAATCTGATACGAAAATCAGTGGCCATAATCCTGATAAAAGCAAAGATCTAGTGAAATTTTTGTAGACTAAACAAAATATATTGGAATATGACGATCAGGTCAAGCATATGGTTTTAAAATGTCGAGGCAGTTTTACTGTTTTGCATATTACATGTTCACCATAAAACCTTACAAACTGCAATTTGATAAAAAGGGTTGGCAGCAAAACAACATTAGGATAAAAGCAAAGTTACTTCGTTGGCCTGCACCAACCTGCTTGAATCCTTCGCGCACAATAACAATCTCGCTAAATGGACACCCACTTTACCAGCAGGACCTCTTTCGTTTCGCTATTTGCTCAATTTTTCTTTCTGCATGATAAGCTATAGCCCCGCAAAGTGTTAGCTTTAATCAACCCATTACTCCATTTAAATTTTAAAGCCATGAAACACAGATCGCTCGCCAACAAACTACGTGTATCCTACCATCGAAAAGAAAATCTATCAAAAAAAGACTTTAAAATGGTTGATAGCTTCAAACTATTGCGAAAGGTATACTGGAAGATAAGAAATAGTGATGAGTTAAATGTAAGCCAAGGATTTTATGCAACCTTCTTTAATAACAAGCTTGACGTGGTTGGCTATCGCAAGATCTCGAAGATGGAATGCATAGTATCACTATCAGGGTACTGATGTTGTCGGGACATTTGTGCAACGCTCTGAGAATTTCGGCTACACACAACCACCCTTCGAGGACATAACAAATAAGTTAGGCAATTGTCCGAACATGTCTACAACTTGCAACATACGGCCATTATGTAAATGTTATGTAACTAACATTTACATAATGGCCAATAGGAATTACAAAACTGAATATTAGTAACCTGAATATGGTAAAACGTAAGGATTACGATTAATTTCGTTTTTCATTACATACCCTTGAACATCCCAGAAATCCGCAACCTGAATTCTTGTGCCACGGCAGCCAAAATTCACCATATCGTTAGGCAATAAAAGCCATTCGCTATTTTTTGCAATAAGCTTATTAGCCCTGTTGTATTTTTTCTGTCCTGAAAAATTCTCCATAAGTATCCTAGGGTTTACGATGATTAAACTATGCTTCTTTTCAGAAGCATTACATACGCCACACCCCGTATTACCAAGCGCCCATTCTAAGGCAATTGTCTCTAAAGCCTCATTGCTATTTAACTTACTGGGGGTTTTACGGTTAGGGTTGCAAGAAAAAGCAAAGTCCCAAACGCCTTCAGCAATTGGCTTTAGATCGCCCAAAGGTATCTTTACGTGGAAAATATACCTAGTTTCGAGATAGGGCTCACTACATACGATCAGGTCGTCAGCGTGCATCCTGGAAGCCCAGTCTTTGGCCCGTCCCTCATCTTCTGAAAATGAAATATAGTCAGTGATCGCATAGTAGTTTTTTTCGTAATCTTTCAGGTGATCTATATGCTGTTTGATGGTTTCTAAAAAGCCGATCCGTTCTACATTTAACGGATCTCCAAAATTACCAAATGCCCCCGAGACTATTCCTTCAGACCGGTAAATGGCAGGTTTCGTCCGATCGTTATTTATATCATCCCCTCGATATAAATTTAGAATGTTAGATGAGTTTAGATCCATATACGATGTGTTAATTCTTTGATTATGTTTCAGCCGGGAAATTTTTCGTTATCGCATCGTAGCCTTCCTTCTGTATAACATAGCTAGAAAGGAAGGGCAATGGTAGATCCATCTCTCTAAGGTAGGGAGTCAGCATGTCTTCTTCCGTTACAAAAAAGGACAGCACCTGATAATCACCAACATCGATTTCAAATTTTTCAGTTAGCTGATGAAGATTTGATTTTAACCATGAATCCCGTTCCATATGCTTGTCTATCCATCCTTTTTTTTCAGGCCCTCCAAAAAGTTTTGATGATTCCTCTACCATTTCTCGAATATTTCTGCTTGGAGCCATCGCCTTGCATTCCAGACTGGCTATCCTTTTCCTTTGAGGATCTATAATCAAAACATCAATATCTCCTATCAATGTCGTGTGCTTAAACTGATGCTCATTTTTAGGGCCAATAAACTGATCTGTTGCGATAATTAGGTCTGTCGAATCGATGGAATCGACCACTTTTTTGACCAATGCATCACCTCGCATCTGTGCGAACTCTCCCAAAACCTTTTTAACGGATTTTTCATTTTTCAATACCCTAAAGCGATCTATCTGGCATTGTTCCGCCAAGTATATTCTTGATGCCAAAACCTGCCGGGCTCCCCAATAAGCTGTTTTCGCACCTGCCTCATCTACAATTATAAGAGGTCTTCGCATGAGGGACAATAACCGGTTAAACCGCCAAGGCTGAACATCGATGTCTTGGTATCCTTCCGGGATTGTGGTTACATTGCCACGATGGGTTAACGAGAGAAATGCAATTGCACGATCAAATTCTTCCTGTTCAAAAACAAAGGTTCCTTTGTTTATTTCCGCTCTAAGCAGATCTAAAGGCACTGATGCATAATCCCTATCTTGAGAGAAGCCTATTCCAGCGAGCCCGCCTATAAATTGACATATTCTTGTGAAACTGATTCCATAGTCGATTATAAAGGCTTCATCAAGATTAACAGGCACCTGTTTCTTTATAGCAGCATTGTTTTGAGGGAAAACCTGGTTGAATGTTGTAATGGCGTCCGAGACATTTTCAGAAGCCTTTGATCGGTTGTAGGGGTCAAAGACCTCATGATGGATTTTTTTATCCGTGCCAATCCGGCCAGAGTTCAAAATGCCGATTCTTGTATCAAATAAGTTGAAGAAGATGTGGTCGCTTGTAGAGCCCCAGGAAATTATTTGATCCATTATACCAATCAATTCATCTATTGCAGTTGTAGAAATAGGTCGGTCGCCATAGTAAGGTTCGGCCGTGATGTGTTCAATAATCCCCCTAATGGCTACAGTGGTCCGGCTTAGTTTACCCATACTTTCTTCCATATCCTCTTGCTGTCGTTCCTGTGAAACGAAACATGCGATCCTGGTAGGTGTATATATTCTTATTTCTTCCCTTTTATGAATCAGGCTTTCGTGTTTTCCGATTAAAATTTTCAATAGTTCAGTGCTATTGTACAACTGTAATTTTTCCCGTAACATGTTTAGCAGGACTTCTGTGGCCAACTTATCTGCAAAAGCCTGGCGTTCTTCTTTGGTTTCAAGATCACCAACTGGAGGACAAGTATTACCGAGTGCCGGAACTATCGTATCCAATACTTTACTTACATCATATTCCTGGACATATCTGTACTCTTTTATATGTCTCGGATCTATTAGCATATTGTCACTGCTATCTAATATGAAGAATTTCTTTTTCATACCCAATGGTGCTTGCTTCGCCAGAATATCCTCCAGTTGTTCTTCCGGTATAAGAGCTAAGTCCTTTTTATCCAAAATTTGATTGAAACCGTACATAAGCTGTTTTACAAGAACACGTTCGCCTTCATTCTCGGCACCATATAGATATGGGATCAGTTGGTGGGGAACGAGGATATTAAATCCAAATTCGGTAACATCGACGTTGAAGAAAGAGTCCAACTGCCTCTTCCTTTTAAAATCCCGCTTAATATCTTCAAATTTTGATGGATCATCGAGTTCGAAAGTTATGATTATAGGATCGTCTCCAAGTGATTTCAAAAATGAATTTACCTGACTTTGGATCTGCCAAAGCCAATAAGCGATTGCATCGCACAGTTGCCAATAAATATCCTTTAG
>JAAIGF010104939.1_pt1 | contig 13974 bp, 12 predicted proteins | sample 6487441 | NCBI WGS metagenome assembly JAAIGF01 (sample SAMN13974129, study PRJNA590717) | phyllosphere metagenome | biome: pepper field; feature: multiple bacterial spot infested pepper fields; material: pepper leaves; isolation source: leaves from pepper fields | host: Capsicum annuum ... | reverse complement strand
TTTAAATCCTCTACTCCTGCGCTTCCCGTTTTACCGGACTGCAAAGATACAAATCTTTTTTAATTCCGCAACTCTTTTTTAAAAAAAGTTTCTGATCTTAAAATCGGTTTTAATTGCATTTTACCTCAACACAAAAAGTACCTATTTTTTATTCTATTAGAATAATAAAATATAAAACACCTCTTCTGTATTTACTATAAAGTAGTTTTTCTTAAAAAATCAGGTCCGCTTATCTAAAAGCTCTTCTGCGCTTACTGATCTACTCTCGTTTTCAGTGGGGCAAAGATAGAAACTCTTAACCTTACAATCCAAATATTGTTAACATAATATTCATACAAATTATATATTGTGGGAAAGTACACCCGGTAAACCGCTAACAGAAAGATCGTTAATAAGGCAAACGTACTTATCCACATTAAGGAAAGAATCGAAAATAAGAAGAAAATGAGGTTGAAATGAAGGATGGACGAAGGATAAACAGGAGATGTGGACAAGATCTGATGAAGAAAAAAAAAGAAAGAGCATGAAATGAAGTAAGCTCAGGCCTAAAAAAAAGAGGGGTTGTGGTTAAAATAACGGGAGCGCGATAATCCCTTGGTAAAATGATAGTGAAGCAAGAACGTTTCAAAGGAAAAACATAAAATAAGTGATGGGCACAAAAATACAAAAGAGTACAAGTGGATAGAATAAATAAATAGCAGCGTTAACTAAACCTTCAAGGTTTCAAAAACCTTGATGGTTAAAAAAAAGCAGCCACTGATTTAATCCTGGTTATGGGATCCGGGGAATATCCCTTGATTATCTGGCATAAATTGCATGCGGTTTCATTCAACCCGCCACAAAGAGACTGAATCAAAATAGACCCGGATGGAATACGGGATATACTATAGAGATAAAAAGAGAAGTTAATAATAGTATATACACGATCACGCCTCTTCAGGGCTTGATGAAATGCGCATCTTTAACCCCGGGCTCCGCCCGGGGCTGTTGATCCCACCCTTTCAGGGCGGAATGGATATCTTTTTGTTCAAAGGATTTCCAGCCCTACTGCATCAACCTTTTCAGGACTGCGTAGTTTTTGTCGGGGGCTTTGGATTCACCGGGCTGCGCCCGGTGCTGTAGTAAATCGCCCGCTTCGGGGCTTAGGGAATGTTTAAGTTTTAACGATGTGTTTTTTCTTACTACAAATCACAAACTTTCATAATGAAAGGTAAATTATAGTGGAATGTTCTTAAGAAGGGACACCGCCCTAGCCCGGATCGTCGCGGTTACCCCACAGCTGCGGATGGAAAGTGTTGGGAAGCCATGGGTTTGGTGAGGGAACGCCTGGTAAAGCATTGGCGCGAGGAGTATGAGCAGAGAGCCGGATCAAGCTCCTGAAAAAAATCTTCTTCTGGTAGCATGCATTTTATATATTTGGCTTCATCATTTTTTACACGCTTGTATAATAAGAAGCAATTATTATTGAATAACCGAAATCATGGAAATAAAAATGACAAGCTATACCGCGTTATTGAAGAATCATTTTAAAGATGAGGGGATCAACCATTTTCAGACTGCTGACGATTTAAAAATTTCTGAATTTCAGAATAATTATCAGGTAATACTGCCTGTAGATTTTAAACAATATTTTATATTAATTAATGGAAGCAATGGAACTACTTTAAATAATCTATATGAATTTTATAGTATTGATAAGGTCAATAGAGTTTCTGATGAATTTAAGGACTGGAAAGGCATCCCGGATTATCATAAGTTAGATTTCCAAAAATTTAAAAACGTTTTTATTTTCGGAAATTATGGATTTAACTTTTATTCTTTCGGGATCGAATTGTTTAATGAGCCTTCTTCTATAAACCGGATCTTTATTTTTTGCGGAAAAGAGCATCAAATTATCAAGGACAATTTCAGTGATTTCATAGATTTATATCTTACCGATCCTGAAGAAATATTTATATAGTTTGTTAAAACGAAAGTCTAGGCGATATCACGATTTTATCATTGATTACAGTAATAATACAACTTTAAAAAGCACAAAAAATACTGATAAACAATTTCTTATATATAAAAATACAGACCTGAACATTCCTACTCATTTTCGGAACTCGATTCCGTTCATTCCGGGATTGATGTCCGGTATGATGAGTCTACCGGATGATGAAGGGATAACCGAGTTTCTCTGCAGCGTCAAGCAGCCGAGCAGCACCATATTTTCAAACGGCCTAATCTGCTGCAGGAGGACAAGCCGGTCCAGCTCATCGTCTTCAATAATTATACATCGGATACTGCCGGTCATCAGAATATTAGTTTTAATTTTTAAAGCGTAAATACTTCTATTTAATTATACGGCAAAGGTGTTAAATTTCTGTAAATCAATATCATGATAACCATAAATTAATATTACCAGAAGGAAAATCAGGTTAAGAGGACCGGAAGAAAGAAAATAGAGACTGGAAGCTTTTTGGCTTCTCAAATTTACGACAACTCAGCTCAGATTAGAGATCAATAGATCCAAGCATTCGGCTACCACAAAAAATCGTCTTGTTTTTTTTCATTAAAAATGGTATCTTGTAAATCTTACAATATACAGATAGAATTTAATGCTAGAAAAGAAAGAACATAATTACGAAAAGGCCGTTTTGGTGGGGGTGGTTACCCAGCATCAGGATGAGGACAAGCTTCAGGAATATATGGACGAGCTTGAGTTTTTAGCCTTCACGGCCGGTGCCAGCGTAGACCGTCGTTTTACCCAGAAATTAACCCAGCCGGATTCCAAAACCTTTATCGGGAGCGGAAAAGCGCAGGAAATAAAAGAATATGTAAAAGAACATGCCATCGGCACCGTTATCTTTGATGATGAGCTCTCCCCTTCCCAGCTGAAAAACCTGGAACGGGAAATGGAAGTAAAAATCCTTGACCGGACCAACCTGATCCTCGATATTTTTGCCCAAAGAGCAACAACTTCCTACGCAAGGACACAGGTAGAATTAGCACAATACCAGTACCTGCTTCCGCGACTAACCCGGATGTGGACCCACCTTGAGCGTCAGAAAGGGGGAATCGGGATGAGAGGTCCCGGTGAAACGGAGATTGAGACCGACCGACGGATCATCCGCGACCGGATCTCCTTACTGAAAGACAAGCTGAAAACCATCGACAAGCAGATGGCCACCCAGAGAAATAACCGCGGAAAGGTAGTCAGAGCCGCTTTGGTAGGTTATACCAACGTAGGGAAATCTACGCTGATGAACGCTTTATCGAAATCTGAAGTTTTTGCCGAAAATAAATTGTTTGCCACACTGGATACGACGGTGAGAAAAGTGGTGATCGGAAATCTCCCCTTCCTGTTAACGGATACCGTAGGATTTATCCGAAAATTGCCGACGCAACTGGTAGAATCTTTTAAATCTACTTTGGATGAGGTTCGCGAAGCAGACCTTTTAATCCATGTCGTGGATATTTCCCATGAAAGTTTTGAGGACCATATCGATTCCGTAAACCAGATTTTAATGGAGATCAATGCCCATCAGAAGCCGATGATCATGGTGTTCAATAAGATCGACGATTTCAGCTACCAGAAGAAAGACGAAGATGATTTAACGCCTTCCACGAGAAAAAATATTTCCCTGGAAGAATGGAAAAATACCTGGATGGCCAAATCCAAGTATCCGACGGTATTCATTTCGGCCTTGACGAAAGAAAACTTTCCGGAAATGAAAAAGCTGATCTACGATGAGGTAATGAAGATTCATATTTCCAGGTTCCCTTACAACGATTTCCTTTTCGAATATTTCGATAATGATGAGGAAGAAGAAAATCCAAAAGAATAGATGAAATATCCTTTTTTCTTATTATTGATTTTCTTTTCGGTTTTCGGTTTCAGTCAGAAGCTGAAAACCGATCTGAAGACGATCGAGAAAGATCTGAAAAACGAGAAATCCGCCTACAATTACGAGAAGCTTATTTTTAAATATAAAGCTTATCCGAGATCGCTGGACACCATTGAAGCCCGGTATCTTTATTATGGAAGGAATTTTATAAAAAATCCCGTCCTTACCACCGATCCGGATTTTAAAAGTTTAACCGAAGCTTTTAAGAACAACAATTACCAGGATTGCATCCGGCAGGGAAAAATCCTTTACGATAAAGATCCTACCAACCTGGATATTCTCCTGATCCTTCTTAAAGCCTACGACTATCAGAAAGATGGTGATAACTTCATGTACCACCTGAGCCAGTTCAGGATTTTAACGGACGGCATGAAATCTTCCGGTGACGGCAAAACCGAAAAAACACCTTATCTGGTCAATTCCGTGGGCGACGAATACATCCTGTTGAATATCCTGAATCTGGGGCAGGATTATACAAGAGGCTCAAAATCCGTACGGGACGGCATTCTCGACATCTGGGAAAAAGACAACAACAAAGTTTATATTAAAGTACTTTATATCGATTACTAAAAAATTAAATCCAAAAAAACAGCTTAGTGGAATTATATTATTCATTTTCAGCTCTTATCGTTCTAGCATCCATATTTTCATACCTTAATTACAGATTTCTTAAACTTCCGAGTACCATCGGAATCATGGTGATCGCTATTGTGGTTTCCATATTCCTGGTTTCGTTCGGGGAAACGGTTTTACCGAAAACCTACGGGCACCTTCACAACCTGATGACCGGCATCGACTTTACCGAAGTGCTGATGGGGGCCATGCTTAATTTCCTGCTTTTTGCAGGAGGAATCCATATTAACCTAGACGACCTTAAGGAACAGTTTCGCCCGGTTGTGATCTTTTCGACGGTGGGCGTACTTATTTCCACTTTCGTGGTAGGGCTTGGGATGTTTTACCTCCTTCCCTTCTTAGGAATCCATTTGCCTTTTATATACTGCCTTCTTTTCGGAGCCTTGATTTCGCCTACTGATCCTGTAGCGGTTCTGAGTATCCTGAAGCAGGCCAATGTATCGAAATCACTGGAAACAAAAGTGGCCGGAGAATCTTTGTTTAATGACGGTATGGCGGTGGTCATCTTTTCGGTAGTGCTTCAGCTGGCCATTGGCGAGCAGGTGGATCTGGGGCTTGAAAGCATCGGCTTGCTGCTGCTGAAGGAAGCCGGCGGAGGCCTGTTGCTGGGAATTATCCTGGGCTGGATCACTTCAAGGCTGATGCGCGAAGTGGATGATTATATTATTTCCGTGCTGGTAACGCTTTCCGTAGTGATGGGAGGTTACCTGATCGCCAGGCAGATGCATATTTCAGGACCCCTGACGATGGTTGCAGCCGGACTGTTTATGGGGAATTTCAATGTAAAATTCAAAATGAAATCCATTACCCAGGATTACCTGATTAAATTCTGGGAGTTAATTGATGAAATCCTGAATGCGGTGCTGTTCCTTTTTATCGGTTTTGAACTACTGATGATCAAGGATTTAAGGCATTTTATGATTCCCGGACTGGCGGCTATCGTTATCGTATTGCTGGCCAGAGTCATCTCCATCTGGGGGCCTACGAAATTTATGAAACGAACCTTTAGTCCGCAAACCGTTAAAGTATTGATCTGGGGCGGAATCCGGGGCGGGGTTTCTATTGCTCTGGCGATGTCTGTTCCCAAAAACGAATACAGTGAGATTATTTTGAGTATTACGTACTGCGTGGTGGTATTTTCCATTATTGTTCAGGGGCTTACGATTGCAAAAGTTGCCAACCCGAATAAAATTGCCACGGAGGAAGAGAAATTGGAAAGTGTTGCTTTAAAAGAGAATAAATAATTTAATCCAATGCATTCCCCATCTAAAAATTCTGCCGTTAAAGAAATCAAGGAAGCATTAGCTGCTCTTTCCGTTCCTGAAAAAGCGGTGTTTTTTCCAAAGTTTTTTAAAACGGGAAAAGGGGAATATGGAGAAGGTGATCTGTTTTTGGGCGTGAAAGTTCCGGACCAACGATTGGTGGCCAAAGAATATTATGAGAAAATTTCGCTTGAGGAACTGAGCGTTCTTCTTTCATCCGAATATCATGAACACCGCCTGACTGCCCTTTTTATTTTAATATTTAAATTTGAAAAAACGAAAGATCTGGCAGCACAGGAAACCATTGTTGAATTTTACATGAACCACCTTCAGTACATCAACAACTGGGACCTGGTGGATTCAAGCTGTTATAAAATACTGGGAAGATATTGCTTTAAAAATCAGCGGGAAGACCTGCTTAGAAATCTTTCCGGCTCTGAAACGATGTGGCACAAAAGAATAGCCGTTGTCGGGACGATGTATTATGTAAAAAAAGAATATTTTGAACTCACAAAAGAATTTGTTACCCAAAATATAAATCATCCCCATGATCTGATGCACAAGGCCAACGGTTGGCTGCTCCGCGAAATGGGACAGAAAAATGAAAAAGAGCTTATTGATTATTTAAACAGCCATTACAAAGGAATGCCCAGAACCTGCCTGAGATATGCCATCGAAAAACTGGATGAAGACTTACGACAGGATTATTTAAAAGGAAGAATCTGAAATTAAACCCTTATGAAAAACTTGATTAAACTTTTCTTTTTGTTGCTGCCGCTTTTATTGCTGACCAGCTGTTTCGATATTCTTGAAAAAGTAAATGTAAAAGCAGACGGCACTGGAGAATACACGGTGATCCTGAATGCGAGTAAAAGCAAGACCAGATTAGCCTCGATTTCAAAGATGGAGACAATTAACGGAAAAAAGGTTCCGAAAAAACCGGAAATTGAATCGAAGATCAATGAAGCGGCCCGCATTTTCAAAGCCACGCCGGGACTTTCCAATGTAAAGACTTTCATGGATTTCGATAATTACATCATTAAATTAAGCTGCAATTTCAAAAGAATCGAAAACATCAACGCCGGGCTGGAGCAGCTTAAGGCTAAAAACATCATCGGGAAAGCGGTTCCGACACAGATGTACAGCCAGAATATAGCCGGCAAATCATTCACCCGGAATAAAACCAATACCTTCAGAAGCGATTACGATAAAATGAGCAAGGCGGATAAGGAAATCTTCAACGATGCCCGGTATATTTCCGTCCTGCAGTTTGAGAATACCATCAAATCCCAAAGCAATGCTGCCTATCTGCTATCACCCAACAGGAAAGCGATGAAACTGGAAGCCCCTGTCCTTGACCTGATCCTTCAGAAAAAACAATTACAGAACACCATTATCTTTCAATAAATTCTATCCTGACCATGAAATCTGTTTTACAAAAAATACAACTGCTCATTTTCCTATCCTTCGGATTAATCTTTGTTTGTGCCCAGCAAAGCATGAAGCTTCCGAAAGACGCACTGTTTTACATGGAAATCAACGGGAAGCAGCTGGACAAGAAAGTGAAATGGGAAAAATTCAACCCTTTCTTACAGGAAGTAACCCAAAAAGGCAAAGCCAAGCCGAACTGGACGGATTACTCGAAAACCGGGATCAAATACGATGCGATCCAATACCATTATGCGGTGCTTAATGATTCCGTGCAGGCTTATACGGCACATTTTATTCTGGATAACCAGGGAAAATTCCAGGAGTTTATCAATTCGACTAAAAAAGAAGGACTCGAAATTACCAAAAAGAACAAATATTCCTATGTAAGTCTTGACGACGACGTATTTGTTGCCTGGAACGGTACCCGAGCTGTCCTTAAGGTGATTAATTACAACAAGCCTTACCATTACGAGGACGAAATTGAAACAGACAGCACTGCTATGATCATTGACAGTGCAGCAGCTGCCATTATGGACAGCCTATATGCAGGACCGGAAATGGACAGTGCGTACATCGAAAAGGCTTTTGATTATAAGGAAGAAATTGGATACCTGAAAGAGGATATCAAAAACCTGCAGGAAGGTATTAAAGAAAACAATGCAGAGATCGCCCGGATGCGGAAGGACATCCAATACCTTGAAAAGCACCATCAATATCCTGTAGAGAAAAAAGGTTCCACCGATAAGAATTATTCTGAAAAGGGAGCTGAACCTCTTCCTCCACCTATGCCCGATGATATGGAAGAAGACGATCCGGAAGAAGACGAAATGTATCAGAAAGAACTCGATTCCATGAATATCGAAAAGTTCAAAATAGCAAAAAAGCTTGCCGAAGCAGCGTTTGATGAATACTTCAACTCCGGTGCAGAGCTTGAAGTACCAGCCGAAATGACGGCTTACCGTGACAGCAACTCCGATGTTTTCGTATATCTGAATTATGCCGGCATCATGAATAGCGGTCTGTATGGAAATATGATCAGAAGGTATGCATTCGGACAGTTCTTTACGAATCTTTACAATTCAAATTATTCGTACAACCTGTATTTTGACAAGGACAAGGTAAGACTGGTGAACAATTACCGGCACAACAATCCGGACGTTCAGAGGAGCATTGCCGCGGTATACAAGGGAAAGAAAAATAAAAGACTGACCGCGCTCATCAATGATAAAAGCGTAGGCTACTACGCCATCAATGTAGACGGAAGCAAGTATTTCGATATGCTGTACACCTTCCTGAAAAGCTCCGGAAGCACTGATTATCAGAATGAAGCGGAACTGATCATGGAAACAATGAAGATCATCCTGGATGAAGAAGCCATTGCCAGAATTGCTCCCGGAAACGGAATTTTCGTCCTGAACGAACTGAAATCCAAAACCGTAAGCTACACCGATTTCGAATACGATGACGATTATAATGAAAAGGAAGTTCAGAAGACCAAGGAGGTGGTGATGCCGGATTTCACCTTTGCTTTTGCAACGGAAAACGAAGGCTACTGGAACCGCATCTTTACATTGCTGACCACGAATAAAAAAACAGCAAAGAACTTTTCTAAAAACGGGAGCTTCTATGTCTTTAAAGATGACAACAGTCAGGGCTATTTCGATCAGTTGTTTTTTACGGTAAAGGACGGTATCGTTTACGTTACCTCATCGCCGGATAATATCGGACCGAAGAGCCAGTCTGAAATGTCGAAAACGTGGGCAAAAGACTCCGCAAAATATCCTTTGTCGGGAAGGTTTGATATGCAGAAGCTGTTGAGCGGGCTGGAAAAAGAGTTTAAAAGTGTTCCGGAAAGGAAAACCCTCGACCTGATCCGAAGAAATGTGGGCGAAGTCTATTTCAAAACCGAGGCAAATGGCAGCAACATAGAAACGGAAATCCATTACCGGATCCGAAACTCTTCCGAAAACAGCCTGATGTATTTCTTCAACCTGTTCGATGAGATCTACAAAATCAACGAATCCGAAAAGAAAGTACCCGTCTTGTAATGAAATGGAAATATAGTGCTTTCGCTTTTCTCCTGATCGCAGCAACGGTTTATTGGGTATTTTACCATCAGGACAAAACATTAAAGTATGTCCCGAAGAATACGGATATCCTCATTTTGATCGATACGAAAAAGTGTATGAGGCAGTATATTGCAGAATTCCTAATATATCCTTCGCAGTGGGTGGAAAAGAGCCGAACAAAGGGCCACTCAGCTTCCATCCGGGAAACCGGGTTGAAAATTCCCGGATTTTTACAGATTTTCCACCTGCAACACACCCCGCTTTCCCAATGGTATATGGTCTTTGAAATTGAAGATGAACGGAAGCTTCTCAATTATTTGAAAAGTCAGAAATTTGTCGGCATCGGTAATAATATCTTTAAAAAAGAATTTCTTTTCCTGAAGATTTCAGGCGGCTCTTGCATAGTCGGGACTTCTGATCCGGCTTTTAAAAACATATCCGGCTTCGTAAGTTCCGGAAAGAATGCTTATCAGGCAGGTTCTTTTATCGACGGCAGTGCGGGAAGTATTTCTTTTATTTCAGGGCCACGGACGCGTAATTTTTCTATTGATCTCCATGAACATGACATTGAGATTAAAAACAGCTTCCGTCCTGAGAACTTCAGTCAGCTCCTTTCATTGATTGAAAACAGGACTTCCTTTTTTAGTGCTGAGACGGATGCCAGAAATATCAGAGATATCGCACGGCTTTTCAATATGGATTTCACGGAAGCTGCCGGAGTTGAGTCTGTACAGTTTACCGCACAACTCAAACAGGTGAATGACACCATCATCACCTACGGCTACGATGATCATTTTAATGAAATCGAGAAAAAGTCTGTTCAAAAGATCCTACAACCCGATTATACCTTTGCCTTCCACTCTGCCGATCCGCAAAAAATCATCCGGTATTTCCGGGAAAAGAAATGGATCAATGACCGGAACCAGTTTACCGCGATTCCTTTTCAGCCGAATACGGTTATTAAAAATAAAAACAGCGTCGAAATAATCTCGGTGCGAAATCCTGTAAAGCTGCCGTCCGGATTGGAAACCAATTATATTTTTATAAAAAACAATCCGTTATTGCTGTCCGGATGGAAGACAGGCTCGCCGGCAGAAAAGAAGATGATCTCCCAACTGGAATACCTCTTTTATACCAATACGAATCATGATTATTATGTAAAATTACAGTTCAAAAAAGAAAAGCTGCCTTTGATTTTAAGGCTGTAACATCAAAAACATTATTTACAAATTTATATAAACCACAGAAGTCATAAAAGATAGTAAGGCTGTATTAAAGTTAAAATATAATACAATGAATAAGTAAACATTATTTTAAATATTTGATTTTTAATCTTATATGATCTAAAATAGGTAGACTTCGACTACGATCAGTCACCAAAAAAACTAAAAATCTAACTTGACTTATGTGTCGACTATCTCTTGTGACTTTTGCAGTTAAAATTATCAGTTTAAAAATTCAGATCTATGGATGCCTCAGCTATTGCTTTGCTTAAAACCTGTACCCACTATTTCCTTCACTTCGTTTTTCCGGTATTTATTGCCCTTGCATTTTACCGCAAGCACTGGAAAAAGGCCTACCTGATCCTGTTGGCGACCATGCTGGTGGATCTCGATCATCTTTTTGCGGATCCGATTTTCGATCCAAACCGGGCGAGCGTGGGATTTCATTTCCTGCACACCTATTATGCCATTGCGGTGTATTTTTTGATGCTGTTTTTCAAAGGAAATATCAGGATTATCGGCATCGGGCTGCTGTTGCATATGCTGACGGACCTGCAGGATTTTTATTTGTGGCCACACTGATGCTTTTAACCGCAAAAGTCACAAAAGATATTCACACTGCATAAAAAGCTGGATATTTCATGTCACGAAAAGCGTACAAAAGTTTTAAAAATCTTGACTTTTATCATTAAACCATGTACCAGGGCGTAATAATTTGTTTATTAATTATTTAAAAAATTAAAAACAGAAAGAATGTAAACAGGAATCATTTGATATTTAGGACTCTTGAAAATATGTTGGCCACAGAAACTTCTGGCACCCAGCTCCCCCTCTTCCAGCCTTTTAACCGGTTTATACTTTAAATTCACGTTAAATAGGTTGTGAAGTGTTTCGTTGAACTTTCAGTCTGAAGTTTATAAATGAGCATGTTTAAATAAGTTTATTAATATTTCCTTTTGGTATTTTAAAAACCGTTGATTTTTTTGTATTTTACAGGGGCTTATGAAATTAAAAGAACTTTTACATTATACGTATATTTTCCCGGTTCTGGCCGTGGGCTATTATTTTTCCGGGCTGATGGGTACAGGCGTGGTATTCGATATCATTGCAGGAATTTTATTAACGGGCAGTGTCCTGTCGGCGGTTCATCATGCTGAGGTAGTTGCCCATAAAGTCGGGGAACCTTTCGGTACGATCATTCTGGCCCTGTGTATCACCATCCTTGAAGTGGCTTTGATTATTTCCCTGATGGTCGCCGGAGGAGAACAGGCCATTACCCTGGCCAGGGACACGGTTTTTGCGGCGGTGATGCTGATCCTGAACGGAATCCTGGGGATCTGTATTCTGGTCGGTGGGGTAAAATATTACGAGCAGTTCTTCGCGAGGACTTCTGCCACGACGTATCTGGTGAGTATCGTTTCAATTCTGATTTTAACTTTAGTGCTGCCGAATTTTACTTCAAGCGTCAACGGACCTTTTTACAACCAGGCGCAGTTGATCTTCGTATCGATTGCCTGCCTGGTGATTTACGGAGTCTTTTTGATGGTTCAAACGATCAGGCACCGGAATTATTTCATTGCACCGGAAGAACACTCTGAAGAACATTACGCGCCTTCGGTAAAAAAAACAACGGTCAGCTTCATCTTTTTAGTGATCTGTCTGGCGATTGTGGTCGTCATGGCGAAAGGACTTTCCTCAACCATTGAAAATATGGTACAGAGTTTAGGGGCTCCGAAATCCCTGGTGGGCGTTATCATTGCCGCAGTCGTTTTGCTTCCGGAAGGAGTCGCAGCCATCCGGGCGGCGCGCAACAATCAGATCCAGTCGAGCCTCAACCTGGCGCTAGGTTCGGCACTGGCGAGCATAGGCTTAACGATTCCCGCAGTTTCGGTAGTCTGCATTCTTTACGATATCCCATTAGTTCTCGGACTGGATAAGAAAGACGTGATCCTGCTTTCCCTTTCGGTATTTATCGTCATGCTTTCCCTGAGCCGCGGAAAAACAAACGTGCTTTACGGAACGGTATTGCTGGTGAACCTGGCCGCCTATATTTTTACGGTGATTGTGCCTTAAAAGCTGGAAGAGGGAAGCCGGATGCTGGAAGTTTTTGGTTAAAACCATTGCAATAAAGTGGTCTGGATTTAACTAAGGACAAGTGCTGTTTTAAATTTCTTAGTCATCTCCTGCTTTTTTTAATTCACTTCTGCGGTCAATCAACGTGAAACCTGATGATATTTATTTAAATATCAATCAATAAAATAACGAACTTAAATGATTCCGGATTTAAAACAGAATTGCCGCTAACAAAAAATGCCTTTGAACTACCATCCCTTCAGGTAGATTTTGAAAAAATTGTATCGGAAGTTGCCGAACTCTCAACTAGGGATATTGCTTTCCAGGTTCTGGATACATTTTTCTCCGCTACGCTGCAAAAAACACTCGAACTGACGTTACAGTATTGAAAAAAGGACAAACTACCAGGTCCTGTTGGCTTAGTAAAACTTGAATCTATTAAATTCAATTTTGAACTCTCAACTTATAACTCTAAACCTTAAACCCTAAACCCAAAACTTTGAACCCTACAGCCTTCTGGCCAGGTCCATTTTGAAAGCCATCAGTTTGGCAATGTTTTCGGCTTTGTAAATGGCCTGATCCGCGTTTTCCCCGGCGAAATGCTCCCCGACGGTTGCCGTCCAAAGCTTCAGCCAGCGGTCGAAATGCTTCTGCTCCATCGCCCGGATCTCATTGATCGGGAAATGCGCCCCCATCGGGTTCCCCTTATACGACATCTGTCCAAACAAAACCGATTCCCAAAATGCGTACATCTTCGTCAAATGTTTATCCCAGTCTACTCTGGCAATTTCATTGAAGAAAAAGCCGATCTCCTCATCCTTAACCACTTTATCGTAAAACGAATTCACCAAAAGCTCAACATCTTTTCTTGACTCCAATTTTTTCATGATTCAAAGGTATGGTAAAAGTTGGATTGCAAAATGGGTTGTGGGGTGATGGATTTCAGGTCTTGGAGGATTTAGGAAAATTTTATAGCTGCTGGAACTAGAAAGGAAGTATGAATTATTTATAATCGAAACGGTCTTCATCATAGTATCAGTAAAAAGGCATACGAAAGGATTCGTGCGGCAGCGGAGGTTTTTATGATCAGACAAATTTAAGAATATCTTCCCGTTTCGTATTCTTGGATATAATATTCGATAGTATTGCCGGAACCAAATTCTATAATTTCTCCATCAATATTTTTGACTAAAAAAGGAACATTTCCAAGTAATGTATTATACTTTCATCTCGCGTATCATAAAATTTTTTGCTCACATAGAAAAAAATCATTCCATAACTTTTTTTAATAGTAGCTTCTTTGAAAAGAGAAAGCTTAATCCCAGATTTTTTACTGGATTTATCAATATGATTTTGAGCAATCTTAATAATTTCTTGTTCTGTTAGCATAGTT
>JAAIGF010099479.1_pt1 | contig 13976 bp, 13 predicted proteins | sample 6487441 | NCBI WGS metagenome assembly JAAIGF01 (sample SAMN13974129, study PRJNA590717) | phyllosphere metagenome | biome: pepper field; feature: multiple bacterial spot infested pepper fields; material: pepper leaves; isolation source: leaves from pepper fields | host: Capsicum annuum ... | reverse complement strand
GGGTCGATCAACTCCTAGAAGCCTCAAAATAGTTTTCGCTTTTTGATGATCGTATTTGAGCGCTTTATCAAACTCATCCATCAGTCCAGTGAAATATAGTCTTTCTTTTCATGCGTTGTCATAATAATTGGATATCGAGATATAATTGTTCATAGTAAACTGTACCTAACTAAGTTACAAAACTTTTATCAAGATACTAGCCAGCCCAACCAACCTTATTTCCAAACGATGAAGGAATGTTGTTATTCAACCGAGATCTCCTTGCTTTTAGTTAATTTGGGGATATAAATAAGATAATCATAACCCTTTATCACTCTCGATAAGTATACGACATCTACTTTTAGCTGATTTTGTAAAATCGATTTTTTTAGCGGTCTTAAATCAAAACAGTACCACTGTTCTTCATCTTTGATCTCATCCAAAAAAGGTTTAAAAACAGTTTTATCCTCACCTCCCGTCAGCATGATATGCAAAGATTTCCTGAAATTGCCATCTTCAATATTGGCCACTAAATTGCCTATATCATAGATATCCGTTTTCGTTAATATGGTCTCGCCGCTGGGTACATGCACCGCACCAAATTTGAATAGATTTTTTTTATTCGTCCAATCAGGCAGTTGGTTTAGCAAAATGTTTTTCATCAACTGAATTCTTAAGGCATGATTTCTATTCGTATAAATCTCCCTACTGAGCTTGAGATCCTCCATTTGCTTGCGCTCTAGGTCTGACAATTTTAAACTTAATAGCAAGTCGATTTTTTGAAGACAATCGTCGGAAAGCAAGTAGTATTTTTCTAAACCCTCCTTTAGGGCAGCTCGTTTAGAGTCATGAAGCATTTGTTCATATAAGTTGATTGCTTCCTTGTTTTTAGAAACTTCTTTTAAGCTTGAGATGATCAGTTGATCTGCAAAAATGCTAATCTGTTCGACACCGTAAGCTTTGGTATTACGATCTACTAAATCCTTAAAAAAGGCAAATTCGGGCTCATAGCGCAAAAAAGAGAAATTGGTACTATGCGATTTCACAAAATCGTTAAGCTGATCAGCAGATAGCGATTTTATTTTTGTCTCAATGATAGCTACAGTATAAGGGTCAACTTCCTGAAAGTAATTGTCAAACTTAACCGCATGGACAAGTGCATTGGCGAAATATGGAATTTCGTTGGTAAAATGTGTTTCGCCCAACAAAACCGAATTAGATTGCTTTACCTCGTCTAGCAATACATCCCATCCTTTTCCCTGAAAGGAAATGTTTGAATCACTTCCAAAAGGAAAAACATTCTTTTGGACTAGACTGTCGAGTACGGTGTTTTGGGCATAGTTAGCATTTGCAAAGAATGTTGCAAGAAGTAAGAATAGTAATTTTTTCATTTAGTAGTTTGGTTTTTCTTTTTGAGTTGTAATGATGTACGGCAGTTTCGGTCTTTGTTTGCGGATCGCGGGTGCAGCACTATTAAACACTCGAATTACTCATTTGCTGTCTGATACCGATAGCATCTTAGAGATTTGGAAATGGAAGCCTGTAGTTCAGCGAATATTTATTTCCGTTAATTTCGACGCCCTGCTTCTCTTTGAGATTCTCAATCAATTTCACTACTTCGTCAAAGTCTTTTCTATCAAGGAAAATACTGTATAAACCACTACTATGTTTAATAGTTGAAGAACTGTTAAGATCATTCCACGCTTCATTCCACTTCAAGGGCTCTTCTGGAGAATAATCATAATTTGTTGCCATTACTTCTATGCTATCAGGGAGCCATGTGACCGCAGCGGCATCTTCAAATTTCAAAATGTTGTCATACACTTTTAAAAAATCTTTTGGAGTACGTTTTCGCGCTTCACCTTTGAGATTACGCAGATTTCCGTATACTTCTAATTGTGCTAAGGTATCAACGTTGAGCAACAAAATATTGGAAGGTTGATCGGTAGCTAAAGAAGCCTCTATGACCTCGGATTGTAGCATCAAGCTATCGGTAATCCCAAAGGAACTAATCACTGACTGCGTTTGCGTCCGATCGTACTTAATTTCAAAATACTGATATTCATCATCCACTACTTTTCTATAAATGACCTGCCCATTTTCATACAAGGCAAACGTGGGAACGTCGGATCCGATGACCATGAGCCAAGGGTCGGTTTCTATCAGAACAACTTTTGGTTCTCCGTAAGATTCATTATAGGTTTGCGCGAATGAACAAGACAGATATAAGGTCATTAAAACTGTCCCAAGATATCGAATCATAATCGTTAACTATTAAATGGCCGTGGTGGTAAGACAAAAGTAAGCTTTTCAGAAACCAAAACTATCACACCACATCTCCATTTTTACTCACCTTTAGCAATAGTACCGAGATCGACTTGGCATAAATGACCGCGATCAAGCCAAGCGCTATCTTTACAGCCGCAGTAATCACAAAGTTCATATCTTGTTGATTGGTCGGCGTATCACTTTGAACCAAACGAACATGCTCCCTCAGGTTAATAACAAAGTCAGGTAGCGTCCAGACGACTAAGATAAGCCCCATCAAAACCAGTGCAATTTCGTAAATGACTTTTCGATCTGCAAATAGAGAACTCGTTTCTTCATAATCCGTTGGGCTACATACAAACCGAACTATAACCTGAGTTTTCAACGTTAGAAATAGTGCAAATGCAACAACTAACCCAAAGTTGACGATACTCAGTACCAAGAAAGGTATTTGTACAAAATCATCAGACACTTGAATATTTTGGTTCATTTGGGCCATTATTGCAAATGCAGCGAAGACAGTAGACAATAAGTCAATGGAAGTAAATAATAGGTATAGCCCAAGAATTTTAATGGCAACTTCGTAGATATCGGATTTTCGCATAATCTTTCGGATGACTTTAGTTGATGGCAGCAATTCTAATTCTTAATCAATTCAATGGCTTTTTCGAGCAATTCGTCTCTTCCTGCTTTTATTCCATCGATGGTTGGTTTCACTTCGATATCAGTTACAATACCCACGCGCTGCGTCTCTGTACCGTCTGGATAATAGACACCTATTCCAGAGATCATGGTTTTGAGACCGCCTGGCAGATCTATCATGGATACGTTTCCGTCTGCTCCAGCGGTAGTACTTCCGATGATAGTCGTATTATTCCCAGCTCTAAAAGCCATCGCCGTATATTCCGCATTACTTTGCGACAACTCGTTGACCAGTACAATGAGCTTTCCGCCATAGGCTTTGCCTTGTTGCTCTATGAAAATACTATTCCCTACGGTAAACTCTCCTGGATTACTGAGATTCGCAGCCGTAAAGCGCACAAATGGTGTTTTAGTTGAAACAAAATAAGAACCCAAACTAAACGGCACAAAAGCCGATGGGTAATTGCGAATGTCGATGATGATCCCTTTCGCATCTTCAAATTCACGTTTGATGTGAGGAATATCGGCATCCTGTATGGTTTGTAATGTCACGTACCCTATATCATCTTGAAGCATTTTGTACGACTTTTCCTTGCTCGGCTTGTACCAACCATACATTCTCAGGCTATCTCGAGGATACAATTCAATTGTTTTATGCCCTTTAACGCTACCAGCAGATGTGTACGCTATCGTAATTTTATCCGAGGTAGAACGCAAAAGATCGGCCGATAGATTCCGTAATCTGGCGGGTTCATTAGATGCTGGATAATACTTGACCTTTTCTTTTATGATTGCATCGATAGACTTGCCGTTAATCTTGGTAATCACGTCGCCAATGGCTAGTCCAAGCTCATTTTCTACAGCGTCTTTGTAGTAATCGGTGATCACCAATTGATTTTCTACAAAACCAACCCGTATCGGCGCATAATTGGCACCTTTCCAGGCTTCGATCTTTTCGTTACCACCCCACAGGTTAGCATGCGTATCGTGAATATCTCCAATAATCTGCAAAGCAGCTAATTCATAAGCTAATTCATCTTTCGCCTCCACAAATACAGGTATGTACTTCGCCAACGTTGTATTCCAATCTCCGTCCATCAACATCTTGTATGGGAAAAAGTATTGGATCATATTCCAATATCGATACAGAGATAGCAGTCTAAAACCAGCATCTGGATAGTTCATGGTTGGATAAGCATGCTCGTTTTTAAATATAGGATTGCCAACTCCTGCTACCATATCAATATAATAGTGATCGTCTTGGCTGCGATTACTATAAATATGTAACAAATTGTCTCGTAATCCAGCATTTTGCTTATCCACCCATGCTAGATCGGGCTTCAGCTTAGCATCTTCACGAGTTGGCTTACAGGACTGACAGACAGCAACTTCACCTATTGAACTGATCCACGCGACTAGTAACTGGTCCCTATCCTGCTCTGTTTTCACATCCAGATATTTTGGCAAAAAGCGAAATAATTCGTAATCCCAATTATAATTTCCCTGTGCGATTTGAGGGTGATAGTATTTTAAAAAACCCCAAACTCTGCCCAATAATTCAAGATTTGTTATTTGTATTTTAGATAAATTCTCCATCACAATCCCTGAGCCGTTATCGAACTGCGTATCGGTTTGTGCCTTTGGTAATATGATTTTTTCTTCCACTAAGGTTTGAACATCTTTGCCATCAATAGAAACCGTAAAATCATCAAACCAGGCTTCTCCCTTTCCGACAAGGATTCCTGCTACCAAAATATATTTTGCTCCTTCAGGATATGGAAGTGTAATTATGTATCGCTTCCAGTCTCGTGTTCCAATAATTTGTTGGCTTTCCATATTGTCAAAAGCAAGGGTTCCTACAGCACCATCGATGCGCAAAAGCAATCCTGCGAATCCCTTTTCTACATCCCTAACTTTCATATAGCCTTCCAGCTCAATCGTCTCACCTTTATAATTGGCTGGAATTCTATAAGCAATACTTCCAAAATCACTTCCAGAACTGTCTGAAGTGATTTTTCCAGATTTTTCACCCGAATGAGCCAGACTATCTATTGTCAATACATAATTTCCCCACTTAAACCATCCCTCAGATAGCTGAGCTTCATCCTCTTGTTGCTCAAATCCGAGATTGTACTTTTCGACTGTTTGAGCTTTACAGCTCAGTGATATAATGGTTAGGAAGAGAAATACTATTTTTTTCATTGGTCGGTTATTTACGATTTGAGGCAAAGGCAGCATGTAGCATCAGCTCGGGAAACCATGGCTATCCCGAACACCTTCGTAAAATACAAATTTCTATCGAACAAGAAAAACAAATTATTCTTCTTTACGATGCTTAAGTCTATCAGCTCGCACAGAGATGATAGGTGGTTGTGACCTTTAAATAACTCTACTAATGTCGTTTCTGAGATTGCAGCAGTCACCAACCACGAAACGACGATCATCTCTGAAAGTTTTTACTGACCTAATATCGTTATATTTAACAACATACCAGTGATCATTCCATGTCAACAAGATGCATTTTCATCCTGCCTTCATTTACTTGAGCAACTACTTTTGGCGTAATCACACGCTTTTCATCCGGATTAAAAACACCTTGACCATCTAGCTGCCATTGTTTGTTTTTAGCTAGTAGAAATGCCAACCGCTTTGCGGATGAAATTCCCTGCAATGTGTAATAATTAATATGTTCGCCTTCTTTGCCATTCGTCTGGCGATAGGTACCTTCTATGCTCACATGGTTTTTAGTTTCATAACTTGTAATAAAGGCAGAGTCTTGCTCCGCTAGCGAGTGCTTTTCATCCCTCGGACAACAGACCGAACCGTATTGCTCTTCACGATAAACTATGAGATTTTCTATTTTGGAAACAGCTGGTATTTTATAGTTCAGCACGGGTTGCCCTTCACCTTGAATATAATAATCGTCTACCTTCACACTGTCCTCGGTACGGACAAAACGATAATAATAATTGGAGGTGATGGGTTCCAACGTAATACCATTGTCGTGCGCATCTCCTGTAGTTTTCTGATAATAATCCCAATCAGGAACGACCAATACAAACTCTTTCAATTCTGGATAAAAAGCTTCTGAATTTTTAAACAATTCTAATGGAATCATCGTCGTCAGAAAAAAAGTGGGCGTAATGCCTTCGGCAAAATCAATCGGCTGGTCGATGAGGAAAAATCCATCCTGCTCTACCGAATTAAAGGGCTCTATCATGACCGCATCGTTGTATTCTTCTTGTAACCAGTCGGGACGAGGACGATTTTCATGCTTGACTTGTCCTCCATTAGGGGTGCAGTTCTGGAGAGAAAACATACTCAAAAGGATAGAGGTTATCAATGTTAATTTGATCATATTTTATTGCTTATCAGGTATAGGAATAGATGGTATAGTTTCTAAATAGGTATTCTCAATGCTGTCCACTTGATGATGTGGATTTTTATACGATTTCTCGGTTTCTTCACAACTTGTGAAGAAAATACTTTCAGTGGTAGGTTGCATTCTGGCAATATCAGAAGTAGTTTTACGCGAAGGCTTTATGTTTACATATTTTTTAAGGAAGCGCGTATCGTGATAGCTCGTCGCCCGATAGTCACTCCCCTCTTCGGTATTTAATGTATCAATAAGTAGATTGGAATTCGAGTCCAATACATAACTTTCCGATTCTAAACCAACTATATTGTACCGTTCATTGGCATAAAGTATATCTTGATTTTCCGTAGAAACATCAGACATACTTTGCATCTGTACAATTTCATCCCATTCATTCACTTCCTCTTTGGGTGTAAATGGTAAAAGACGATCTCCAAAATTGGCGGAGACTTGCAAAAATTTTACGTTTTCTGCTGTCTCTTGCACTATCCCCTTAAACGGCGAATAGTAACGACTAGGCTTATTAAACAGAAAAATAAAATCGTTGTAGCCGTCGTTAGAAAATTCCCATTGATTGTCAATGGTTAATTCTCCAAAACCATCATCATAGTCGCTTTTATTACGATTAAGTGTGAGGTCTTGCAGTGCCTTTTTTCGATGGTAGACAAAGGGCCAGTCAAAACAGTTTGCATCTTGATTGAAGGCAGGTCGTGGTTTTTCACCATCAAATACCACATATGTATCGCCTTCTTCAAAACCTTGAAACATCATTTGCACCTCATCACCTAATGCCGGATTATGAAATCCGTAAACGCTAAATAGTGGTGGAACATCTGGCGTAAAATCGATCCCTTCTTTTGTAATCTGATAACTTCCTGGCACAAACGTAGCATATCCGTAGAGTGCAAAACGGCCATTTTCAAACAGTAAAATACCATCACTACTACCATATTGGCCTGCAATATCTTGGTTATTTTCTGGGACGATGGGTTTGTGTTGAGCAAACATGCTTAAACTTATAATCGTGAGTGTGAAGATTAAAATATAGTGTTTCATAGTGCTTGAAAAATTATTCATTGGGTAGGTGATCACATACTATTTCTCTTTTCAAATGAAATAGATATAAAATTTATACGATCACAATAAATGGAAACTTTATTGATTGAACCATTTTTTGAAAGTATAACTCAGAATCCATTCAAAAGTTAGAAAATTTTCGGCGTAAAAGATGGGAAGCGCCGCAATGCATTTACAATTCGTCGGTTTGGATTTACGAATTGCTTTTTACAACGCATCAACATAAATGACATGTCAGCTACCATTTAGGATTTTGCCGACGGCTAGGATCTGCTGCACGTAAGATCAATCGAAGCCTTTCAGCCCTGCTATAACTTCGTTGAGCTCTTAAGCTCGGTTTGGTAATACCGCATTTCGCGATGCTTTTATTTCAATAGCCCTGCCGATAATACAAACGAACAAAGTATTCCGCAAATTACTAGGTTGGCAATTAAAGGGAGATATATATTTTCCCTGTCATTACTGCTTGTCATCTTGACGAGACAAAAAAGCAAAGAAACTGGAACGGTAAAAATAGTAAGCCAACTGGTATAGGCAGCCAACAAGAATAGTCCTGAAAATATAGTTGTCGTCCAGACAATTGGCATAGCCAATTTAGATAGTGCCTTCCTAAAGAAATATAAAACCAAGCCCAATCCTAAACTCCAAACTGCTAAGATTGAAAGTAAGATATAAGAGGAAACCTTATTCTCCATGTTTTCTGCTAACGCACAAAATCCTACAATTAAAGTCAGAAGAACAGCTATTGATAAAAGCCCATATAGTTTTGATTGAAATAATCCATCCCCCACAATCATCTTTAAATCACCCGTATTCAGGTTCCAATATTTTAAAGATCCATCGCCTGAAGCACTAATTAGTTGATTTGTCTTATCAAATGCTAAATCATCAACAGAGTTCATAATGTGTCCTTGCAGTGTTTGTATGATTTGTTTTTTCTGCCAATCCCATATCTCAATGTCGCCACCATCAATCCCTGCAATAAGATATTGTCCATCAGGTGTAAATTTAAAGGTACTTACGCCACTAGTGGAATTTTCTTTTCTTATGTCAAGGGTTGACAATACTGAATTTGAGTTTAAATCTATAAAAGTGAAAATACTGTCCTTTACTGCAATAATGTTTTTTTGTGGGCTAAAAAGGGGAACACCACAAAAATGTCCAAGTACTTTTATCTCTGAGAATGTTTTTAAGTCAAAAAGTGTGAGTGCACAAGCGCTATCTACGTAAGCTAAAACATCTTGATTATTAATTGAAAAGTGGGTATGGTTTACGTTAAGCTCCTTGATGACTTTATTTTTCGTCCAGTCCCAAATAAACATTTTGTTGTCATAGCCAGCACTAATAATGTATTTGTCTGTCTTACTGAATGCAACTTTATTTACGCCTTCTGTATGAGCATTTAGGGTTTTAATTGCTTTTTTGTCTGTTGGAGACCATACTTTAACTAATTTGTCAATACTCCCACTAACAATTTGTTGACCGCTATGCGAAAAAGCTACGGTCTTAATAGCATCAGTATGTCCAACGAATTTGTTTGTACACTTTCGTTTATTCCAAAGGAATAATTCGTTTTCGCTTGCACTGACAACAATGCCCTGCTTATTACTGTCCAAAGATAAGACCCAAGATTTGTGTTTTTCAAATTGCCCAGTTATGCCTGCATAGCACATATATCCAACTATCAAAATGACAATTGAAAATAAGAAAAGAGAGATTTTGTCGGCGGTAGTGTTTTTTAATTCAATTCTCCAACTTTCGGAAATATATCAGTAATTTTTTCAAGTTGATTTAATATTTTCGGAATATGAGTCTGGTCAAAATCAATTTCAAATTCTAATTTATTTCCAGTTCCTGCGTAGTCCATTACTTCACACTCAGCTTTTAAATGTCCAATTCCATCTCCAACGATTTTAATTTCAACTTGACTTTCCAGCGTATTAAATGTTGCAATTCCATTTAAATTGTCATAAAGTTTTGCTAGTTCGATTTTAAAGCTAACGAAATCAGTGGTCATAAAATCAGCTTTAAATTCCCCTAGAAATACGCCTGCTTTAACTTTTACAAATCCTTTTACCCAATTTTTATCCCAATCTAATTCCGCATTCGGATGATTGAGGCCTATTAAGTCAATTCTTATAAAGTTTCCACTTTCAGATATTTCAAAAAAGGCTGTTTCTTCGTTCATTTTTTTTAACATTATTGCCAACGGTTGGCAGATTTGCGATGGGCGTTCGTTGTTTATCTGACGAGCCCATCTTTGTATCCTAATTTTAAAAGTCTTTCCTTAATTTCTTTGTCAATTTTTGTCTTTGCAGTATAAAACGCAAGAATGTCAAGTGACTTAGAGAATTGTTGTTGAATGAATTCGTCAAAATTTATTTCAGTCTTAAAAATTCTCAACTGTTTAAGTCCGTTTAATTTTTCAAGACCTGTTAGTGATTTAAAAGTTTTGCAATTGATTAATTTAAAGTCTGTCAAACTCGGAATTTCTTTATCGAAGTGAAGATCTGTCAATTGTATTTGGTCTTCAATTTGAAAATTTTTCAGTTTCTTGAAGTTTGAAATATTTTTGAAACTATTAAATGCTCTTACCCTAATTATTTCCAGAGTTTCGATTTCATTTTCTTCGATTTCATCTATGTTTTCTCGTCCTCCTAAAACAAAGTGAAGTGATTTAAGTCTTTTGAGTTTGTTTACAAAGTCCAATTTCACTTTGGAAATTGAATTTAAACCTAAATATTCCAATTCTGTCAGTCTACCAACAACGTCAATGTTTTTAGTATGTCCGCAAATAATTAAGTTGTTTAAATCCTTATAATTCTCTAAGTATTGAAGATTAAGTGCTTTTGTCCTTGTCTCACCTATTATTAACTCTTTGAGGTTTTTAAGATCGTTAGCTTGAAAGATTTCTGTCTCTTTGAGTTCAAAGACACCTAAACTTAATCGTCTTAAATTTTTCAATTCGGTTAAAGCTTCCAAATTGTCCGCTTTCATTAAGCAGTCAAGCCAAAGAGCTTTTATGTTAGGTAATTTTAAAAGAATCTTACAGTCGAACGAACCCTGATAATGTCCATAAAAACGAACGCTGAAATTGTCGTCATATTTCAAACACAGCTCGTTAAGGTCAGCAAGTATTTTGTCGGTATATAATTTGTCAGAGAATTGAATAATAACAAGTTTTCCGTCCTTTAAATCGCTGTCGATTAAAAGTCGGTCAATTTTATCTGGATTATTTATTCTGTTCTGTGGTCTCATACAATGACGCCTAACGGTTTGCAGCTTGGCGAAGTGGCGGAAATCGAAGCACAAATGTTCAGTTTTGCACAAAAGTTCAATCGAAGAACTGCCGTTGAATTTAACACTAAGTCCGCCATTTTGCCAAACTGCTGTTATGCGGTCGCTTTTCTGTTTTCAATTATCTGTTTCTTTAAGTCGTTATCATTGCTTGTCCATATCGTTCTTTGTGTCAGCATTAATTTGACGTCGCACTCTTTGTCGGCCACATCAATTATATGTCTATACCAATCATAATAACTCCATTCTCTTGGTTTTGGCGAATAAAGGAATAATTCTTTTTCGTCCCAATGAACTTCTGTTGCGGTTCAGTAAATCAAAGAAAAACGATCTCTTTTCGGTCTAATAAAAAGTCGTTCGTTTTTGTCAATGCCAACTTCAATAATTTCGTCTTGGCGTTTCCCAATTGCCTTTATCTTTATTTGGTCGAAAATAATTTTATCTACATACCCTTTGAGTTTTGGAAATTTACGTCTATAATATTCATTCCAATAACAAATCATTCGACTTTCAGTCTGGTGATAATATTTCTGGTTTTCAATTGCAAACCGTTTATAACTTTCTAACTTATTATCGTTAAGCTGGTCGTCCAACACTTCTAATATTTCAAGAACATATTCTCCTAAAAGCTGAAAAGAAAATGGTGTAATCCAATATTCGCTTACATCAATTTTTTCCAAGCGACTTTGCCTTATATCCCCATTATGATGTCGAAGATAAATACAGTTGAGAATAGCTTTTTGTCGGCTTGTAAGAGTCTGTTCCTGTCCTATTTCAGGTTCGTTGAAATAAACTCTGTAAGGTATGGTCAAAAGTTCTCCGTCAAGATGGACTGCTTGAGTGTCTGGATGAATTAAGTTTTCTACATAATGAATTTGTCCGTCACATAGTTTTACATCATTCACTTCAAAGGGTAAAATATCCAATACGCTTTCTACGTCTTTTTTCAAAGTCGGTGGGAAAGCGTTGAGAAGGATTTCTCGATATTTTGAATTTTTATGTCCTTTGAACCAATTTAGCATTTTCGGTCTGTCGTTTTAAAGTGCCGCATAACTACCTTTTTAACAAAACGCTATTTCGCCAAATGTTCTCTATAGGCGCATTTCGCTAATCAAGTTTCTAAAAATAGTAATTTTCTGTATAGTAGATCAATATGATTGACACTTATCATCGATAGCGAAACAAATACTATTATCTCTCGTTTAGAATATATGGATGGCGAAAGAATTATATCAGTTTTTGAAGAGCGTATGCGCCTACAACATTATGCTGCTAGTACAATAAAATCTTACAAAGAGTACTTATCGACATTTTTGAAAGAAATACATGGATATAAAAAACTCTCTCACATCCCTATCTTAAGTATAGAAGCCTTTCTCAGCAAGAAAGTTATTGATGACAAAATCAGTTCTTCCTATCAGCGATCATGATTTGGGGCTATAAAAAAACTATACCTTTTTTTGCTAGCTCAATCACTCCATCTGGATTACTTATTACCTAAGCGTAGTGAAAATAAATTACCCAAATTCTTTTCAAAAGAAGAGGTGCGTAGACTTTTTGATAGTATTGATAACATCAAACATAAAGCGATGTTGATGACAATCTATAGCTGTGGCTTACGTTTGAGTGAACTGTTGAATCTCAAAATTAAGGATGTACGTTCTACCGATCAGATTATTAGAATCAATCAAAGCAAAGGGAACAAAGACCGAACAGTATCTTTGCCAGATAAGCTTCTTGATCTTTTACGTAAGTATTATCAAGTCTATAAGCCTACAGATTATCTATTTGAAGGAGAGAAAACAGGTCGTTATAGTGAGCGCAGTGTACAGCTTGTGCTAAAGAAAGCACTAATCAAAGCAAAAATTAAAACAGATGGCTCAGTGCATACACTTAGACATTCATACGCTACACATCTGATTCAGTCTGGCATAGACATTCGTATAGTACAAGAGCTATTAGGACATGAGTCCATCAAAACGAAAATGATCTATACACATATCACAGATATCGATAGGAAGAAAACTCCAAGTCCTTTGGACTTTTTATAATTTCTACAAAAAGCATCTATTACAACACCTTATGCTAGACTTACCTATCTTAATTTTTCGGCGTGGCAGGATTGCTTCAGCCACACATCACCCCAAACACAAAACCTGAAGCTCCTGCGGATCGAACCACGGTTCTCATCTGCCAAACCCCGAAACACAAAAAAAGCCCTAACTTTCGTTAGAGCTTTTTTGTCGGGGTGGCAGGATTCGAACCTACGACCTCCACATCCCAAATGTGGCGCGATACCGGGCTACGCTACACCCCGAAAACGAATCTTTCTTCGTTTGTGTGGCACAAAGATACAACCATTTTCATTCTTGTCAATACCCTGCGCAAAAGAATCTACTAATTCATTGATTTATTGCATATTATTTTTTCACCCAAATAAAACAACCCCATCTGATCCGTAAATAGAAGCGCATATTTGTAGAATAACGTACAGTCATAGACATTTTCAAAATTAATTTCAAAATGTAAGAAATTGTCCGTAATATTGCATTCCGATTTTCACAGGACAAAATCGTAATATAATTACTCGAAATCATGGATTTAGTAAAATTTGTAGAAGAACAAGCGGTAGCGAAAAATGACATCCCCGCTTTCAAAGCCGGAGATACCATTAGCGTTCATTATAAAATCCGCGAAGGAAATAAAGAGCGTGTACAGGTGTACCAAGGCGTAGTTATTCAATTGAACAGCGAAGGTGCTAACGCAACATTCACAGTACGTAAGATATCTAACAGTATTGGTGTAGAGCGTATTTTCCCTGTAAACTCGCCTAACATTGATAAAATTGTAGTGAACAGCTACGGTAAAGTTCGTAGAGCGAAATTGTTCTACCTACGTGGACTTACTGGTAAAGCGGCTCGTATCAAATCAAGACGTGTATAATTAGATTGTATCTTTTGCCTGTCATCTGGCAGGATGGTTACACTATGCGAATATATTCAAAAGGCTGATTTCTACCGGAATCAGCCTTTTGTTCATGCTACTTAGTAAGGTCTTAATTTCCTTCGTCACTTAGGCGGACGATCTCACCGGTCTTCACCGATTCATCGCAAGCCATTGCAATGCGTAAGCTATTGAAGGCGTCTTGCATCTCTCTAGTTAAGTCCAAGTTCTCTTGTATAGCACGCAAAAAGTATTGCTGCTCACGGTTACACAACTCTTGATGACCGGGCTCATCTTGTAGATCAATGTATTCGTCTTCCCGTAAAAATTTATTCTCGGAGTTGATCGCCGCATGATGTACACGAATAGATTCCGTTTTGGTATGCGCATCAAT
>JAAIGF010099167.1_pt1 | contig 13993 bp, 10 predicted proteins | sample 6487441 | NCBI WGS metagenome assembly JAAIGF01 (sample SAMN13974129, study PRJNA590717) | phyllosphere metagenome | biome: pepper field; feature: multiple bacterial spot infested pepper fields; material: pepper leaves; isolation source: leaves from pepper fields | host: Capsicum annuum ... | reverse complement strand
TTTTCGATCTGCAAATGCAAGGTTACAAACCCATTCTTGCTCACCCCGAACGTTATGTGTTCTATCACAACAACAGCGAGCGCATTGAGCATCTGAGGAGTTTGGGTTGTTTACTACAGCTGAATCTGCTATCCCTTTACGGTTATTACGGGAGTAAAGAAAAGCAGGCTGCTCGATTGCTTTGCGAAAAAGGATTAATCGATTTGGTCGGCAGCGACGTACATCATCGTCGGCATATCAAAGCGATTGAACACGGATTGGCCAAAGAGGATCTGTGGCCACATTTCAAGCGATGTCGATTAAAGAATCAGGAATTATTTAGCGAGACATACGCCTAAGTAAAAACATGTTAAAACTACAATTACACTACAATGACTAACAACTTTAAAAGCAATCCACCGAAGGCTCGGGTCTGGCATTTTTTCAGCGCCCTATTAGTCACTTTGCTATTGGGCAGTTGTTCTGTAAAGAACGTCGTTTATTTCAAAGATCTTCCCTCAGATACATTGAAAGTGATGAAAGATGCGGCGGCATTTAGTGAGCCCGTCATTCAATCGGACGATTTGCTCAGTATAACGGTTCAAACACTGGATCCAACGACGAGCAATATCGCTAATCAAACAGAAGCGGTACAGGCGGTTGGGGCAAGCAGCGCATCCAACGTGGGTAATCAAGTCATTTCCGGCTTCTTAGTCGACAAAAATGGGTACGTACACATGACTTTGTTAGGGAAAGTCAAAGTAGCGGGATTAACTACCTATCAAGCTCGCGAACTTATTACGCAGAAAGCGCAAGAATTCTATCGCGACCCAACCGTTCAAGTTCGTTTTGCTAATTACAAAATTACCATACTGGGTGAAGTGACTCGTCCTGCAACGTACACCGTTCCGAATGAGAAAGTGACAATTTTGGACGCTCTTGGTCTTGCCGGCGATATGACGATTTATGGTAAACGTGAAAACGTACTTCTTATTCGCGAAGAAAATGGACAAAAAGCGATGGTAAGATTAAATCTGGAGGACAGCGATTTGTTTCAATCGCCCTACTACTATTTACGTCAGAACGACGTAATCTATGTAGAACCAGGGAAAGCTAAAGCGGCAACCAACAACGCTGCAAGAACTCAAACATTCGCCATCATTGGTTCAGCACTGTCCCTATTGATCGTACTGATTACTCGTTGGAGATAGATCACATCTACTTCCGCGAATAATTATACATGCGTAAAACTCTCTTAATTCAAGACTTATGGCTAACAAACAAACGGATTGGAACGACGAATTTGTTGACGAAATAGATTCTTCAGATAATAACGACTTACTTCGATTTTTTAGCAAGATACTTTCCAACTGGTACTGGTTCGCTTTATGTGCTATTGTAGGTATCGTATTAGCATTTTTCTACTTACGATTTACCGTTCCAACGTATACCGTTCGTGCCAAATTGCTTGTTTCCGATGAGAAGAAAGGCTCTGGTGGTTTAGCAGGATCAGCATTGGATGATTTTTCTGGCCTAATGGGTGCTAAAAGTTCTGTAGATAACGAAGTGGAAGTGCTTCTTACAACAGATTTGATGCAGGAGATGGTTTTGGCCGATTCTGCTTACATTGGCTATTATACGAAAGGAGCGTTGAAGGATGTTCCAACTGACGGTGCCCCATTTCGCGTAAATATTGTGTCTAATCCTTTCGCTATACGCGAAGGAGTAAGTTTCGAAATTGAATTTGGCGAACAAGGAAATTTAACTTTTAAGGATTCCGATACTACATTTAGAGCACAACTTTCAAAACCCTTTTCATATCCAGAAGTGGGTACGTTGCACATTGAACAAACTCGAGCTTTGGAAGAAGGCGAAAAATACGGTTTTTACATCAAGCCGGTGCACAAAGCAGTTTCCAGTTTAATGCAATCTTTAGAGGTGGCCGTAACGAACAAAAATGTATCCACTATCGATTTGACGTTGAACACTTCAATACCTACGCGTGGGGAGCGTCAGTTAAACAAGCTGATACAAAAGTACACTGATCGAAACTTGAATGATAAAAATGTTATCGCAGATTCTACACTATCATTTATAAAAACTCGATTATCAGCCATTACCAAGGAATTAGCTGGAGTTGAGGATAAGATTTCTGGTTATAAACAGAGCACGCAATTGGCGGACATGACAGAACAAAGTCGTTTGTTGCTTCAAAACTCATCTGAATACACCAAAAGTATTGCGGAGATTGATGTGCAACTATCTTCTTTGGATGCGGTTTTAGCTTATTTGAAAAATCGGGATAACCCGAGAGTTTTGCCCTCGTCCGTGATGGAGCAAGATTTAGCTTTTAACAGTTTAATTACCAAATATAACGGCCTTGTCTTAGAAAGAGAGCGTTTGTTGTTGGCGAATACTGAAGGAAATCCTTTAGTGAAAAATACTGATGTCCAAATTGCTGGATTGCGCGAAGATATGATCAGCAGCTTAAATTCCACCAAGCAAAGCTTGGAGTTAGCTAAGCAAAAACAATCGCAAATGTCGGATCAGTTGTCTTCTCGGATTCAAGAAGTGCCAACGATTGAACGAGGTTACATTGATTTGGCGCGTTTGCAACAAATTAAGCAGGAGCAATACATTTTCCTACAAGAGAAATGGGAGGAAACGGCGATCGGTCGTACAGCGAACGTTTCGAATTCCAAAGTAATCGATTCTCCACGAACGGATGAATATCCGGTATCGCCGAAAGGAAAAATCGTTTATGCTTTTGCATTGTTCATCGCTTTGTTGATTCCACTAGCGATTATTTACATCAGAGATTTGTTCAATGTACGTGTAATGAACTTCGATGACATTACGAATGGAACGCGTTTGCCAATCTTAGGCTCAATAGCGCATTCGGAAGATAGAGATCAGGTCGTCATCACGAAAACTGCCCGTTCCCCAATCGCAGAACAATTCCGCGCAATGCGGACGAATTTGGAGTTTACACTGAACGGTGGCAAACGTGTTTTGTTTACATCATCTATGTCTGGCGAAGGGAAATCCTATGTGGCTTTAAACTTAGCGGTAGCATTAGCACTGTTGGATAAAAAAGTACTGATCATGGAACTGGATTTACGCAAGCCATCGATTACGTCAAAATTGGGCTTACATGTAGGAAAAGGTTTTTCGCAATATGTAGTTCGTCCTGAAATGCGGGTGGATGAAATCATTATGCCGTCAGGTACACATGAAAATGTGGACTTGGTACAAGCTGGTGCTATTCCGCCAAATCCTGCGGAATTATTGATTAGCGCGCGCGCAACAGCGCTGATGGAAGAGTTTTCGACGCGCTACGATTATATCTTAATGGATGCACCTCCGGTGGGAATGGTTACCGATGCGCAGTTGTTGGCGCGTTATGCTGATACCTGCCTTTATTTAGTGCGTCAAGGACATACATTCAAAGATCAACTGAATATTCCGAACGATCTAGTATCTAAAGGAAAAATTAAGCCAATCCAATTAATCGTAAACGATGTGAAAGCAAATGGTAGTTACTACGGAAATTACGGTTACGGATATGGTAATTATGGGCAGGAAAGCGAAAGCAAACCATGGTGGAAATTTTGGAGCAATAAGTAAGATTTTTCATCGACAAATCAATATTAGTTCAAGTTATTTAAAAAGTAGTTATGTATTCGGATAATCCATTGATTACAAATCTCTTGTCGCTGCTTAAGCAGTTTGGCATCAGAAAAATAGTGATTTCGCCAGGGAGTAGACATTTTTCTATTATCCACTCCATGGAGAGCGATCCATTTTTCGAGCTTTTCTCGGTTGTTGATGAGCGAAGTGCTGCCTTTTTTGCAGTAGGATTGATTCAACAATCGAATGAACCGGTTGCAGTTTGCTGTACTTCTGGTACTTCGGTAATCAATTACGGATCAGCCGTCATCGAAGCCTTCTATCAAAAGCTTCCATTATTATTATTGACAGCAGATCGTTTGCCGGAATTTTTGGGACAAATGGAAGATCAAATGTTCCGCCAAGGCGATACCTTCCAACACTTTGTGAAATTCAACGGGCAGTTGAAGCAAATCAAAAATGCTTTCGATGAATGGTTCTGTAACCGCATTATTAACGAAGGTTTGTTGGCGCTTAATCACAATGGCCAAGGTCCGGTTCAGCTGAATATTCCGATTGAAAATCATCACCTGGACACATTCTCCAAAACAGCGTTACCAAATGTTCGAAAAATTGATCGTTTGTTCTCTTATGAAACGGATGAATCTTGGCAGAATCTTGCTAAGAAGCTGCAAAACAAGAAGGTGATGATCGTTTGGGGACAAACGCATTTCATACCTAAAGAAGTAGCCGCGGCGTTCGAAAAATTTGTGGAAGCATTTAATCCGGTTGTTTTGACGGATAACTTATCCAACTACAACGGGCCAAATACGTTGGACGACACATTTTTGCTTCTTCGCGCATTGAAGCGCAGCGAGAAGAGCGAATTCTCGCCGGATATTGTGATCACCCTTTATGGTAACTATGTATTCAACGGCGAGATTAAGCAATTGCTGAGACCGTTGGGTAAATCCGTAGAACATTGGATGATTGGAGCGAACGGTGAAATTGTTGATCCTTTCCGTAGATTGACGCATATTTTCGAAATGCCGGAACAACTTTTCTTTAATAAGTTAAGCGCATTTAGCGAGAATAGCAAAAGCACTTACTTCGATCAATGGAATGAAATATCCAAACTCCTTCCAGAACCGAATGTGACATATAGCGAATTATACGCCATCGGCGAATTCATTCATAAGCTGCCACAAAATGTCGATTTGCATATCGCAAATAGTTCCCCAATCCGGATGGCATCGACCTATAAGATCGATCCTTCGGTAAAAGTGTACTGTAATCGTGGTGTGAATGGCATTGATGGATGTATGTCCACCGCGGTGGGATTCGCAGCAGGAACGAGCAACGCAACTTTCTTGATGATTGGCGATTTGACATTCTTCTACGATATGAACGCAGTTTGGAACAGACACCTATCTAAAAACTTCCGCATTCTATTATTAAATAATGAAGGTGGAGCGGTAATGCACATGCCATTACATGAGCGTTTGGCAAGCATACTTCCTAAACACGTTTCTGCCGGACACGTTACATCGGCAAAAGGTTGGTTGGAATCTGTCGGGTTCACTTATCTAGCAGCAAACGACGAGAAATCGTGTCAAGAAGGAATTGAGAAATTGACGGATCTTTCACAAGAAGGACCTATTGTTTTGGAAGTATTTACCGAAAAAGAAACCGACGTACGAATTCTGAAGGAATACTTCAAAAGCTTAAATCGAGAAACTTTGATGGATAAGGTGAAGATGAAGGCAACAGCAAAAATGAAAAACATCCTAAAGCGCTTCTAGATCGTAAGAAAAAGTATGTCGAGTAATAACACACGCATAGCACGAAATACAGTTTCCCTTTTCTTCCGGATGCTCATCACGGTGTTGGTATCGTTGTATACCTCGCGTGTTGTTTTGAGCGTACTTGGTGTGGAAGATTACGGTCTGTATGCCTTGGTAGGTGGTGTAGTTACTTTCTTCTCCTTTATCAGTGGAACGATGTCGTCGTCGACGCAACGATTCTTAAATTTTGGTAAAGGGAAAGAAGATCTTGATCAGGTTAAGCGTGTTTTTGGAACCAGTGTTTTCGTTCATGCGCTTATTGCTATTGGTTTACTGGCTTTAGTGGAAGGAATCGGTCTTTGGTTTTTAAATTACAAATTGAACTTCGAACCTGAGCGGTTGGAAGCAGCAAATTGGGTATTTCATGTTTCCGTGCTGTCCTTCGTTTTAACCATTGCTAACGTACCATATAGATCGGTAATATTAGCAAACGAACGCATGTCCGTATTCGCGGTAATCAGTATTGTGGAAGTGTTATTGAAATTGCTTGTGATTTTCGTGATTCAGTGGGTTTCCGGCGATAAATTGATTTGGTATGCAATCATGCTTTTGGTTTCTGCCGTGGTGGTCAACTTGATTTATCGATTCTATTCGAGAAGTCAATTCCAAGAATGTAAAGGCGGTTTGAAATGGGACAGCGATATTGCGAAAAAGTTGTTCGGATTTTCTGTTTGGACGCTGATTAGCGGTTTCTCGATTGTGCTAAGAAATCAAGGTGCAAGTGTTTTACTCAACATTTTCTTCGGAACGGTTATCAACGCTGCACAAGGAATTGCGAATCAAATCAACGCCATCATTGTCGGCTTTACAGCAAACTTTACCTTATCGGTAAACCCGCAAATCGTAAAAGATTATGCTGCCGGTCGCCTCGAAGAAATGCGGAAATTGGTAATGTTTAGTTCGCGCATTGCCTTTGTTCTGCTGTTGATTATTGCTTTGCCAGTTGTTATAGAAGCTGATATAATTTTAAGTAATTGGTTAAAAGAAGTTCCAGATTACGCCGTGTTTTTTGTGCGATTAATCTTAATTCAAGCATTAGTAGAATCGTTCGCTAGCGTACACGGAACCGCGCAGGGTGCAACTGGAAAGGTAAAACAATACCATGTGGTTTTAAGTGCTGTTGGATTATTAAATTTGCCCATTGCTTATTTAGTGTTGAAAACAGGCGCCGCACCATATTCTGTGCTATTCATCTCCATCGCGCTATCTGCAGTTATTTCCGTTTTGAGATTATTCTTTTTACGTAAGTCAATCGAATTGTCACTTCGCCAGTACGCAAAGCAAGTGATTTGGCGATGCTTTTTGGTATTAGCGATCGCCGTGCCTGTTCCCTTGTTCTTACGATATCAGCTTGAGAACACCTTAATTAATGCAATTATCATTTGCATCGTTAGTGTAATCATGGTCATTTTGGCGACGGTCGTGTTTGGCGTTTCCGCGAAAGAGCGATCTAGTTTGATTAATAAAATTCAAAAGAAACTTCCTATTAAATTCTCAAATGATAAAAAAACTAATTCCGAAATCCCTGCGCAATAAGCTGGATCGGAAACTGAAAAAGAAATTCGCTTACACGGAAGTGACGAAGCCATATCAAATCAATGTTGAGAATGGTTTGCGTCGGTTGGATGGACAAATTGCCGTGGTTACCGGAGGTAGCGGGGTAATAGGTCGCGCAATTGCTTGTCGTTTGGCCGCGGAAGGAGCGAAGGTGTATGTCTGCGGAACAAGCATCGCGAAAGCGCAAGTAACGGTTGACGACGTCATAGCTTTAGGTGGACAAGCAGTACCTTTCGTCATCGATCTTTCTTCGGAGGAAGATATCAAAGCGAAGTTCCGTGAGATTAATGAAGCGGAAGGAAAGATCGATTTGTTGATTAACAGTGCGGGAGGGAGTTCAAGAGAAAAAAATGCGCGTATCGATCAACTTTCCATTAACGTGATTGATACCATACTGACGATCAATCTGCGTGGAACAATGCTTTGCTGCCGTGAAGCTGCAAAATATATGGTGGACAAGAAAGCTGGAAACATCGTTTGTGTCACTTCCGTCATTGGAGAACGCGGTAAAGCAAAGTTCTCAGAATATGCTGCCGCAAAGGCAGGAATTATTGCTTTTGTGAAATCCATTGCGATGGAATTAGGACCATTAGGGATTCGCGTAAACTGCGTTTCGCCCGGAATCGTGCCTCGCGGAGAAGTGAATGGCGAACAAGTAGAACGCTTGACGAAAACAAACTATCTGGCGGATTATGGCAAGCCGGAAGATATTGCAAATATGACCATGTTCTTGACTACAAACGAAGCCAGCTTTATCACTGGACAAAACTTCATGGTAGATGGTGGACGTTCATTGGGTTTGAAAGGAGATTAATAAAAATGAAAACGTTAGATAACACGAAAACGGTCGGGATAATGAGCCTTCCCCTGCATACCAATTACGGAGGAATTCTGCAAGCTTACGCGTTGCAGGAAGCATTGAAGCGTTTAGGAAATAAGGTGTACATCATTGATAGCGAAAACAAGAAAAAGCCTTCGAGCTTAGAAATGTTTAAACGCTATACCAAACGAAGCATTCAAAAATTTTTACTCCGCAAAAACGTAGAAATATTTCGCGAAAAGCGCATCAAAGAGGAATATCCAATCGTTGCTCGCCACACCAATAAATTTATCGAATCTTATTTTAAGAATATCGTACATCTTGAAAAAATAAAGGCAGACAAAAGCTTTGAGCTAGATGCAATTATTGTTGGTAGCGATCAAATCTGGCGTCCGCGTTATTATTACGCCATCGAAAATGCATATCTTGATTTTGTAAAAGATCGCGAATTACGTCGCATTTCGTATGCTCCTTCCTTCGGAACAGATGCCTGGGAATATTCCGAAGCGCAAACCAAGTTATGCAAATCTTTGCTTGGCAAATTTGATAACGTTTCTGTTCGCGAAGATTCTGCTGTACAGATGGTGAAGAAGAACTTTGGAAGGGATGCGGTTCATGTTTTGGATCCAACGATGCTTCTACAACCGGAAGATTACCAGAAGGTTGTTGGTCAAGTCGATAACAAATATAGCGGCAGCGGCATAACCTACGTACTAGATAACTCTGGAGAAAAGAAGGAAATCTTGGATGAAGTAAGCGCTAGAATTGGATTGTCTTTCTCTCCATTGAACGTTCAAATAGGTGAGAATGGTCCGGATGTAACTAGTCGAATCGCGCCTCCAGTAGAAAACTGGTTGCAAGGTTTTGCGGAAGCAGATTTTGTGATCACAGATTCTTTTCACGCTTCCGTGTTTTCCATTCTATTCAACAAACCATTTATTGTGGTGGCTAATAAAACGCGTGGTACCTCGCGTATGAGCTCTTTGTTGAAGATGTTCGGGATGGAAGATCGATTAGTAGAAAATAAATCCGATTTGCCTACCGAAGACTTGAAAGCTATTGATTGGGAAATTGTAAATGCCAAGCTTGATAGTCTGCGTGCGCAATCTATCGACTTCTTATCAAATGCGGTTGCCGGAAAATCCGAATAAAAGTAATTAGTAGAAATAAAGCATGTTAAATCGGTTGTCCATACTAAAAACAGGAAGTTACCATCCAAACTATAGGTTTAGGTATGTGTTTTTCTTTGTTATTGCCTGCACCATTTTCGTAGGCACTAGTATTTGGCATGCTTTCGGCTGGCGGACAGGTTCTCCAAGCGCAGCTTCCTACCAACAATTGCTTCCTCAATTCTATTTCGTGTTGTTATTAGTAGGAATATCTAATAAAGAGAATATTCTTAAAACGCGATTGGAGGAAGTGCAAATATTGCTCACAATTGCAGCGCTCATTTTCACGATGGTGCTCATCGGGAATACAGGTAGTTTATCGGGTATTCCGAATGGCTTGATGTTACCGGCATTGATTTCGCTAATAATCCGTGGAATGCCGATTCAAACGGTTCGCAAAATCAGACCTTGGGTAATCGGATTCGTCATCTTTAATAGCTTATTTGCTGTTGCCGAGCGGTTATTATTCGTCAATTTCTTTCCTTTCACAGGAAGTGAAACGGGCGGAGGTGTGATTGATGGTACATTCAGAAGTTCCGCTTTGCAGAATCACCCATTGAATAATGCATTGATGACGTCCACGATTATGAGCTTTCTGCTTTGGGACAAATCCTTGCCGTTGTTAAAGAAATATGGTGCGATCTGTTTAGGATTTGTATCGCTTTTGTGTTTCAATACGCGAAGTTCCATCGTGCTTTGGGGAGCGATTTTGGGCGTCCATTTCATCGGCGTTCTACTATCTAATAAAAAACGCGTTAAGAAAGCAAAACCTGTTTTAATACTTGGTATGGCTGTGGCGGTGACGGCGTTGATGTATTTGCTTTTTGTTGCCGGATGGGGAAATCGATTGCTAGAAATTGATCTTTCGGACGATAGCAGCGCGGCGGCTCGTTTGGAAGTTTGGGCGATATTCGATTATTATAGCTTAAACGATTTCTTATTCGGAACCTCCGCGGATTCCTTTGGTCGCGTACTAGATCGGATTGGTATGGCTCGCGTAGAAAATTACTGGCTGATCTTCATCGTTCGTTATGGCGTTATTTTTACAGCCTTACTTACCTTCATGTATGTTCGGTTATTCCGTCGTTTGTTCAGCGGATATAAAACGATACAAGTGCTTTTCATTACAGGCGTTTTTCTGCTATTAAGTTCAACCAACAATTCGTTGGCATTTAGCGAACAGCCTTTGTCGGTATTTATTATCTGTTGTTACGTGTTTTCACCAAAGCTGTTTCCATCAAAAACTAAAAAAGTTCGACGTGAAGAAAGAAATTAAGTTTTCCTTTGTTGTTCCGGTGTACAATGCCGAAAAGCACATTGCTGCGTGCGTGGAAGCAATTTTGCTTAGCGCGAATAATGCAAGCATTGCGGTAGAAATCATTTTGATCAACGATGGATCAACGGACGATAGTTTAAAAATTTTACGCGATTTCGAAGTAAAGCATTCATTCATCACGGTAATCGACAAAGAAAATACGGGCGTTTCTCCTACGAGAAATTTGGGGATAGAAAGCGCAGTTGGTGAATACGTTTGCTTTGTGGATAGCGACGATTACCTGACGACAGATTATGTTCTGAAACTCGAAAAATCGCTGAGTAAAAATGCAGCGGATGTTGTTCAAGTTGGTTTTGAAAGGCGAATCGGCGAACGCGTTTTGTATCAGGTCGCACCAACGAAATCAATACTGTATACGGATATCAATCGCTATTTTGCTAACGAAACATATACACATGCTGTTTGGTCCTATGTTTTCAAACGTGATCTTATTGAAGCTTTTGAAATTAGGTTCGACGAACAATTGCGATACTCCGAAGATCAGGATTTCATCCTGAAATTCTTCGCAAGAACATCCAACATTGCAACGATCAATGGTGTAGTTTATCTATACAATGATGTGCCGACTTCGGCGGTAAATAGTTCTTCCCAAAATATCGAAAAGGGAAGAAATCGCGCGTTAGCGCAATTGGTAGTGATCGAGAATCTGTTTAAACAACAATTCGTTCCGCGCGGATATCACAAAGAAGTTGTAACGGATTTAGTGGATGATTTTTTTGTGTACGCTGTTCGTGTAGAAGGTTATTCTTCGGCGCAAATTATTGAGGATTATACGCAGTTTCTGGATCGGATAGAATCATCTTACGCTTTGGATATCGCGATGCGAAAATGCTTAAAGCAACCGCTACGCAATCCGACATTATATCTACAGAAAATCAAATCAAAAATAAATTGGAAGAAGAAAACGCGAAAAGTGCAGAAAATGGTGCGCGGATTAGTCGGGAATTTTTCGTTAAAATCTTAAAACAACAACATGCCTAAGATGAAAATTATACATGTGGTGCACGACTTCCTTTTCGGCGGAATAGAGAGTTATCTCTATTATTTGGTGCAAGCGCAGTCGGCCAATCCGAATCTTGAGGTAGCAATATTATGCTGTCAGGAGGAAGACAAGGTGGCCAATCCGCGTATGAAAACGTTGGGTGTAAAAATCTACTACGAAGCGATCAAACCATTCGAGTGGAGGCTCAGCAAGTACAAACGCATTCAGCAGATTGTTAACAATTACGATTTAGCACAGTTGCATATCTACAAGCCCTTGCTGTTGGAAGCTTTGAGCCGTTCCAAAACTCCGGTGATATTCACGGTGCATACCGCGGGCGCTGTTCGTCGGGAACAATCAAAATATGCGAAGTTGAAAGTGAAATTTCAAGTTTCCCAATTAAACAGATGCTGTTTGGGTGTGGTGAACAACTCGAAATATTCACAAGATTATTGGTTAGAAAAAGGCGTTAAGATAAAGAACAACGAAGTAATCTATAACGGTGTGCTGTTCAAAGTAAACTTCGATCGCAGTTTACCATTTGGTACTTTTCCACAACTCAAACCTGCAAAATTTATCGTCGGTACAAGCTCTCGCTTTATCGGCTGGAAGCGCGTCGATTATCTAATTCAAGCTTTCGCTAAGTTTTTAGAAAAAGGCGGTGATGGCACCTTGCTTTTGGTGGGCGATGGCGATGAAAGAGCATCTTTAGAAAATCTGAGTAAAGAACTTAAAATTACCGATGCAGTCGTTTTCGCCGGTTTCCAAACGGAAGTGACTGCGTATCAATCGGTAATGGACGTATGCGTTTTTCCTTCCGTTTCAGAGCCATTTGGCTTAGTCGCTATCGAATGCATGCATTTGGGCAAGCCCGTTTTGGTAATGCGCGATGGTGGCGGTTTACAGGAATTAGTGGAGCAAGTTGAGCCAAATTTTGTTGTCGAAAATGTGGATGCACTAGCCGATAAATTGCTGGCATTGTCCAACACAAATGCTGTCGATAGCCCAGCTGCCGAACAACCCGTCGCATTTGCCGAGAAGTTCAATATCTATCAAATCGAATCAAGTTATTACGCTTATTACCAATCATTGCATGAATAGGGTTTTATATTATAAAGGTTATACACAATATCACAATATTGGCGATCAGCTGATTAATAAAAGCTTGCTGGATCACTTTCGCAAGCACGCATCAATTCTCGTGAGCGATGCAAAAATGCCGGATTTTTACCTGCAGAATTTGGAAGTCACGGAGTCAGAGCGTGTGTCCAAAAAGGGAAAAGGATTTCACAGTGCTTTGGTAGCTGATACGTTCAATGCATGCTTTGATCCACAGAAAAAGGTGTATTTTTTGGCTTCGCCTCCTGGGCACCAATTTGACAATTCCTTCGTAACCGGATGTAAATATGTCTTAACGGGATTATTCTATCTGTTGTTGAATATTCTTGGCGTAGAAATTATAAAGATCGGATTTTCCATTGGTCCGTTGAGTAGCATGGGCAAAATTGGTGAGCGTTTTCGTGCTTGGTTTGTAAGAAATTACTACGTGCGCGATTCCATTTCCTTGAAATATGCGAAAGGAATTGGCGTGAACCACGCAAAGTTTTTCCCGGATTTATGTTGGAGTTATCAACCAAATCCCGAAACGCGTATTGCGACTCCAACGGAAGTTGTAAAAGCATTACCGAAAGTCGTGCTATCGTTTAGAAGTGCTGTGCACGGCGAATCGGCTGTTGACGCCTACGAGCAATCTTTGGTGCAAATTCTAGAGCATACTTTGATGAATTACCAAGGTCAATATCAATTTGAAATCGCTTATCAAGTTGCTTCCGACAAAGCATTTAGCGAGCAGCTTTATGAAAAATTGAAAAGCCGTTTTCCAATCACGTTGCGCCAAGCACAGATCGATTTACAAGGCGCCGGATATTATAGTTCAGCCGATTTTGTGTTAACAAATCGCTTGCACGTTGCTTTGTTGGCCTACAAGTTCACATGTTTGCCGATTATACTTACGGATATTCAGCAACACGCTAAAATCAACGGAATTTTTTCAGACGCTGGATTGAAAGAACTTTTAGTAGATACGCAGGAAGGAACGCCTACAGCACTTAGGAACGTAGGCCACGTATTTCAAAACAAAACACCATTGCTAGCGAAGTTGCAAAGCGAAGAATCTGCGTATCACGAGCTGGCAATCAACATTATGTCGGATATTTTTAAAGCGTAAGTATGGTTTTTTCAGTAATTATACCTCATAAGAATGCGACTCAACTACTTCAACGCTTGCTGGAATCTATTCCGCAACGTGTTGATTTAGAAGTGATCGTAGTTGATGATAATAGCGATGTGCAAGAAATTGCCAATTTGGAGAAACTACAAGCTAGCCATACATTTTCGCTTTACCATAATAAGGGGAAGCGTGGAGCAGGAGCAAGTAGAAATGTTGGATTGCAGCACGCACGCGGTAAATATGTGTTGTTAGCCGATTCGGATGATTTTTTCAATGCAGGTTTCAATGAGGAACTGGATCGCGTTGCTGAAAAGGAAATCGACGTTTTTTACTATAAAGTGCATTCTGCGGATTCGGATACGTATGAAGAAAGTCATCGCCATTTGTTCTTCAATGAACTAATCGATGCTTACCAGCAAAAGGGCAAACGCGATGTGCTGTACAAGTATTCCGTTCCTTGGGGTAAG
>JAAIGF010048445.1_pt1 | contig 13994 bp, 13 predicted proteins | sample 6487441 | NCBI WGS metagenome assembly JAAIGF01 (sample SAMN13974129, study PRJNA590717) | phyllosphere metagenome | biome: pepper field; feature: multiple bacterial spot infested pepper fields; material: pepper leaves; isolation source: leaves from pepper fields | host: Capsicum annuum ... | reverse complement strand
TCGGCGGATGGTTCTGTCCCTGCCATGGCTCGCACTACGATACGGCGGGCCGCATTCGCAAAGGTCCGGCGCCGGAAAACCTGCATATTCCGACCTTCGCATTCACATCCGATACCGTGATCAGAATCGGATAAGGGGACATATGAAATGAGTGGTCATTCCAGTTACCAGCCATCGACCGGTATCGAAAGATGGGTCGATTCCAGGCTTCCGCTGCCGCGCATGATCTATGACAGCTTCATAGCTTACCCGGTTCCGCGCAATCTGAACTATGCCTACACCTTCGGCGCGATGCTTGCAGTCATGCTGATCGTGCAGATTCTGACCGGCGTCGTGCTGGCCATGCATTATGCCGCCGAAACCACCGTCGCTTTCGTCTCCGTCGAAAAGATCATGCGTGACGTGAACCACGGCTGGCTGCTGCGCTACATGCATGCCAACGGCGCGTCCTTCTTCTTTATCGCGGTTTATCTGCACATCGCCCGCGGTCTCTATTACGGCTCCTATAAGGCTCCGCGCGAAATCCTCTGGATTCTCGGCTGCGTCATCTTCCTTCTGATGATGGCGGCGGGCTTCATGGGCTACGTTCTGCCTTGGGGCCAGATGTCGTTTTGGGGTGCGACGGTTATCACCGGCTTCTTCACGGCCTTTCCTGCCGTGGGTGAGTGGATCCAGCAGTTCCTGCTCGGTGGCTTTGCCGTCGACCAGCCGACGCTGAACCGCTTCTTCGCGCTGCATTACCTGCTGCCCTTCATGATTGCCGGTGTCGTCATCCTGCACATATGGGCACTGCACGTCACGGGCCAGACCAACCCGACGGGCGTCGAAGTGAAGAGCAAGACGGATACGGTTCCGTTCACGCCTTATGCGACGCTCAAGGACGCGCTCGGCGTTGCCGTGTTCCTGCTCGCCTATGCGTGGTTCGTGTTCTACATGCCGAACTTCCTTGGCCACCCGGACAACTACATCATGGCGGACCCGCTGAAGACCCCGGCACACATCGTGCCTGAGTGGTACTTCCTGCCGTTCTACGCCATGCTGCGCGCCATTACCTTCAATGTCGGCCCCATCGATTCCAAGCTCGGCGGCGTTCTGGTGATGTTCGGTGCCATCGTGGTGCTGTTCTTCCTGCCCTGGCTCGATACGTCCAAGGTTCGTTCCGCGGTATACCGTCCGTGGTACAAGCTGTTTTTCTGGATTTTCGTTGCCAACGCCATCATGCTCGGCTGGCTCGGTTCGCGTCAGCCTTCCGATCTGTTCGTCACGATGTCGCAGCTGGGTACGCTTTACTACTTCGGCTTCTTCCTCATCATCATGCCTCTTCTCGGCCTGTTCGAGACGCCAAGGCGCATTCCGAATTCGATCACCGAGGCCGTTCTTGAAAAGAACAAGGCCAAGGCCGGGACTGCCGCGCCTGCGGCTGTCAAGATCTGAGTGCGAGAGAGGATAATGACAATGAAGAAGCTTGTAACGGGCATCGCGCTCATTGCCGCTCTCGGCGGGTTTACTGCGGCGTCGGCGCAGGAAGGCCATGGCGATCTTGCAGCCCAGACGGAACATGCGATTGCAGGTGGGCACTTTCCCATTCTGAAGCCGCATGAGGAAAAGTGGTCCTTTGCCGGTCCATTCGGCAAGTACGACAAGGCCCAGCTTCAGCGCGGCCTCAAGGTGTACAAGGAAGTCTGTTCCGCCTGCCATTCCATGAGCCTCGTTTCCTTCCGCACGCTGGAAGATCTCGGCTACTCTGAAGATCAGGTGAAGGCTTTCGCCGCGGAATATGAAGTGCAGGATGGCCCGAACGCCGATGGTGAAATGTTCACCCGCAAGGCGGTTCCGTCCGATCACTTCCCGTCGCCTTTCCCCAACAAGGAAGCGGCGGCGGCATCCAATGGCGGTGCGGCTCCACCGGACATGTCGCTGCTTGCCAAAGCGCGCGGCGTCGAACGCGGTTTCCCGCAATTCGTTTTCGACATGATCCCGATTGTTGGAGGTTATCAGGAAGGCGGCCCGGATTACATCCATGCGTTGCTGACCGGATATCAGGACCCGCCAGCGGGTGTCGAAGTGGCCGAAGGCACACACTTCAACCCTTATTTCGTCAGCGCTTCCGCCCTGAAGATGGCCCCGCCGATCAGCGCCGATCAGGTGACATATGACGACGGCGCACCGCAGACGGTCGAGCAATACTCGCACGACGTCGCCGCCTTCCTGATGTGGGCCGCCGAGCCGCATCTGGAAGAACGCAAACGCACCGGCTTCATGGTGATCGTGTTCCTGCTTATCTTCACCGGTTTGCTCTACCTGACGAAGAAGTCGGTTTACGCTCGCAAGGAGCATTGAGCGAAAGCTTTTGGACTGAATGACGGGCTCCCGCGTTTCCACGTGGGGGCCTTTTTGCTTATTCAACACTATTTTGTTGTTTTAAGATTTGCGCCCGCGTCAACCAGTTGCTGATGACGGTGTTTTTGCTTGGTATGAAGTGACCGAGTTGATAAGGTCAGCTGACATTCAATCCATTTCATCACATCTGGACCTCTTATGACCGTTATTGCTTCGGAGCTTGCTGCTGCCATTCGTTCCATTTCCGACTATCCGAAGCCGGGAATCATCTTCCGCGATATCACGACCCTTCTCGGTAACCCGCGTGCTTTCCGCCGCGCTGTGGATGAGCTGGTGCAGCCCTATGCTGGCACCAAGATCGACAAGATTGCGGGTATGGAAGCGCGTGGCTTCATTCTGGGCGGCGCCGTCGCTCACCAGCTTTCGGCTGGTTTCGTGCCGATCCGCAAAAAGGGCAAGCTGCCGCACACGACGGTTCGTGTGGCCTACAGCCTCGAATACGGCGTGGATGAAATGGAAATGCACGTGGACGCCGTGCAGCCGGGTGAAAAGGTCATTCTGGTGGACGATCTGATCGCAACGGGCGGAACCGCCGAAGGTGCCGTCAAACTGCTGCGCCAGATGGGTGCCGACATCGTCTCCGCCTGCTTCGTCATCGACCTGCCGGATTTGGGCGGGCGCAAGAAGCTGGAAGATCTGGGCGTGGAAGTGCGCACGCTGGTTGAATTTTCAGGCCACTAATAGCCAATATTGAGACTGAAGTCCTTGCTCTGGCTTTGCTGAAGAGCGGAAGAGAGATTGCCTGTGCAAAAGCTGAAAGATTTCAAGACCTGGCTGTTTCGCCTTGTTCGATACACCGTCACGCAGCCCAAACCTTGGAGCGATCCTGCTCTCAATGGGCGCAGCGTTATGGTCGTCGGTTCGGCGCCCAAGTCTACAAAGCCGGCTGACTTCGGTCCTTCCTATCTGGTCATTTCGATCAATGCTTCGCAGATCGTTGCGAGGGAATGGGGCGTCGAAAAGCCTGACATGACGTTGATGATGTTCCACCAGATCGAGGGCAAGTACAAGAACGCACAGGAAGTTCGCCGGGTTTTGAACGGCGAAAGAACCGGGCACCTTTATCTGCTTTTATGGCGGCACGATCTCAAGCGGCTGAAAGATGGCCTGAAGCGGATCAACTACGGCTATGATCAGTTGTCGATTGTCGACCGCTACAGCCGAGTCGCACTTGTGCGCGCCATGACGGGTAAGCTGAATTTCGAGATTGGCCCTGAATCGAAGTATTCTAACGGTATTATCGGCGTAATGCTGGCGCTTCACAGTGGCGCGCAGCGGGTGGTGATTTCCGGCATCAATCCCGCATCGACTGGTCATATCTATAACGCCGAAAACCTGCATCGAAAGCATAGTGGACCGGATATGGATGCTTTGCGCCATATGCAGAAACTTGGATTGCCGGTTTACACCGCCGATCCAGAGGTTGCCAAAGCGACAGGGTTGCCGCTCTGGACGGGCGAGGCTTGAGCGAGAGGCTCTTATTCGAACTCCAGAACCTTGCTTTCGAAGCTCACGACCGGCTGGCCATGTTGATTGATGCCTTCGTTCAGCGTCGTGTTCAGCAGCAATCCGGGGCGTGATGCGAGCGGGCGTGACGCTAGAAGCGTGGCGTAATATGTCACATCATCTCCCGCATAGACCGGGCGGAGCCATTTCAGATTGCTGAAGCCGGGGGAAGGGCCGAGCTTGGGGGGCGCGATTCCTTCCGCCTGCAAGCGTTTCACCTCTTTGACCCAGTAATCGAGGAAGCATCTCATCCATGTCGCACTGGTCTGCCAACCGGAGGCGCACAGGCCTTCGAAAACCGAGCTTCTGGCCTCCTCTTCACTGAGATGAAACGGCTGGGGATCGAATTTCTCTGCATAGCGGGTGATGGATTCGGCTGAGAAATGAACGGTGCCGAGTTCCAGACGCTGGCCGAGCGGGTAGAGTTCTGTGAACTTCATGCGGCTTTCTCCGCCGAAGTGGACAGCATGGCATTCAGTTCGGCAACACATACGGTCTCGCCGCGCTGGTTTTGCAACTCATGGCGAAGCTTGATCACGCCCATGCCCGGTCGTGATTTCGAAACGCGCTGCTCGATGACGGTGGATGTGCCGCTGAGGGTGTCGCCTGCCAGAACGGGTTTTTTCCACTCCACGAAATCGACGCCGAGGCCGGCTTGCGAGGGGGATTTACTGATATAGCTGTCCACCGTCATACGCATCAGTATGCCGCATGTGTGCCAGCCGGATGCGGCCAACCCACCGAGAATACTGGCCTTGCCTGCTTCTTCCGAGAGATGCATGGGCTGCGGATCGAACTCGGATGCGAACTCGATGATCTCATCCGCCGTCACCACCTTCGGCCCCAGCGCAAAGCTGCGCCCCGGCGTAAAATCTTCGAAACTGTATTTCACGAGCTTACTCCTCCGTCCCGTGATCCAGCTTTCAAGCTAACGCGAATATTTCCTTTACGTAAAGGTCAAATTCTTGATCGGTGGATGAAATTGGGTGATGGGAGGTTATGGGTGCCACGGAGGAGGGGATTGCTCTGAGAGGTGTCGGTTGCGGTATGGGGCGGAATGACACTTTAAGAGCCTTTTGAAAACTCGGATGGGTCGAACCGGCGTTACCTTGCGTCCTGCTGCAACTCTACCTCTCCGCTATTGCCCTAATTGAACTCTTTTGAAACTGGAGCTGGATAGCTCTGATTGGGATTGGGTGATTGTTGTCCGAAGTAGGTATTAGTTCATTGGAATGGCGGTATTGCGAAAAAGAATTTTCCGAGGTGTCGATGCGTTGCATCGTTCAACGCGGCCATCCAGCGAGTGCCTGCTGCACGACCGCGCGAAGTGCATCGCTATCCGCCCCTGCCTTTGCCTGCACGGCAATGCCGTGCGCAATGGTTAGGACAAATGTGGCGAGGCCATCAGGGTCGACTGTTACTGGCAGGTCGCCTTCGGATTTTGCGCGTTCGAAGCGCTCGCGAAAATGCCTCTGTCCTGCAGCACGAAAATCGATCAACGCTTGCCGGACGGGTTCTGCATCGTCCGATCCGGCCAGGACGCCATTGACGCCAAGGCAGCCAGTGTGCCCGGCGTAGCGGGTGTTGAGATTGACCGTTTCATACAGGAAATGAGCTACCGCTTCGCGGGCAGTGGGCAGGCCAAGCGCGACCGGGATGAAATCCATATATCGTTCCGAATACCGCGTCAGAGCCTTTCGGAACATGCTTTCCTTGTTGCCGAAGGCTGAATAGAGCGCTGGACGCTCCACGCCCGCAGCGTCGACGAGGTCCGAATACGACGCGCCCTCATAACCCTTGCGCCAGAAAACGCAGAGCACCTCGTCCAGCGCTTTGTCGATATCGAATTGCCGATGACGACCCACGAACTGCCTCCTTTTCGAATTGTAACGAGCCTTATTAAATCACTTGACAGGACCGGGCTACAATTAATAACGGTTGTTATCGTAATGATCATTATTAATTGGGTCTGATCCTCGTTGGTGAGGTCGCCCAGATGAGGGGTTTTTCATGGCAAAATTGCTGACGGGAAAAGTGGCGCTTGTTACAGGAGGATCACGCGGATTGGGGGCGGCGACTGCCGAGGCGTTGGCAGACCATGGCGCAGATGTCGCCATCAGCTATGTCGCATCTTCGGATAAGGCGAAAGCAGTCGTTGATCGACTTCACGCCAAGGGTGTGAAGGCAATCGCGATCAGGTGCGATCAGGCCGATATGACCGCGGCACAGCCGATGATCGATGAGGTCATCGGACATTTCGGAAAGCTGGATATTCTCGTCAACAACGCGGCGGTGGTTGCCAAGGGGCAGAAGGTTGACGATCCGCAGCTGGACACGGTCGCGCTGGATCGACAGTGGCAGATCAACGTCATGGGCGCTGTCGCGACCACCCGAGCCGCAGCGCGACAGATTTCCGATGGCGGGCGGATCATCTTCATCGGGTCGCTCAATGGCGATGTGGCGCTCATTCCCGGTGTGGCCGACTATTCGGGAACCAAGTCGGCGATCAATGGCTATGCCAGAGGCGTCGCTCGTGACCTCGGTTCGCGCAACATTACTGTGAATGTCATCCAACCCGGCGCGATGCCGACCGATATGATGGTTGAAGCGCTAGGAAGCACGACTGCACCCGACGCCTTCCTTGATATGCATGCGATCCGGCGAATTGCGACGCTGGAGGAAGTGTCCGAGATGGTTTGCTTTCTTGCCGGTCCGCATGCGGGGTACATTACCGGCAGTATGATCGACATGGCGGGCGGACTTTCGAGCTGACGCAAGGGTGATACTGCACCAGCCCAGAGCCTAAGAGCGCTCTGGGCAAAATCCACTTCACCCAATGGGACGCCAGACAGGAAAGAGAAATGCGCCGGGCAGGGCGGTGTTGGAAGATACGATGCTCTAGCTATCCAACACTGGACTGCCCAGCCTGAATTACGTATTGAAACGGAAATGAATGACGTCGCCGTCGTTCACAACATATTCCTTGCCTTCGTCGCGGCCCTTGCCGGCTTCCTTGGCGCCGACTTCGCCCTTGAAGGCGACGTAGTCGTCATAGCCGATGGTGAAGGCGCGGATGAAGCCGCGTTCGAAATCCGTGTGGATGACGCCAGCGGCCTGCGGGGCCTTGGTGCCGCGCACGATGGTCCAGGCGCGGGTTTCCTTTGGGCCGACGGTGAAATAGGTGATCAGGTCGAGCAGGTGGTAACCGGCGCGGATGAGGCGGTCGAGACCGGCTTCTTCCAGACCGAGGGCCGAGAGGAATTCCTTCGATTCTTCTTCAGGAAGCTGCGCGACTTCGGATTCGATGGCGGCGGAGATGATGACGCATTCCGCGCCCTGCGCCTTTGCCATTTCGGCCACGGCCTTGGTGTGCTCGTTGCCATCGACGGCATCGGCTTCCGCCACGTTGCAGACGTAAAGGACCGGATGCGAGGTCAGGAGGTTGAGGCCCTTCAGGACTTCGATCTCGTCTGCCGCAAGCGTCTTCAGGAGCAGGCGGGCAGGCTTGCCTTCGTTCAGCAGCTTGATGACGGCTTCCATGACGGGAAGCTGGGCCAGCGATTCCTTGTCCTTGGAGGTGGCGCGCTTGCGGGTCTGCTCGACGCGGCGCTCGAGGCTTTCGAGGTCGGCAAGCATCAGCTCGGTCTCGATGGTGTCTGCATCTCCAACGGGGTTGATGCGGCCTTCGACGTGGGTGATGTCGTCATCTTCGAAGCATCGCAGTACGTGCACCACGGCATCGACTTCGCGGATGTTGGCGAGGAACTTGTTGCCCAGACCTTCACCCTTCGATGCGCCGCGCACGAGACCGGCGATATCCACGAAGGAAATGCGTGTCGGGATGATTTCCTTGGAACCGGCGATATCGGCCAGCACCTTCATGCGCAGGTCCGGCACGGCCACTTCGCCGGTGTTCGGCTCGATGGTGCAGAAGGGATAGTTTGCTGCCTGAGCCGCCGCCGTTTTCGTCAGCGCGTTGAAAAGGGTGGACTTGCCGACATTCGGCAGGCCAACGATACCGCATTTGAAGCCCATGGCTTGAACCTGTCTCTATCTCTTGGAATTCTGTTGCCAGCCTTTTGCGGAATGCACCGGGCAAGGTCAAGTCTTGTCGGCGCAAACCGCGCCGATTCCGCCCGAAACTAACGTCAAACAGGTGTTTGGCCAAAGCCGAACCAGGCGGAAATCAGCGCCCAGCCGCCATAGACGATGCCGATGCTGAAAAGCACCGAAAGAATTGCCAGCACCAGCCCGCCGAGAAGGGCGAGATCATCTCGCTGTGCAAGCGCCAGGGCAATGATCAGAATTGTGATGCCCGGCAGCGTGTTGCCGAAGGGAATGGGCAGGGCAATGAGAACTGCCATCAAAAAGATGACGATGCCGATGAAGGCCGGACCGGCAAAGCGCGCGAGCATATGGCCACGCGGTTTCAGCAGTTTTTCCAGCTTCTCCAGCCGCGGCGCGGCCTTGTTTGCCGTTAGCTCGATAATCGAACGGGAGACAGAAAGGCGACCTATGAAACCGGGGAGCACCAGCTTTCTTGCGCGGAAGATAATCTGAAGGGAGAGGATCGCCAGAGCCGTTCCGAAGATCATGCCTGCCGGGATGCCGGGTGTGGGGATGATGGCGGGGATGGCGAAGACGAGCAGGACGAAGGCGATGGCTTTGTCGCCGAGTTGGTCGAGGAGCGCGGACAACGTAACCTTCTCAGCCAGCCCTTCGGGCAAGCGTTTCAAGGCGCCGGACATTGTTTCACTGGAAAAATCATCGCTCATGCGCGGAGAGCTCTGGGCGGTGTTTGCGGGTGGAAAGGGTTTTGCTCGTCATCATTGCTAAGAGATGGGAGCGTTCTTTGTTGTTTCAAGCGAATATCGTTTTATGATTAAGCTATTAGCTTCGGGTGATGCGATGCAGAGATGCGTATGATCTCCTCATTTCTGCGTTTTTCCACTGCTGTCCGGCTAAATGCCGATGTGAGATAGAGCATTGATTGCACTTCGCTTTCGGGCTTCAATCCCAATTGAGACACGAGTTGACCACGCCCGCTACAGAGTGGTCAGCGCCCCACCGCTACCGTCATACCGGGCTTGACCCGGTATCCAGTCAGACCAAGTCCTTGGTCTGAAAGACTCTTTCGACTTGCAGACGCAAGTCGGCTGGACCCCGCATCAAGTGCGGGGTGACGGGTGATGGGGCTGTTCTCGCTCAAACTGCCCTCCCAGCTTGACGTGACAGCAGCAATGTTTGTCCGAGGATTACCGTTGCCGCCAGTCCGTGCTGCGGAGGAGTCTTTCAGCCCAGGACTGGGCTGGCTGGATTCCTGTCACGGGGACAGGAATGAGGGAGGAGGCGTCTGCCTGCTCAATCCTTCTTCCCAAACATCTTCTTCAGCATCTCGGCCATAGGTCCCGTCTCCGGCAGCTTCTTCGGTTGAGCGCTGTTGCGGGCCTGATGGATGTGGGATTGGGCGGCGGGTTTTGGTGCTTTTGCGGGTTTCTCCGCTTCGGGCTTGGCACCGGTCGCGAGCGCCAGCTTGTTCATCAGTTGCGAGTCTTCGGCCTTCACCAGCATGGAGGCATTGTCAGCGATGGCGTCGATGAGAGGTTCCAGCCAGACCTTGTCGGACTTGGCGAAATCACCAAGGACATGGCCGTGCACGCGCTCCTTGTCTCCCGGGTGGCCGATGCCGAGGCGCAGGCGGCGGTATTCCTTGCCGCAGTGGGCGTCGAGTGATTTGAGGCCGTTATGGCCGCCATGGCCGCCGCCGATCTTGATACGGGCGCGGCCTGCGGGCAGGTCCAGTTCGTCGTGAATGGCGATGATGTCGTCGGGCTTCAGCTTGTAGAAGCGCATGGCTTCGCCGACGGATTCGCCGGAGAGGTTCATGAAGGTCAAAGGCTTCATCAGCAGAACCTTCTCGCCGGCAATCTCGCCTTCGGAAATCTCTGCCTTGAATTTTCTGGACCACGGCGCGAACGAGGGCAGGCGTTGCAGGGCATCGACCGCCATGAAGCCGATATTGTGCCTGTTTGCGGCATATTGACTGCCGGGATTGCCAAGGCCTGCAATGATGATCATGGACGTATTCCGCTTTCCGCAAATTCTCGTTGCTCTTCACCAACGCGAAACGGGGCGGGTGTCAACTTTTTTGTAGCAGAACGGACACTCACTCGTGGATGATGAGGCCGTATTTCTGGTAGATGCGCTTTTGCGTGCCATCGGCAATCAGCCCATCCAGCGCTTTCTGCATTTTCTCGATCAGTTCGTCGGGCACGCTTTTGTGGCAGGCCATGCCAAGACTTTGGTGGCTGAAGGTGATCACTTCCGCGAATATGCCGTTCGGCAGATTTTTAAGGGCACTTTCGGACATGGGCATCAGGTCGACGCGACCGGCGGCAAGCTTGGAAAGCGTGTTGTTGAAATCCGCGCTGATATCGATGCGCGGGAAATTCAGGGCATGGAGCAGGGCCTCCGTATAGTCGTTCCGTTGCGTGCCGACCGTGTATGCCTTGGCGTCATCCAGCGACTTAATGCCGAAATGGGAATCCTTGCGAGCGACCAGCACGTTGCGGTCGGTATGGATAGGCGACACCCATTTGAAGCGGTTTTCGCGCTCCGCCGTGCGCGCGGCGGCAAAGACGCAATGCATCGGCTCGTTTTCGGCCAGCGCTATGGCGCGTGCCCATGGCATGACGGTTGCTTCATAGGAAATATTTGTGCGCTCGAAGACGATCTTCAACTGGTCCATATAGACGCCGGTTGGATTGCCATCGGCGTCGCGCAGATTATAGGGCGGGTAATATTCCGTTGAAAGAATAAGCTTTTCCGCGCTGGCGGGTGCCGGCGCTAAAAGCAGTGCTGCACAAAAAAACCATCGCCACATTCCGCTCCCCCAAGCTTATGTTCCGACTTTTTCCATTCTCTCGTCTTCGACCGGCATGATGTAATTTGCCATCAGAGTGCGGATCGGCTGCGGTCTGGCGAAAAGATATCCTTGGCCGCAATCCACGCCGATGTCTCGCAACATGGCTTTCTGCTGTTCCGTTTCGATGCCTTCTGCAATGACGATGCAGTTCATCTTGTGTGAAATCGCGCTGATGCCTTCCACGAGCATGCGGCTGCGGGTGCTGACATCCGATACGTCATCGCTGATGGAGCGGGTGAAGGACTGGTCGATCTTGACGATATCAACCGGGAAGCGGTTGAGATAGCTCAGCGACGAATAGCCGGTGCCGAAATCATCCAGCGCTATGCGGCAGCCCAGCTGGCGTATGGCGTTCAGCACGGCCCGGATTTGCGGGTCGTCATGCATCAGAACGGCTTCGGTAATCTCTACGATCAGGCGATGCGGGGTGATGCCATGGCGGTAAAGCAGCCCGGCGATGCGGGTTGGCAGGCCCGGTTCGAATTGCTGCGCCGAGAAATTGACCGCGACATAGGCCTTTTCCAGTCCGGGCAATTTCGAGACTTCGGCGAGGTTGTGCAGCGAATGCTCGAGAATGACATTGCCGATGCGGGCGATGCTACCATTTTCTTCGGCAACGCCGATGATGGGGCCGGGTGGCAGGATGCCTTTACGAGGGTGGTTGAGCCGCATCAGCGCTTCGAAACCACGGGTTACGCCGCTGTCCAGTTCCTGAATTGGCTGGAAATGCGCCTCGAACCAGTCACCTTCTATGGCCTGTTCGATATCCTGCTCGATCTCGGCACGCTCCCGCGCCTCATTCATGATGGCGGGATCGAAGACCTGCGCGCCGTTTTTGCCAGCGCGCTTTCTGGTATACATGGCCAGATCGGAATTCTGCAGCAGTTCGGAAGCGCTGCCTGCATGTTCGGGATAGATGGCCAGGCCGATACTGGCGCTGAGGCGCACGCTTTGCGAGGCGACGAGGAAGGGCTCTTCGAACATGGCGCTGATCTGATCGCAAAGCGCAAGCGCGCGCTCCTGCACGTCCGGCCCGGCCAGCAGAAGCGCAAACTCATCGCCGCCGAGGCGCGAGGCGCTATCCATGGGGGTCAGCATGCGGTTGAGGCGAACGACGAATTCCTTGAGAACGGCGTCACCTGCGGCGTGGCCGAGATTATCGTTGATGCCCTTGAAGCGGTCGAGATCGATGAAAAGGCAGGCAAGCTCAGTCTGGCTCGCATCGGCTTCCATGATCTGCTGATCGAGCATGGATTCGAAGCCCTGACGGTTGAGAAGCCCGGTCAGATGGTCGGAAATGGCCTGAAGCCGGTTGCGCTTCTCGGAGCGGCGAAGCTCGGTCACGTCCGTCATGATGCTGAGGACTTCGGAGCCGTCTTTTTCGTCTGCGGTGTTCAGCGCCTTTTCGGAAATCAACACATCCATCAACCGCCCATCGGCGCAGATGAAGCGGACTGTCAGATCGGCGTCTGTGGATTTGCCATCCATTGCTGCGTGATGCTTGCGGCGCTGACGGAAGCTTTCGCGGTCCTTTGCGTGCAGCAGATCTTCGAAGTTGCGGGCCAGCGCGTCCCGGCGGCTATAGCCCGTGGCTTCGACCCAGTAATCGCTGACCGCGGCGATGCGATCGCGCACATCGAGCGAGAACAGCATGGCCGGGGTGTGATTGTAGATCTCGGTGGTGCGGCGGTGGGCGCGCTTGATCTCGTGCTCCTCACGCTCCAGCTGGATCTGCATCTCGTTGAAGCTTCGCGCGAGACGGCCCATTTCGTCGCTGGAACGCCAGTCTACATGGTGGCGTGAGCCGAGCCGCCGAGTTGCCTCGATGGCGGCCGTAAGGCGAAGAAGCGGCTTCATGATCATCAGGCGGTTGCCGATGATGGCCGAGAGGAAGATCGTCAGGATCGACAGGACGAAAATGGAGAGGAACGACAATTCGATGCGGCTGAGAGAGGAGAACAGCCCGACATTCCGGAAGAAGATGGTGATCGTGCCGACCTTGGTCTCGCCGTCCAGATTCTTGTAGAGAATATCGCGGGTCAAGAAGGACGTATCGTCCGGCTGGCCGGTGCCTGTGGTCTGCGTCACGTCCAGCTGGCCGAAACTGTCCTTTACCTTGACCATGTAGATGGCTGGATCGGCAACCAGCGTGCCGGTGATCTGGTTGATTGTCTCGTCATCGAGGTCCCACAAAGGACGGCCCAGAGCTTGCGCGTTGGCGATGATGAGGATTTCCAGCCTGTCGCGCTGGCTTGAGATGGATTCGTTATAGGAAAGCGTCAGCAGGATGGTGAAAAGCGGAGCGACAACGGCCAGAAGGACGCCGGAAACGATCGCTATGAAACGCCTTTCTACGGAATGAGTCATATGCCTCTGCTACCGCCCCTGTCGCTCAAGTTCCCCGATCCATACGGGTAATGCCCGCATGAACTGCTTCTGTTTCTAAAAAACTGGAAGGAGCTTGAGAGACTTCCCCCTATTCAGCAATTGGTTTTAGAGCCAAAGGTTTGAAGTATCGTTTCGGAGAATGCTTAATCAGCTTTAAAAACTGTCGCTTAAGTTGCATCTAAGGTAGCCGGCTCAAGGCACAAAAAAAGCCCCGCATCTTGCGATGCGAGGCTTTTTCGAACAGTGGGAGAAATTACTCCGACTTGTCGGCTTCCGGTGCTTCTTCAGCAGCAGGAGCTTCGTCTTCAACAACTGCAACAACCGGCGGAACGATGGTTGCAACGGTGAAGTCGCGGTCGGTGATGGTCGGAACAACGTTCTTCGGCAGCTTGATCTGCGAAATGTGAATGCTGTCGCCAACCTTCAGGCCGTCGAGATCAACGGTGATCGCGTCGGGAATTTCGTTTGCAGGAACGTGAGCTTCGATCGTGTGACGAACGATGTTCAGAACGCCGCCCTTCTTGATCTCGGACTTGTCGTCGTTGATGAAGTGAACCGGGATTTCAACGGTAACCGTGGAGTTGCCGGAAACGCGCAGGAAGTCCACGTGCATCGTGAAGTCACGAACCGGGTCCAGCTGGTAGTCCTTCGGCAGAACCTTGTACTTCTTGCCGTCGACGTCGATCGTTGCGATCGTCGTCATGAAGCCGCCGCCGTGGATGCGCTTGGTGATTTCGTTGGTCGAAATCGCGATAGAAATCGGGGCCTGCTTGTC
>JAAIGF010096474.1_pt1 | contig 14003 bp, 12 predicted proteins | sample 6487441 | NCBI WGS metagenome assembly JAAIGF01 (sample SAMN13974129, study PRJNA590717) | phyllosphere metagenome | biome: pepper field; feature: multiple bacterial spot infested pepper fields; material: pepper leaves; isolation source: leaves from pepper fields | host: Capsicum annuum ... | reverse complement strand
GTGCCCCGGCCAGCAGGGTCGGGGTGATCACCCGCCACGCCTGGCGGCCATAGCGCCACCACAGCGCCGCCAGGATCAGCGCGACGCCGACCAGCAGCAGGCCGCTCATCAGCTTGCGGTAGTGACCCAGCAGCTGGGAGAAGTCCGCGGTCCGGTCCACCCAGCGCACTCCCTCCAACCCGCTGGCCGCTCCCTCCAGGACACCGAGTGCATCGGCGTGCCCACCGTCGTCCACCATCACCACCGTGGTGGCCAGCCCGCCCACCTCGCCCAGCCACAGGTGACGGAACGGCTGCGCCGCGGGCGAATCCAGCAGATCCGCCGCCTGCAGCGGGGCGGCGGCGAAGGCTGGACGCGGCAGCGGCTCGCCCACCACGCTCGCCACGTCGGCCAGCACCTTCGCTTCAACCCGCGCGGTCAGCGCGGCGTCCTCGCGCTGGCGGGCCGGCGATGGCAGCCAGTCACTGGTGGCGCGGTAGCCGGCAATGCGCTGCTGCTGCTCGAGTGCGCGCAACCGTGCAGTCAGCGCTTCCTCACGCTGCAGCACCTGGTCGGCGCCTGCACCCTGCACCAGATAGAACTGCGCCGGGCTGGGCATCCCCAGCAACTGGCTCAGGCGGATCTGCTCGGCCATCAGGGCCGGTGGCGAAGACTGCAGCCCGCGCAGGTCATCATTGGTGCGCAGGGTCCACATGCCGGCTGCCGATACCAGCAGCGTGGCCAGTACGAAAACGGACACCGCGCGGCGGCTGCGCAGCCGCGGCCAGCGTTCCAGCGTGTCACCCAGCCAGCCGGCAAACCGGGTCTGGCGCACGCGCCCGCCGTCGAGCCATGGGAACCAGAAGATCACCGTGAGAAACGCCGCCGCCAGACCGACGACGGAAAACAGCGCCATCTGCCGCAGCCCGGGGAACGGTGCCAGGCCCAGCGCCAGGTAGGCCAGTGCGCTGGTCAGCAGGGCCAGCCACAGGCCCGGCAGCAGGTGGTGCAGCAGCGCCCAGCGGGATTCCTTCGGCGCGGCCTGGCGCGAGGCGAACCAATGGATGCCGTAGTCCTCCGCCACACCCACCAGCGAGGCACCAAAGACCAGGGTCAGCACATGCACCTTGCCAAACACCAGCACGGTCACCGCCAGCGCCACACCACAGCCCACCAGCAGCGACGCCGCCACCAGCAGGATCGGGCGCAGCGAGCGGAACGCCAGCCAGACCAGCAGCAGCACCGCGGCCAGCGAGCCCCAGCCGATCGTGTTGATCTCCTGGTTGGCCTGCACCGCTGCCGCTTCGGCGTGCAGCGGCACACCGGCGTGCAGGATTTCCAGATCAGGCGCTGCAGCGTTGGCAGCCTGTGCGGCGCGCTCCAGCAGTCCGCCGAGGTGGCGCTCGCCATCGAGCTGGAAGGCCGACCCCGGGGTGTCGTACTGCAGCACCGCCCAATGCTTGCCATCGGCCTGCAGCAGGCCATCCTCGCCCAGCCGCAGGCCCGACGCGCGCGCCTGCTGCTGCCACCATTGCGGCCACAGCTGCAGCGGGTCCTGGCGCCAATCGGTCAGTCGCGGGGCGCCCATCGGGCCGTACAGGCTGGCCAATGCCTGCTGGGCCAGGTCATCGGCTTGGGCATGTTGCAGCTGCGTGCGCTGTTGCGGGGTCAGCAGACGGTCGCGGTATGGCGCATAGAGCGCACGCGCCTGGTCGAACCAGCCGTCCATCGAGCCGCTGGGCTGGAGCAGGCCGGCATCGGCATCGTGCGCCATCGATGCGGCGAACGCCGCGCCGGCACGCTGGGCCGCCGCACTGTCGGCACTGCCGACCAGCACCACCACCTGACGTGCGCTGCCATCGGCGATGCGCCGGGTGACATCGCTGAGCAGGCGGTCGTGGGCGTCCTGCGGCAACAGGGCAAGAATGTCCGTGTCGATACGTGACTGCTGGCTCCACAGCGACCATTGCTGCACGCCCAGCACGAGCAGGAGGGCCAGCCAACCGGCAGCCAGCCACGGCCACGCGCGCCGCATGCGCGGCGACAACAGATGCAGGTCAGTCAAAGCGGGCTGCCTCGCTGGCATCCAGCTGCGCTGGCGTCTCGCTCAGAGCGCTGAAACCGATGCGGGTGCGGTCCTGGTTGGCCTCGACGATCTCCACGCTGCGCACATAGCGGTCGCCGCCCAGCGTGAGCGACTGGAACGCTTTGGCCAGCATCGGCGACTTCGGGGTCAGCTGCAGGCTCCAGCCATTGCCCTGCTGGCTCGCCTTGACCGTGAACTGGCTGGACAGCGCCTGCACGTCGCCGCTCATCAGCGCGAACATGATGGCGTTGACCGAGCGCATCGCCGGTTGCTGGCGCGCGTCCAGTTCGACCCGGGTACTGCCGTCACGCTGACGGCTGAGGATGCGGTCGGCGGTGACCACCAGCTCGGAGGGGAACGGCCGGGTGGTGGTCCAGATCACGCCTTTTTCGCGCGCAACCACAAAGCTGCCCTGCGAGCGCAGCGGGTTGCTGAAACCGGTGACCTGCTTTTCCTGGGTGAAGCTGCCCCGCAGCACGGCCGGTCGGGCCACCGCCTGGGTAATGGCATCAACCGCCGCTTCGGCAGCTGCCACCGCCGGTGCCGTACACAGCAGCAGGGCGCACAGCAGCAGACGCGGGTAATGACGCAGGGACACGATCATGGGGCGGGAACTCCAAGGCGTTGGAACAGAATGGCGGGGGACTGGTAGAGCATTTCCCGTGTGGTGGCATCGACGGCCACCTGGATGGTGTGCGCGCGGGTCAGGACCCGGCCGCTGCCGGCCTCGAGTATCTCGTACTGGATCTTCAAGCGGTTTTCCCACTCGACGATCCGTGAGCGCACACGCAGCGCCTGCTGGAACAGCAGGGGACGGATGTACTTGACGCGCGCATCGACGACCGGCCACAGGTGGCCACCCTCGAGCATCTGCGGGTAGTCATAGTTGAAGCGCTGCAGCAGCGCGCAACGGGCGATCTCGAAATACTTGAAATAGTTGCCATGCCAGACCACGTTCATCGGGTCGCAGTCGTGGAAGGCAGGGCTCAGTTCGATCTCACCGACCAGTTCAATGACCGACATACAACTCCCAACGTTCGCGGCGGATCTCCACCAGCAGGTGCCGCAGTTCGCGATCCAGCGCGCGGTCTTCTTCAACCAGGGCGATGCAGCTGCCCAGGTCCTCGTACATGGCCGCCAGCGTCGCACCCAGCTGCGCATTCATGCCAGCGCGCTGACGCAGCGCCAGACCCTGACGGGCGGCCACCAGCATCGCCGCCACCACCTGTTCGGTCAGTTCGATCACGCGCAGGCAGTCGCGCGCGGCGATGGTGCCCATGCTGACCTTGTCCTGGTTGTGGCATTCGGTCGAGCGCGAGAACACCGAGGCCGGCATGGTCTGCTTCAACGCCTCGGCAGTCCAGGCCGACACACTGATCTGCAGCGCCTTCAAACCATGGTTGATCGACGCGCGCGGCCCGGTGGCGGCCGACAGGTTCGCGGGCAGGCCATGGTTGTAACGGGCATCGACGATCAGCGCCAGCTGCCGGTCGAGCAGGTCGGCCACGTTGGCCACGGTGTTCTTCAACGTGTCCATCGCCAGCGCGATGTGGCCCCCATAGAAATGCCCGCCGTGCAGCAGGCGCTCTTCTTCGGGATCGATCAGCGGGTTGTCGTTGGCGCTGTTGAGCTCAACCTCGATGAGCTGGCGCAGGAACGGCAGCGTGTCTTCCAGCACCCCGATCACGTGCGGTGCACAGCGCAGCGAATAGCGGTCCTGCAGGCGCTGCTGGTTGCGTGGCGGCTGCGCACTGTCCAGGTCGGCGCGCAGACGCGCGGCAATGCGCGACTGCCCCGGATGCGGCTTGGCGTCGAACAGCACCTGGTCGAAGTGGTGCGCGTTGCCATCGGCCACCAGCACGTTGAAGGCGGTCAGGCGCGTGGCCAACCGGCACAGGTAATCGGCGCGCTGCCAGGCCAGGCACGCCAGGCCGGTCATCACCGCCGTGCCGTTCATGATCGCCAGACCTTCTTTCGGACGCAGCCGCAGCGGCGCCATGCCAATGGCGGCCAGCGCTTCAGCCGCCGGCTGCACCCGCCCTGCATGCAGGACCTCGCGCTCGCCACACAGCACGGCGGCCACGTAGGAAAGTGGTGTCAGGTCGCCACTGGCGCCGACCGATCCCTCGGCGGGAATCAGCGGCAACACATCGTGGCGCAGCAGCGTGGCCAGACCTTGCAGCAGCGGCAGGCTGACCCCGGACATGCCGCGCACCAGCGAGGCGAGCCGTGCCGCCAGCGCTGCGCGTGTTTCTGCGGGGTCGAGATAACGGCCCAGCCCGCAGCCATGGTAGGTGAACAGATGGTGCGGCAGTTCGGCCACCAGCTCGCGCGGAACCCCGACGGTGCACGAGTCACCGTATCCGGTGGTGACCCCGTAGATGTGTCCGTGGTCCTGCAGCATGCGGTCCAGATAGTCGGCCCCGCGCTGGATGCGCGCACGGAATGCCGGATCGTCGCTGAGCTCGGCCATGCAGTCACGGCGTGCCAGCGCGGCTACATCCTCGATGCGCAGCGGGGCAGCGCCAAAGCGGCAGACGGTGCTGGCGGGCGACGCGGAATCGGCACGGCCCGTGCCGAGGGGTTCATCTGCCATGGTCTTGGTTCCAGAATGGGAAGAAGTTGAACCAGTCCAGGGGCGACCGGGCCACATTGATTTCGAGCCAGTGCGCAAACCGCTGTGCCTGTTCGGCGAGGGCGGCGTCGCGTGATCCCCTCGGCAGCACGATGCGCGGCGAGAATTCCTCGAACACCACGCGGTAGCCGGTGCCATGATGCAGGCAGGCCATGCTGTAGACCGGGCACGCCAGCGCTGCGGCCAGCACGTAGGCCCCGATCGGGAACGGTGCCGGGTGGCCAAGGAACTGCGCCTGCACGCTGCGCCCACCATGCACCGGCACACGGTCACCGACAATGGCGACAAAGCCGCCCGAGGCCACTTTTTCGGCCAGCATCATCGCGGTGGCCGGTCCCATCTCCGTCACCTGCACCAGCTCCACGGCGGCCAGCGGGTCGAGCCGCTGCAGCAGGCGGTTGAAGCGCTGCGCGTGGGCGGTATGCACCAGTACGGTGATGCGGAAGCCCGGCACCTGCTCGGCCAGCACCTGGCACAGCTCCAGGCAGCCGATATGCGCGGTCAGGATCAGCCCGCCCTCACGGCGTGCGATTTTCTGCAGCACCAGGTCCCGCTGCAGGTGGATGCGCTCGGGCGGATAGCGGCCGCCGAGGCCGAGAATCTTGTCCAGCAGGGTATCGGCGAAGGTGAAGAAATGGCGCAGGCTGTCACGCCAGCGCGGCGCGTGGCCCAGCGCGCCGGTGTGCTGCTGCAGACGCTGCAGGTACTGCAGCGAGGCGCGCCGCGCCACGCCGTTGGTGAGCCAGTGGCAGAGCACCACCGGCCACACGCACAGGCGGAACGGCCAGCGCCCGAACCACCGGTGCACCCAGCACAGGAACATCACGCCCGCGACCGAGGTCGACTCGCCGATGTCGGCCCAGTGCGGCGCCGCCGGTGCTGGCCCGCTCACGGGTGCGCCCCGCGCAGCCGCCGCCACAGCAGGCGCGGGAAGCGCCACAGCATGCCGAAGAACAGGCGGGTATGCATGCGGCTGATGCGCACGTTGTCGCGCCACACGTCAAAATGCGATACGCCATCGCTGGGATAGGTGACCCGGGTGGCCAGATGCTGCACCGGGACCTGACGCCAGAACAGGCGCACCAGGATCTCGCTGTCGAAATCCATGCGCCGCCCGATGGTTTCTTCATCGATCAGGCGCAGCACCGGCGGCAGCGGATACACGCGGAAACCACACATCGAATCGCGCAGGTGCAGGGAAAGCGTGTTGATCCATACCCAGACATGGGTGGCATAGCGGCCATACAGGCGCGCCTTGGGCACGCTGTCATCGTAGGCCGGGATGCCGCAGATCACCGCCTCCGGCGCAGCGCGCGCCGCTTCGATGAAGCGCGGCAGGTCGCCGGTATCGTGCTGCCCGTCGGCATCGATCTGCAGCACGTGGCTGCAGCCCCGCGCGGCGGCCTCGGCAAAGCCGGCCAGCATTGCCCCGCCCTTGCCCTGGTTGTGCGCCAGCCGCAGCAGGTGCACGCCCGGCTGCGTGGCGAGCTGATCGAGCACACCCGCACAGGCCGGGCTGGAACCATCGTCCACCAGCAGACACGGCAGCGCTGCCGCGCGCACGCCCGCCACCACCGCGCCGATGGCGTGCTCGTGGTCGTAGACCGGAATGACGACGATGGGCGCGAACGCGCCGCTGTCAGCCTGCATCGAACCGCACCTTGCCGCTGGAATGCACGCCCACCGCGGACGTGTAGCGGAAGCCGAGCACACCGCGTTCGGCATCCCAGTCCAGCTGCAGCGACAGCACATCATTGGGACGCGCCACATGTTGGAACTTCACCGCGTCCATGCGCACGAAGCGGGGCGGAATGGCGAAGGCCTCCCGGCCCCAGCGGATCGCCCAGTCCAGCTGGGCCACCCCGGGCAGCACGCGCGCCTGCGGGAAATGCCCGTCGAAAACGCGCAGCGCGGGGTCCAGGGTGAGCGTAAGCGCGGCATGACCTGCCTCACGCTGCTGCCAGCACGGCACCGGCAGCGTGGGCTGGAACAGCGCCGCCAGCGCGGCGTGGGTGACCTTGCCCTGCGCGTTGAGCGGCAACTGCGTCACCCAGCGCCAGCGGCGCGGCCGCGTGACCGCGTCGTGGCTCTGCGCCAGCAGCGTGGCAAGCGCCTGCTGCAGGCTGCGGCGTCCGGCGTCGCCCCCGGTGGTCACGGCCGGGTCAACCGGCACCACCACGGCGGCCAGCTGCTCGCGCAGACCCGGCAGCACCAGTACGCGCACATCGGCCACGGCCGGATGCGCGCGCAACGCACGCTCCAGCGCGTCGAGCGACACCCGGCGTTCCTCGATCTTGACGATGCGGTCGGCCCGCCCCAGCAGCCGGAAGCCGCCATCGGCCCCGGCTTCGGCGCGGTCCTGGCTGCGCCACCACTGGGCGTCGGGCAGATGCGGCGACGCCACCGCCAGGCAACCCTCGTCGATGCGCCAGCGCACACCGGGCAGTGCGCGCCAGGAAGGCGCCAACGCATCCCATCGGCGCCAGGCGATGCCGCCGGTTTCGCTGCTGCCAAACACTTCCGTCGGTGCCACGCCCAGCCAGTCGCGCACCTGCAACGCGGCAAGCTCTGGCAGCGCCCCCCCGGAGGAGAACACCGCCCGCAGCTGTCCGTGCAGGCTGCTCCAGTCGAGCTGTTCGGGCAGCCGCTTCAGATGCGCCGGCGTTGCCACCAGCACCGAGGGGGCGGCCGCCAGTGCGCTGACCAGATCTTCGTGGAAGAATCGTCGCGGCAGGATCGCGCGGCCGCTGGCCAGCGGCCACAGCACGCGGAACAGCAGGCCATAGATATGCTGGTGCGACACCGTGCCGTGCACCTGGGCGCCCTCCACCAGTTCGCCGAACGCTGCCTGCAGGGCGTCGACCTCACGGGCCAGCTGGTCCAGCCGCTTTGCGATCGCCGCCGGCTCGCCGGTGCTGCCGGAGGTGAACACCACCAGCTCGCAGTCGCGTTCCTCCAGCGCACCCAGCGCGACGCAGGCCGCATGCACCGGTTGCAACGGTTGCCGCGCCGGCTCGACATCGCCGGCGAAACCGCTCACGTGGGGCTGCAGCGCGTCCAGCGTGGCCGGCAGGTTGTCGGCGGCGAGGAACACGCGCTTGCCCGCGTGCCAGGCGCCGAACAGCGCTGCGGCAAAGTGCAGGGCGTCGTCGAAGAACAGCGCCCAGTCGCGCCCGTCGTGGGCGGCAAACGCCGCCTGCCACTGCTGGACCTGACGATGAAAGATGGCGTGGTCGAGCGGACTGCCCGTTTCGTTGTGGCCGACCACGCGACCGGCCCGCGGCTGCTGCAGCAGCTGCGCCAATGCGATCCACTCAGCCATGACCGTGCGCCGCCTTCATCCGCCGCCGCACCAGCCACTCACCTGCGAACAAGACACCCATCATCACGTACGCCAACAGTCCGTTGTACAGCGCCCAGATCCGGTCCGGCGCCCACAGCGCCGTTGCCAGGGCCAGGGCCCCATTGAGAACAAAAAAGCCGCACCACACCTGGGTGACGCGGCGGGTATACAGCACCGCGAAGGGCGGCAGCTGCGGTTCCTGCAGCCGCGCCATCCGTTCAACCAACGGCGGGCCGAAGCGCAGGCTGGCGGCAAACATCACCAGCATCACCGCATTGACCAGCGCCGGATACAGCTTCAACGGCAGCGCCTGGTTGAGCACCGTCGCCAGCAGGGCCAGCAGGCCGGTACCGGCAGCGGCCACCCACCACAACGCCTGGCGGGTGGTCAGTGCGCGCAGTACCGCCAGGGCGAACAGCAGCAGCGACAGCCAGCGCGGCTCAAACCGCCCGAGTGCGAAGTAAACCAGTGCCGGGTAGGCGAGTGACACCAGGCCGAACGCCACGACGCGCATGCGTGCCATGCCCGTCACTGCTGGCCGGAATCAGGCAGCAGCCTGATCGGGCAGCAGGCCATGCACGACATCAACGATGTCCTGCACCGTGCGCACGGTCTTGAAGGCTTCCGGCTGCAGGTTGCGGCCCAGCAAAGGCTTGAGCTGCACAATCAGATCAACCGCATCGATGCTGTCAATGTCCAGGTCATCGTACAGACGCGCTTCGGGCGTGATCCGTGCCGCTTCGATCTCGAAGCTGTCGGTCAGGATGCGGACAATGCGCTCGAACAGTTCATTCTTGGTCATGACAGATCCTGGCGCCGTTACGGCTGGCGGGCGGCGACGAACTCGGCGAGTGCGCGCACGCTGGAAAAATGACGGCGGGTCTCTTCAGAGTCGGCCGACAGGCTGACGCCGTACTTCTTCTGCAGCGCCAGGCCCAGCTCAAGCGCATCGATCGAATCCAGGCCCAGCCCTTCAACGAACAGGGGCGCGGCCGGGTCGATGTCCTCGGCGGTGATGTCTTCCAATGACAACGATGAAATGATCAATTCCTTGATCTCGTGCTCAAGTGCCTGCACTGCGGGTCTCTCCGGACATGTCGAAATAGCGGGTGAGGTAGTCGGTGACGCGCCTGGCCGCCAATGCGTCCCCCCGTGGCCCGTCATCGGCTTCGGCAAGGAACGGGGCGATCGGGATATCTTCGCCGACCTGCACCCGGACGTGGAAACGCCGCTCGGGCACACGATACCATTTCTGCCCCTTGGTCAGCGTGAGCGGCGTACAGGTTATGCGCACCGGGGTGATGTCCAGACGCCCCCGTACGGCGATGTTCGCCGCGCCACGCTGCAGCCGCGGCGGCTGCCCCGGCAGGCCACGTGTACCCTCCGGGAAGATCACCAGATTGCCACCGGCGCGCACCGCCTCGATGCAGTCATCCACCAGGCCAGCCCCGTCATCGTTGGACACATAGCCAGCCGCGCGGACCGGGCCGCGCATGAACGGGTTGCGCGCCACCGCCTGCTTGACCACGCAGTCGGCGTTGGGCAGCAGCGAGATCAGGATCACCACGTCGATCAGCGTGGGGTGGTTGGCCAGCACCAGCAGCCCGTCGCGCTGAAGCCGTTCAGCTCCTTCGATCTCGCAGGTCATCAGGCCCAGCGAGCGCATCAGCCACACGTGGCTGGCAAAGGCCCGCTGCACCATGCGTCGCGACAGCCGCTGGCGCCGCGCGCGGTCGCGCACCAGCAGCAGCAGCGCCGGCACCACGATCAGACCCAGCAGCAGCCCTCCCAGACCGAACAACGCAAAACTCAGGCCGGTGCCGACCACCCGCCAGGCATGATCGAGCCGGGCCGGGATGGACTCAGCCATGGCGCGCCCAGCGCCAGCGCTGGCCATGCGCGATCCGGTCCAGCACGGCGTCGCCCGCCAGCAGGAAGCGATGCACGTCCAGCGCGTGCGGCAGGACGCCTGCTGCCGGGGCAGCGGCATCGGCTGCCGACCAGTCCAGCTTGAGGTGGGCACCGTCGCCACCGGGCCCGCGCAGGCGCCAGCACCAAGCGAAGAACGGGTCCGGTTCGTCGGCAAACTCTGCGTAAACCTCGGGCAACTGTGACTCGTAGACCACAAGCCTCACTTCCGGGGCGCCGTCCGCCAGCAAGCCGGCGGCTTCGACGCAGGCGGTTTCCACGGTGAGTTGGCCGCCCGACGCGGCCAGGTAGTTGCCGCGATGGCCGCGCGCGATCGAGTACAGCGCGGCAATGGCGTTGTGCACCGACAGCCCGAAGCCGGTCGGTGACATCGGCTGGTCGCGGGTCATGGTCTGCAGCAGGTCCATCGAGCGCGCCACGTCGCCGTGGCGGCTGGCGAACACCAGCGGCACGCTGCTGTCGGCACCGTCTCCTTCCTCGCACCAGCAGGCGGTCTGGATCGCCATCCGCCCCAGCCGCTCGATGCGGCGCCGCTGCATGGCCGGCACTTCAGCCAGACCCGGGGCGTCATCGCCAGTGGGCAGCACGGGCGCTGTGGCCCACTGCTGCCACTGCTCGCGCGTGCTGAGTCCGGGTGCCCAGGCGGCCCAGTCGACAACGGAAAACTCGATCATCTGCAGAGGGTTCTGAAAGGGCACAGGGTCAGCACGAGCCGATGGGCGACACGTCGCGGCTCACCCTTCCTGCCGCTGCGTATCCGTCTCAGACGTCGCGACACCCATCCTGGATGCCGAAGGAGGTGCGAACGCTACCACGATGGCTGCAGTGTGTAACGCCTTGCCCGAACAGCCACGGCCGACCGGTGGGTCGGATCGCCAGGAACCCGCCAGGTGACGACCGTGGGTCGTCACGCGCCTGCTACGGCTTCCGCGGTGGCCCGAAGCGTGACGACCAACGGTCGTCACCTACCAAGAGCCACGGCCGGGCCGGCGGGTCGGATCGTGAGGAACCCGGTAGGTGACGACCGTTGGTCGTCACGCTCCTGCGCCGGCTTCCGCGATGGCCCAAAGCGTGACGACCAACGGTCGTCACCTACCAAGAGCCACGGCTGGCGGGTGGGGCGGATCGCCAGGAACCCGGCAGGTGACGACCGTTGGTCGTCACCTGCCCAGAGCCGCAGCCGGGCCGGCGGGGCGGATCGCGAGGAGCCCGCCAGGTGACGACCGTGGGTCGTCACGCGCCTGCTCCGGGTTCCGCGGTGGCCCAAAGCGTGACGACCAACGGTCGTCACCTACCGGGTCCCGGGTGGCTGGACGCGGCCGTTCAGTGGTAGCCGGCGTCGGCGCGCACCTTGCCGCGGAACACGTAGTACGACCAGGCCGTGTACCCCACGATCACCGGCAGCAGCACGACCAGGCCAACCAGGCTGAAACCCAGCGAGCTCTCCGGGGCCGCGGCCTGCCACAGCGTCAGCGAGGGCGGGAGCAGATAGGGCCACATGCCCAGCACCAGACCGGCGAAGCCGAGGATGAACAGGGCCAGCGACAGCAGGAAGGGCGGCAGATCGCGCCGGGGATGATAGGCGCTGCGCCACAGCGCGATCGCCACCGCCAGCGTCAGCAGCGGCACCGGCGAGAGCCACCAGAAATTGCCGTCGCTGAACCAGCGCTCCATCAGCCGCGACTGCAGGAACGGCAGCCAGCTGCTGACCAGCGCCATCGCGGCGATCACCGCCACCACCAGCGGCCGGGTCATCTGCCGGGCAAGCGCCTGCACGCGGCCTTCGGTCTTGAGAATCAGCCAGGTGCTGCCCAGCAGCGCGTAGCCCGCCACCAGCGCCGCGCCGGTGAGCATCGCAAAGGGGCTGAACCAGGTGAACGCACCGCCCTCGAACCGGCCGTCCACCAGCGGCAGCCCCTGCACCAGCGCACCGAGAATCACGCCCTGCGCAAAGGTCGCCAGCAGCGAGCCCAAACCGAACGCCACGCTCCACAGGCGCCGCGAGCGATGGGCCTTGAAGCGGAATTCAAAGGCCACACCGCGGAAGACCAGCGCCACCACCAGCAGCAGCACCGGCAGGTACAGCGCCGACAACAGCGCTGCGTAGGCCTTGGGGAAGGCCGCCAGCAGACCCGCACCGCCCAGCACCAGCCAGGTCTCGTTGCCGTCCCAGATCGGCGCGGCGGTGTTCATCATCAGATCGAGCTGATCCTCGTCTTCGGCGAAGGGCGCCAGGATGCCGATGCCGAGCACGAAGCCGTCCAGCACCACGTACATCAGCACGCCAAAGCCGATCACCGCAAACCACGCCACCGGCAGCCACGTCGTCAGTTCCATCTCAGCGCTCCTCCAGGGGCTCGTCGGCCGCCGACAACGGCCGCGCCGGGGTATGCCCGCCCTGTTCCAGGTCGGGTCCGTGGTCGTGCGGCTTCGGCCCCTGGCGCAGGATCTTCACCAGATACCAGATGCCCCAGCCGAACACGAACGCATAGCCCACCACGTAGACCGCCAGTGACAGGGCCGTCATCCAGACGCTCTGCGGCCCGGCGGCGTCGGCCGTGCGCAGCACCCCATAGACCACCCACGGCTGGCGCCCCATCTCGGTGACGAACCAGCCTGCCAGCAGCGCAATGAAGCCGCTGGGCAGCATCCAGTTCCAGCCACGCAGCAGCCAGGACGAGCCCAGCAGCCGCCCCCGCCACAGCGCGAACGCCGAGACCCACGCCATCAGCAGCATCAGGGTGCCCAGCCCGACCATGATGCGGAAGGCGAAGAACACCGGGGTCACCGGCGGGCGCTCGCTGGCCGGCACCGAGGTCAGCGGGTCGAAGCGGCCATCCAGGGTGTGGGTCAGGATCAGGCTGCCCACCTTGGGAATGGCGACCTCGAAGTCGTTGCGCTCTTCTTTTTCGTTGGGCAGGGCGAACAGCACCAGCGGCACGCCGTCGCCCGGCTCGCCCTCGTGCCAGTGCGCCTCCACCGCAGCGATCTTCATCGGCTGGTGCTTGAGCGTGTTCAGGCCGTGCATGTCACCGACGAAGATCTGCGCCGGCACCGTGATGGCCGCGAAGATGACCGCTGCGGTCAGCATGCGCCGCCCCGCCTCCACGTGCGTGCCCCGGCGCAGGTACCACGCCCCCACCCCGCCGATGACAAAGCAGGTGGTGATGAACGAGCCCAGCGCCATGTGGGCCAGCCGGTACGGGAAGGAGGGATTGAACACCACCTGCCACCAGTCCACCGGGTGCACGATGCCGTTGACCATCTCGTAGCCGGCCGGGGTATGCAGCCAGCTGTTGGAGGCCAGGATCCAGAACGTGGACACCAGCGTGCCCAGCGCCACCATGCAGGTGGAGATGAAGTGCAGCCGGGGCGACACCCGGCCCCAGCCAAACAGCATCACGCCCAGGAAACTGGCTTCCAGGAAGAACGCGGTGAGCACCTCGTAGGTGAGCAGGGGGCCGATCACGGTGCCGGCCACATCGCTCAACCTTGGCCAGTTGGTGCCGAACTGGAAGGCCATCACGATGCCGCTGACCACGCCCATGCCAAAGGAGACCGCGAAGATCTTCTGCCAGAAGAAGTACAGCTCACGCCACACCGTGTTGCCCGTGCGCAGCCAGCGCCACTCGGTGAAGGCCAGCCAGCTGGCCGTGCCGATGGTGAAGGCCGGGAACAGCACATGGAAACTGATCACGAATCCAAACTGGATGCGGGACAACAAAATCGCGTCCAAGGACGCCTCCTGCCGGCAGCGGGTGGGAAACCGCACCAGTCTGGGACGGTATGCGTTAAGGCGGAATGCGACGGGGTGACGCGGTGCTTCACTTTGACGCAGCCCGGGACGCGCCATCCGTACCCTGCCGCCGCTTTGCCGAACCCGGGCGGCATGACCTGTGGCCCAGCCCCCGGCGGGGGCGGACTGCTACCCTTGGCCGGTTATCACAACTGGTGCGTCCGCCCATGTTCCGAGTGCTGCCCCTGTCCCTGCTGCTGTCTGCGGCGCTTGCCGCGCCGGCCTTCGCTGCGCC
>JAAIGF010183980.1_pt1 | contig 14031 bp, 16 predicted proteins | sample 6487441 | NCBI WGS metagenome assembly JAAIGF01 (sample SAMN13974129, study PRJNA590717) | phyllosphere metagenome | biome: pepper field; feature: multiple bacterial spot infested pepper fields; material: pepper leaves; isolation source: leaves from pepper fields | host: Capsicum annuum ... | reverse complement strand
CCTGTCCGTGCGCGTCGGGGCGGTACTTCGCGGTGAAAAAGAAATCACCTGGGGGGAGCCGCTCTATATGGAGTTCGTGACCACCCGCAACTCGCCGCTATGGAAGACAACACCAAAGCAGCAGCTGGCTTATCTGGCAGTTAAGTACTGGGCGCGGCTGTACTGCCCTGATGTGATCCTCGGTGTCTATACGCCTGACGAGTTTGAACCGACTCAGCGCGCAGAACGCGACGTCACCCCGGCGCGCAGCCGTGCTGAGCTAAACAACCTGATTAACAGCAAGCCGGATACTCAGCAGGAACCACGGCCAGAGCGTGAGGTGAACCCTGCAGCCACCAGCGAGCAGACGCGCACTCCGGATCAGTTACTTGCCGACTTTACTGAAGCAGCCAGCGGCGCTGAGTCGCTAACGAGTCTGGATAAGTTCTACAAATACGCTGCAAAGGTACTGGCCGGCACGCCTGCAGAGCTGGATAAGGCAACTGACGTCTATCTGCTTCGCAAAGCGAAGCTCGAAGAAGCCGGAGCGTAATTATGCGTAAGTTACCCCACTTCAGACGCAACTCCGATTAAAACAGTGGCTTTACCGAGCGCGTAACTTAGCAGTTATCCAAACGAGCACATACCGGGCTTCTTTAGATTTGCAACCTTATAAAATTAATAACGGCTTGGGGACTCCCCAAGCCTGATAAAGTTCAACTACATTTATGTGGCCCATTATATCTGTAGTGGACAATAACCGGATTCACAAAACCACAAGCTGAGCATGTCACCTCGTTGCTCATATTTTTCTCCATTCCTTTATCACTAGAGAAAAAATCAACCATATATTCTTTACCATGAATATTTTGATCAAGGGCAGTTTTAACAAAATCATAAAAATTTAGTTCATTAGCACATTTTGAACATTGAGGTGGTTCCATTCCAATAGCAGGGCTTTTATTCAAAATACTTTGCGGAGTGGTTTCTAATAAATTAGCTACCTGCTCGATAACCTCATGATTAACAATTTTCACATTCATAATTGAACCTCATGCGTTAGCTTATGTAGCAGAAAACAACCCAAACAAAAAATAACACAAGGTTACTATCAATTAAGTTATGATTTTTTAATATGAGGCACGTCACAATTATTTAAATCATCAAGCGAAAAACTCATATGATAACATGCTAATTTAAACATTTATTTTAGATTTAATTATCGATAAGCCAATGAAAAGAGGGGTATTTTTCTATGTTGCGTTAAAGTATTAGCTCAGCGTGATACTATGTTACACAGGCTCGCTGCATGCAGTTCAGAAGAACGCGATAATGTTGATGTCTACCTAGCCACATCAGGCGTCGCCTACAAAGAGCGCATGAACATGCTAGTTATCACTATGGAAGTGGAGTTGCAGCAGCCGGAGAGCCAGCGGGAGTAATTCCGCGAACGTCTGCAGCATTACAGGAATGCCGCCCTGCAGTTGCCGCGCGGCACTGACCCGGTTTATCAGAAGGAGGATAAGGTTTGAGTTGGCACGCAGAAGATTGGGCAAGCTTTTCTATAACTGCTTTATCCGCTGTTGCAGCAGTCTTTGCCGCCAAGGCTGCTGATACCAGCGGGAAAAGCGCAAAGGAGGCTCTTAAGCAGCAAAAGGAGGCATTCCAGTTTGAGCGAAAAAGACATTTTCTGGATTTAATAAAGGCTGATGCAGAAAAAGCTAATGCGAGTGTCTTTAATACTAAAGGGATGGACTGGTCATTTTATCAAGCAGCAAACGCTACTCACGCCATAGATTCAGCCAGAAAGAGAATCCTGAAAGCAGATACGAACCTATCCGAAAGTGATATTTTGGAACTCAAGAGTTTCTTTAAAGAACAACTCTGCTTTGAGATAACATCAGAAATGAAAGAGGGCTTTAATTTAACTGATGGGTTTACAGAGTCTGAAAAAAGCTTTAGGGAATCCAGAGATATTACTCAGTTATGGATATCAAACTTAAAGTTTTTTGGGTTTATTGAAAAAGACGCCCAGCCTCCGGGAATTGAGATTAAGAGAAACCCATGACCGCCCACTGAGGCGGTTTTTTTATACCCGTTATCTGGAGAATCACTATGTGCGACATTGCAGACGATGCGTCAGACCTTGAAATGCTTAACGTTGAAATTGCGCTGGCTAACCGACCAAAGACAGCGATCGAGTTTACTGGCAAGTGCCACTACTGCGAGGAGCCCATCAGTAAGGGTCATTACTGCGATGCAGGATGCAGAGAAGATCATGCGCGCGTGTTGTGGGCGCAGAAGCAGAGGGTCGTTGCGTGAAGATTAAGTCATTAAACCCAGGCGATACTGTTTATAGCCTTTCACGCCATAAAATGGGCAATACCACAATTAACACCGTTTCGATGTATCGCGTGAACATCAAAGAAGTGCATGAAGACTATGTAATTGCGTCGGTTAATGGAAACACGCCTCGCAAGTACCGCGAAAGCGAAGTGGCAAAGTGGAAGAAGTATGAGCCAGTTTTGATCCGTAGCCGCATGGGCTATATGCGACTTGCCACGAAAGCAGAAAAAGAAGCACTCAAGTCCAAGTAACCCCCACCCGCCCTATTCACTATCGCGCTCTGCGTGAGGAGTTGTTATGTCTGAGAAATACCGTCTCATTTACTGTGACCCGCCATGGTCATACAGCAACACTATCAGTAACGGCGCAGCTTCCGATCACTACGCGACGATGGCGATCGCGGACATCAAGCGACTACCAGTTTGGGACATTGCGGCCGAAGATGCAGTGCTGGCGATGTGGTACACCGGCACACATAACGCCGAAGCCGTTCAGCTCGCTGAAGCATGGGGATTCAAGGTCAGAACAATGAAAGGGTTTACGTGGGTTAAGCTGAACCAGCTGGCAGAGCAGCACATCAATAAGGCGCTGGCGGCGGGTGAAGTAGAGGACTTTTACGATCTGCTGGGATTGCTCAACGCGCAAACCAGAATGAACGGCGGTAATTACACCCGGGCAAACTCGGAAGACATGCTGATCGCCGTGCGTGGCGCAGGAATTGAAAGGGTTAACGCATCAGTTAAGCAGGTCATTTATAGCCCGCTCGGTGAGCATAGCGCAAAGCCGTGGGAGGCTCGCCACCGGCTGGAGCTGCTTTATGGCGATGTGCCGCGCATTGAGTTGTTCAGTCGAGGAAATGCTGCAGGGTGGCACCACTGGGGAAATCAGAACCCTCGCAACGATATAGAGCTTTTGCCCGGGGTGGCAGTTCCAGCAGAAAAAATCATAGGCGACGCCGCATGATCACCCCACTCCACCTAATAATCACCATCGCAGCAATCATCTTAATCAAAACCATCTTCAGCTACCTGTGAAGCGGCGCGAACGGCGCCCATCGCAGCAGCGCTTCAGCGTACTTCGGAGGCTTTATGGAAAACGTAATTCAGCTGATGCCGAGCAAATGGGTGTCAGAGTCTGTTCTTCAAACCATCACCGGACTGAAAGGAAACACTATAAAAAAGGCACGTACTGAATGCTGGATGGAAGGAAGAGAGTACAAGCACGTTTCGGCCGATGGCATACCATTTGATAACAGCCAGTGCTTCTATGACTGGAAGCTTGTTGAGAAATGGATAGACAGCCTGCCGGCAGCGATTCCCCGGCGCAAATCTGCTTAAATGCAGATCCCTTTCAACAGGAGAATGGAAAATGGCTGGATATCCAACAGGCGTTGCCCCGAATAAGAACCATCTTCGTATCTGGTTCATGTTTGAAGGGCAAAGACGATGGGAGGCGCTCGGGGTACCTGACACGCCGAAAAACAGGAAAATGGCTGGTGAGCTGCGTAGTAACATTGTGTACAGAATAAAGACAGGGACGTTTGATTACCGCAGCCAGTTCCCCGACTCGCCATCATTTAAAAGTGACACGGAATCTTCAAAACCAGTTGCCATACGTGATGTCGCGGATTTATGGCTAAAACTCAAAAAGCCTGACTGGGCAAATAGTTCGTATGTGACAACAGAGCGGCGGGTTCGCGTCACAATCGACAACATTGGCAAAAGCAGGGACATAAAGTCAATCATGCAGAAGGATTTGCTTAACCTGCGTATCGAGCTGCTAAATGGAAGCTACTTCACTGGCAGAGGAATGAACATACAGAAGAAAGGACGAACGGCCGCCACTGTGAACTCAAGCATGTCCGATCTGAAAGCCATCTTCGCCTTTGCACACGGCAACGGATATATAGAGGCAAACCCAATGACGGGTATCAAGCCTCTTAAAAAATCCAATAAGCGTCCAGACCCGATTACCCGTGATGAGTTTCCACGGCTCATAGCGGGATGCCGTACTCGTCAGACCGCCAATATGTGGTCATTAGCGATCATGACAGGGCTTCGTCACGGGGAGCTATGTGCGCTTGCATGGGAAGATGTAGATCTCGAAGCGAAAACAATCACAGTGTCTCGCAATCTGACTCCGCAGGGTATTTTTACTCCGCCGAAAACTGAAGCAGGCAACAGGGTCATCAGTATGATTGATGCAGCAGTAGAGGTTCTCCGGGACCAGCGGCAGCTGACAAGAATGTATCCCCAGATAGCATTCACCTTTCATACCAGGGAGTATGGGGAACGGATCGAGGATCAGAAGACATTCATATTTAACGCCAGCATTGACTCTGTTAACGGGCGAGCAGGCAGCTACTACTCTGCTGAGTCGCTTGGTCAGATATGGAACGGTGCGCTTAAGCGTGCAGGCCTTCGCCACCGTAAAGCATATCAGTCCAGGCATACCTTCGCATGCTGGGCATTGTCTGCAGGCGCAAACCCGAATTACGTCGCCGCGCAAATGGGCCACTCAGATGCGCAGATGGTTTACCGGGTTTATGGTACCTGGATGTCAGAGAACAATACGGATCAGCTATCCCTCATCAACACGAAAATGAACGATCTTGTGCTACATACGTGCTCCGCTAAGGCCGTGGTGTAGTATTTACATCTATATTCAGCTACTTACACCGCTAAACCTGCATATTCATGATATCGCTGTACGCACTCACCAGCTTGTTGCGTACCTGGATGCCCATCTGCATAGAGATAGAGGACTTCTGCAGATCAACCATGACGTCGTTGAGCTGCACGCCAGGTTTACCGAGCTCAAAATCCTGCGCCTGCGCGCGGGCGGTAGTCTGGGTTTCACTGATCTTATCGAGCGCCGCTTTCATGGTGGCACCAAAATCGAGCTGGCTGGAAGAGTGAGTATCCTTGCCGGCCGCCTGCAGTGAGGTCATCTGCAGCTGCTGCAGCACGCCATCTATTGCCTGAATTGACATCTTTATACCTCGCAGAAAAAGGGAGTGAATTTTTTACGCCTGCAAAGTTAGCATAGTGTCAATAGGACAAAGGCGCTAAATAGCCCCTAAAACCCCGGCTTATTCAGCCATCGAAGTGATGCGATTCATCAATAATGCCTGCCATAAGATTGGAATTTCATTTTTACCCTAAAGTTTTTGCGCTGCGGTCCGAAGGGGAACGCCCGTGCGGGGAGCTCACTCCGTCAGCTACCGCCGGCACTCTGCAGGCCAGCAGCGCAAATACCGGGTAGACGTATCAGGGAGTCTGTTTTGTTACCACAACTTACCCGGTCAATTATGTCAGGCAGGAATCGGTCATGAATGCGAGTGCAGCCGCTACACAGGAATCAGCAAAGAAAGGCATGTCAGACCTTTTCGCCCGCCTGCGCGCTAATCCGCGAATTCCCTTAATCATCGCCGCGGCCGCAGCCATTGCGGTTGTGCTGGCGCTGGTGCTCTGGGCCAAAGCGCCCGACTACCGCGTGCTCTATAACAACCTCTCTGATGAAGATGGTGGCGCCATTGTCACCCAGCTGACGCAGATGAACATCCCCTACCAGTTCGCCGAAAACGGCGGTGCCCTGATGGTGCCGGCTGATAAAGTGCATGAACTGCGCCTGCGCCTCGCGCAGCAGGGTCTGCCGAAAGGCGGCTCGGTAGGCTTTGAGCTGATGGATAAAGAGAAGTTCGGTATCAGCCAGTTCAGCGAGCAGATCAACTACCAGCGTGCGCTGGAAGGTGAGCTGGCACGCACTATCGAAACGCTGGGTCCGGTCAAGGGCGTGCGCGTGCATCTGGCGATGCCGAAACCTACCCTCTTCGTCCGCGAACAGAAAGCGCCGTCGGCTTCAGTGACGCTGACGCTGCAGCCTGGCCGGGCACTTGATGAAGGTCAGATCCAGGCGATTCAGCATATGGTCTCCAGCAGCGTGGCGGGCCTGCCGCCAGGCAACGTCACCGTGGTCGATCAGACCGGTCGCCTGCTGACCCGCTCCGACAGCGAAGGACGCGATCTCAACGACGCCCAGCTGAAATATGCCGCTGAAGTTGAAGCGCGTTATCAGCAGCGTATTGAAGCGATCCTGAACCCGATTGTTGGCCAGGGTAACGTGCATGCACAGGTTACCGCGCAGATTAACTTCGACCGCAGCGAACAGACGGATGAGAAGTATCAGCCAAACGCCAATCCGAACAACTCGGCGGTGCGCTCGCGTCAGACCAGCACCAGCGATCAGAACGGCAGCGCCTATCCGGGTGGCGTGCCTGGTGCGCTCTCTAATCAGCCGGCGCCCGCTAACAACGCACCGGTGACGAATCCACCGCAGCAGAATGCGGCTAATGCCCAGAACAATGCGGCGCAGAATGCCGGTACCACTACCAGCAGCGCTGGCCAGAGCAGTGGCCCGAGCAGCTCCAGCCGTAATGATACGGTGAACTATGAGCTCGATCGCTCAATCCGCCACACCAAACTCAACGTTGGCGACGTGCAGCGTCTGTCGGTCGCCGTGGTCGTGAACTACCGCGATGACGGTAAAGGCAAAGCGGTCGCGCTGAACGATCAGCAGATCAAACAGATTGAAGATTTAACCCGCGAAGCGATGGGCTATTCACAGACGCGCGGCGACAGCATCAATGTGGTGAACTCGGTCTTCAATACCACCGAGCCTGCGGGTGGCGATCTGCCGTTCTGGCAGCAGCAGTCGTTCTTCGATCAGCTAATGAGTGCCGGTCGCTGGCTGCTGGTGGCGCTGGTCGCATTTATCCTCTACCGCAAGCTGGTGCGTCCGCAGCTGCTGCGCAAACGCGAAGCGGAACAGGCCGCTGCAGAAGCCGTTGCCGCCCGCGCCGCTGCGCAGGAAGAGCAAGCCGCTTACAGCGTGCAGATTAATAAAGATGAGCTGGATCAGGAGCGGAAGTCTTCTAACCGCATGAGTGCCGAAGTGATGAGCCAGCGCATCCGCGATATGTCTGAAAACGATCCGCGCGTCGTGGCGCTGGTTATCCGTGAATGGATGAGTAACGAACTATGAGTCTGACCGGTACAGAAAAAAGCGCCATCCTGATGATGACTATCGGTGAAGAGCGCGCAGCTGAAGTGTTCAAACACCTGAACCAGCGCGAAGTGCAGCACCTCAGCGCGGCGATGGCCAATATGAAGCAGATATCGCACAAGCAGCTGACGGAAGTCCTGCGCGAATTCGAGGCCGACGCTGAGCAGTTTGCGGCGCTGAGCCTGAACTCCAACGATTACCTGCGCTCGGTACTGGTCAAAGCGCTGGGCGAGGAGCGTGCCTCCAGCCTGCTGGAAGATATTCTGGAAACGCGCGAAACCACCAGCGGTATGGAGACGCTCAACTTTATGGAGCCGCAGGCGGCCGCCGATCTTATCCGCGACGAACATCCGCAGATTATCGCCACTATCCTGGTGCACCTGAAGCGTGGTCAGGCGGCCGATATTCTGGCGCTGTTTGATGAACGCCTGCGTCACGATGTGATGCTGCGCATCGCCACCTTTGGCGGCGTTCAGCCAGCGGCGCTGGCGGAGCTGACCGAAGTGCTGAACAGCCTGCTGGATGGCACCAACCTCAAGCGCGCGAAGATGGGCGGCGTGAGAACCGCGGCCGAGATTATCAACCTGATGAAAACGCAGCAGGAAGAGGCGGTCATCGAAGCCGTACGCGACTTCGACGGCGAGCTGGCGCAGAAAATCATCGACGAGATGTTCCTGTTCGAGAACCTGGTGGAAGTGGACGACCGCAGCATCCAGCGTCTGCTGCAGGAAGTGGAGTCCGAGCAGCTGCTGATTGCGCTGAAAGGTTCCGAGCAGCCGCTGCGCGAGAAGTTCCTCAAGAACATGTCTGCGCGTGCAGCCGATATTCTGCGCGACGACCTGGCCAACCGCGGTCCGGTACGTATGTCTGCGGTAGAGAACGAACAGAAAGCGATTCTGCTGGTAGTGCGCCGTCTGGCAGAAGCGGGCGAAATGGTCATCGGTGCCGGCGAGGAAACCTATGTCTGATGCATTTTCTGCCCGCCCGTGGCAGCGCTGGCTGCCTGACGATCTGGCTGCGCCGCTGAGCAGCGTGCCCGACCTGCCGCCTGCTGAACATGACGCTGACGCCGTGGCGTTCAGCGAAGAGGATGAGCAGCGGCAGCAGCTGGAGCGGATGCAGCAGCAGATGCGCAAAGATGCGCAGACGCAGGGCTACAGCGAAGGCTATCAGAAAGGATTTGCGGAAGCGCAGCAGAATGGCTACGACGCCGGCTTTCAGCAGGGTCTGGCTGACGCACAGCAGCAGCAGGCCCCGCTGCAGGCGCGCATGCAGCAGCTGGTGACGGAGTTCCACCATACGCTGGAAGCGCTGGATAGCGTCATCGCCTCACGGCTGATGCAGCTGGCGCTCGAGGCCGCCCGTACCGTTATCGGTCAGGCGACGCAGGTGGATGGCAGCGCCCTGCTGCGGCAAATCCAGCAGCTGATCCAGCAGGAGCCGATGTTCAGCGGCAAACCGCAGCTGCGCGTGCATCCGGACGATCTGCAGCGCGTGGAGCAGACGCTCGGCCCCACGCTGGATCTGCATGGCTGGCGGCTGCTGGCTGACAGCACGCTGCACCCCGGCGGCTGCAAGCTCAGCGCTGAGGATGGCGATCTCGACGCCAGCGTGGCCACCCGCTGGCAGGAGCTGTGCCGCCTGGCGGCACCGGGAGCACTCTGATGACGTCTCGCCTGTCGCGCTGGCTTGGCGCACTCGACTCTTTTGAACAGCGTATCAGCCAGGTGCAGTCCGTACGGCGCTATGGGCGCCTGACGCGGGCCACCGGTCTGGTGCTGGAAGCGACCGGGCTGCAGCTGCCGCTGGGCGCAACCTGCATTATCGAACGCCATGATAATGGCCATATCACTGAAGTAGAGAGTGAAGTGGTGGGTTTTAACGGACAAAAGCTGTTTCTGATGCCGCTGGAAGAAGTTGACGGCATTTTACCCGGCGCTCGCGTCTATGCGCGAATGAACGGCGATCACAGCGGCAAACAGCTGCTGCTGGGACCGGAGCTGCTGGGTCGCGTGCTGGACGGCAGCGGCAAGCCGCTGGATGGACTGCCCGCACCGGAAACCGGCTATCGCGCACCGCTGATCACCCCGCACTTTAACCCGCTGCAGCGCACGCCTATTCATGACGTGCTCGACACCGGGGTGCGTGCCATTAACGCCCTGCTGACGGTGGGACGCGGTCAGCGTATGGGCCTGTTTGCCGGTTCCGGCGTGGGCAAATCGGTGCTGCTCGGCATGATGGCGCGCTATACCAAAGCCGATGTCATTGTGGTTGGCCTGATTGGCGAGCGCGGCCGCGAAGTTAAAGAGTTTATCGAAAACATTCTGGGTGCCGAAGGCCGCGCCCGCTCGGTGGTGATCGCCGCGCCGGCCGATGTCTCTCCGCTGCTGCGCATGCAGGGTGCCGCCTACGCCACGCGCATTGCGGAAGATTTCCGCGATCGCGGTCAGCACGTGCTGCTGATCATGGACTCGCTGACGCGCTATGCGATGGCGCAGCGTGAAATTGCGCTGGCCATTGGTGAGCCACCGGCAACCAAAGGTTATCCCCCTTCCGTATTCGCCAAGCTGCCGGCGCTGGTGGAACGGGCGGGTAACGGCATCGACGGCGGCGGTTCAATCACGGCGTTTTACACCGTACTGACCGAGGGTGACGACCAGCAGGATCCGATCGCTGACTCCGCGCGCGCCATTCTGGACGGCCACATCGTTCTGTCGCGCCGGCTGGCGGAAGCGGGCCACTACCCGGCAATCGATATCGAAGCGTCAATCAGTCGCGTAATGACGTCGCTGATTGATGAAACGCATTACGCCCGGGTGCGGCAGTTTAAGCAGCTGCTGTCAAGCTATCAGCGTAACCGCGATCTGGTGAGCGTCGGCGCCTATGCCGCCGGCAGCGATCCGATGCTGGATCGGGCCATTACGCTCTATCCGCAGATGGAAGCGTTTCTGCATCAGGGAATTTTTGAACGCAGTGAATACGATGACGCCTGCCTGCACCTGCAGACGCTGTTTGGTTAACGTGGTTATCAGACGAGGCTAGCCGATGAAAACCGCCAGTGCAATTGACACCCTGCGCGACCTGGCAGAACAGGATCTGGATGACGCTGTGCTCCATCTGGGCAACATGCGGCGCGGCCAGCAGCAGGCCAATGAGCAGCTCAGCATGCTGCTGGACTATCTGGATGAGTATCGCAACAAGCTCAATCAGGATATGTCCGGCGGTATTACCAGCATGCGCTGGAGTAACTATCACCAGTTTATCCAGACGCTGGAAAAAGCGATTGACCAGCATCGCCAGCAGCTGAGCCAGTGGGATCAGCGTACTGAACAGGCGCTGGGCAGCTGGCGGGAAAAACACAAGAAACTCAATGCCTATCAGATGCTGATTACCCGCGCTGAGGAGAGTGCATTGCGTCAGGAAAACCGTCTCGATCAGAAACGAATGGATGAATTTGCCCAACGGGCCGCACTGAGGAAAAGCGAATGACTACGCTGCAAGCCCTGCTTACGCATACTGCAAAAGTCGCTAAAACAGCTGCCGCAACTGATGCAGCGCCAGAGAGCCAGGCAATGGGTGACGGCCTGCCGTCCCACTTTATCACCGAGCTGGGAAATCAGCTGCTGGCGCTGGCTAAACAGCAGGGAAAACTGCAGCCGGGTGAAACCCGTGACGCAGGCGACGTTGCCGGTAATGACGATAAAGCGTCACTGAGTAACCTGCTGCAGGCACTGGACAAACCAGACGCTTTAAATGCACTTTTCCAGCCGGCGGGATCTAAAGCCGGGCTTAAATCCGCCGATGATAGTGATGAACATGCCGTAACGCCGTTAAGCGCCAGCGACTTACAGAATGTGCAGGCGCTGTTTGCCATGCTGCCGGCGATGGTGGAAAACCGGCCGCCGCTGGCTTCGGGCACGCCGCCACAGGCAGCAACTGATGCAGCCGCAGGCACGCCGCTGAACGCAGCGCTGAGCGGTGCGCTGCTGACGGGCAGCGCACCGGCAACTGAGCAGGCAGAGGCGGCGACACCACACACCCGCAGTCAGGATACGTCAGCGCTTACCGCGCGCGCTGATGGCCTGGCCGCCGGCAGCCACGGCAGCACGGCGCCCGCCAGCAGCGCTGCACTGACGCTGGATGAGAGTTTCCGGCAGATGCTGGGGGGACTCAGTAAAAGCGATGAGCGGCAGGCGCTGTCAGCCGGGCAGGAACAGCCAGCAGCCCATCTCAGCGCTATGTTCAGCAGCAGCGCGCCGGTTAATACCGCCAGCGCCAGCCTGCAGGGCACCCCGTCAACGCCGATGCTGAATGCGCAGCTTGGCAGTCAGGAGTGGCAGCAGGCGCTGGGGCAGCAGATTGTAATGTTCAGCCGCAACGGGCAGCAGAATGCTGAACTGCGGCTGCATCCGGAGGATTTAGGCGCGCTGCAGATCAGCCTCACCATGGATAAGGACCAGGCGCAGCTGACGCTGGTCTCAGGCCACAGCCATGTCAGGGCGGCGCTGGAAGCTGCCCTGCCGCAGCTGCGCAGTGCCCTGGCGGAGAGCGGCATCAACCTGGGCCAGAGCCAGGTGAGCAGCGACGCATTTGCCCAGAGCCAGCAGCAGCACGCCGGACAACAGGAGAATCAGCGCGATGGTCAGTATGGCCGCTTTACTCAGGCGCTGGAGAGTGACAGTGAGATAACGCCTGTGGCCGTTCCGGCGGCCCTGCAGGCGCGCGCCGCCGGCAGCGGTGGCGTCGATATTTTTGCCTGACAGCAGCTAAACGCTGAAGGTAAGCGTAAAACCCGCGTCTTTTCTTCCCATTGTTTGACTTAAGACGCGGGATAATCTGTTCAGGCAAGCCGAGAGGCTTGCCCATAATTCACAGGAAGTACTGCAAACATGTCTGATAACGCGAAAGCAAAAGGCCGCAAACGTTCATTACTGATTCCGGTGTTACTGATTGTAACGCTGGCCGCTTGCAGCGTAGCAGGCTATGCAGTCTGGCGAATGATGAATAAACACGAGGGTGACAAACCGGAAGCCGCGAAAGTTGAGCCACCGCCCGCCCCCGTCTTTTTTGCAATGGATACGTTTACGGTTAACCTGGTCAATCCTGACAACGATCCCGATCGCGTGCTGTACGTAGGCTTTACCCTGCGTCTGCCGGATGAGGATACCCGTCGCCGGTTGAACGATTACCTGCCGGAAGTGCGCAGCCGTCTGCTGCTGCTGCTGTCGCGTCAGAACGCGGCGCAGCTGGCAACCGAACAGGGCAAACAGGCCCTGGTCGGACAGATTAAACAGGTGATGGCGCCGCCGCTGGTAACCGGACAACCTGCACAGGTGGTCAGTGATGTGCTGTTTACCGCCTTCATTTTGAGGTGATTTAATGGGCGATAGCATTCTCTCCCAGGCTGAAATTGACGCGCTGCTTAACGGCGACAGTGACAGCGCGGAAGTAGAGAAAATTTCCACCGGGAGCGATGGCGACATTCGCCCTTACGACCCCAATACCCAGCGTCGTGTGGTACGTGAGCGGCTGCAGGCGCTGGAGATCATCAATGAACGTTTTGCGCGCCATTTTCGTATGGCGCTGTTTAACCTGCTGCGCCGCAGCCCGGATATCAGCGTAGGGGCGATAAAAATTCAGCCCTACCACGAGTTTGCCCGCAATCTGCCGGTGCCAACCAACCTGAACCTGATCCATCTGCAGCCGCTGCGCGGCACGGCGCTGGTCGTGTTCTCGCCAAGCCTGGTGTTTATCGCCGTGGATAACCTGTTTGGTGGCGACGGGCGCTTTCCGACCAAAGTTGAGGGGCGCGAGTTTACCCATACTGAACAGCGCGTGATCCGCCGCATGCTGAAGCTGGCGCTGGATGGCTACAGCGACGCGTGGAAAGCGATCTACCCGCTGGAAGTGGAGTATGTCCGTTCAGAGATGCAGGTGAAGTTTACCAACATCACCACCTCACCTAACGATATTGTCGTTAACACCCCTTTTCAGGTGGAGATTGGCAACCTGGTCGGTGAGTTTAACATCTGTATTCCGTTTTCCATGATTGAGCCGCTGCGCGAGCTGCTGGTCAATCCACCGCTGGAGAACTCCCGCCAGGAGGATACGCACTGGCGCGATAATCTGGTGAAGCAGGTGCAGCACTCTGAGCTGGAGCTGATTGCACATTTTGCCGAAACCTCAATGCGCCTGTCGCGCATTTTGCAGCTTAAACCCGGCGATGTACTGCCAATTGAAAAGCCGGATCGCATCATTGCCCATGTGGATGGCGTTCCGGTGCTGACCAGCCAGTACGGCATGCTGAATGGCCAGTATGCGCTGCGCGTTGAACATCTGATTAACCCGATTTTGAATTCGCTGAATGAGGAACAGCCCAATGAGTGACAGCAAAAACCCGTCCGACGATATCTCCGCGGACGATCTGTGGGCTGAAGCAATGAACGAGCAGACCAGCAGCGGCAGCGCACCGGCCGCCAGTGAAAACGTGTTTAAAGCGTTTGAGAGTGCTGGCGCCAGCGGTGTCATGCAGGATATCGATCTGATCATGGATATCCCGGTCAAACTCACCGTTGAACTGGGCCGTACCAAAATGACGATCAAAGAGCTGCTGCGTCTGACGCAGGGTTCTGTGGTGTCGCT
>JAAIGF010089279.1_pt1 | contig 14031 bp, 14 predicted proteins | sample 6487441 | NCBI WGS metagenome assembly JAAIGF01 (sample SAMN13974129, study PRJNA590717) | phyllosphere metagenome | biome: pepper field; feature: multiple bacterial spot infested pepper fields; material: pepper leaves; isolation source: leaves from pepper fields | host: Capsicum annuum ... | reverse complement strand
CGATTTGTGCGGTTGCTTCCTGCACTCGCTCACGCGTTTCGGCGGATACATCGTCGCGGCCGTTGAGAACTTTCGACACGGTGGGAACGGATACGCCTGCCACTCGAGCAACATCGCGGAGGGTGGGCGCGCGCATAGCGGTTACGGCGCCAGCGACGGTGGCCGCAACACCGAGACGGCAAACATCGGCGAACGAGAACTGCGAGAGGTATACGGCCGCCCCTTCGAGATGGCAATCCCGGGTCGGAACTGCCCTGCGGTGTCACCCACTGGGCGATCGCGCGGACCTTCAAGCACGATGCCATTTGCGCGGCGGTGCCGTAGACGCTGTCACGACGGCGGGATTCGCCGTTGACCTGCCCGGAGACCGCATCCGCCATCTGCTCGTACCCGTGACGGCGCAGGATCCGCACCGGCTCATCGTCGCCGGGCGTTGTCGTCCAGGTGAAGGCGGTCGTGATCGGCAGTCCCTCGAGGGCGGCTGCGAGCAGGAAGCCGGCCAGGAGATCCTGACCGGCGTTGTCGAAGTACGCATCCCCGCGGCTGTCGCCGGAGCGTGAGCCCGACGCGAAGTGCGCCGCGAGCTTCGCGGCCTTCACATCGTCGGTGACGTAGCTGAGCGGGTTCCACCACCAGGCGGGAGCCTCAAGGGCGATGCTCTGCGGGTCGAACGCACACATCTGACCTCCGGTGGCACGGAGCTCGCCAGTGGCATCCAGAACGTCACGCTTGTTGGACGCGGTCAACACCGCACCGGGAGCGTCCGCAATCGCGGGGATGACGTACGCGGTCGACCTCCCGATTCGCGGGCCGGCAATCAGCGTGATCATGTCCTCGGGAGAGGGGAAGATGCGCGGCCGGCCGGCCGGCCGGCGACGGTGATGTCGATACGCGGTCAACCTGCCACCTCCGCGCCAGCGGTGTCATCGGGAACCGGAAGTTCGGCTGCCGGGCGCCCTCCCCAGCGAGTGTCCGCCAGGTGTCCCCGTGCTGGGGGTTGGGGAAGCTAACCCCGGAGTCCGCAGTGCGTCAAGAGCGTCCGGAGCTGTCCTCGATGCATTCGAGAACGCCTGATTACACGGCTCGTGTTGGTGCCTCAGCTCCCGGGCGGACCCGGCCAAACGGCGAGGAATCGCCCTGCGAAGGCGGTGCCCTTCTGCGCTCGGAACCGCGGGCGGAGTACAGTGACTCTCGCCCGCGGCTCGTTGATCGGGTCAGCGTGTGATTCCTGCACTGATGGTTTCTGTTGGTGCTGCTGACGGCCCCGTTGCAGCGGGGCCGTCAGCTTTTGGGTGGCGTTCGACTCCGACGTTCGCGAACTTCAGTGATGCGCCGACGTTGTCGGCGATGACGTCGCGGGTTTCGCGGGTCTTCCCGGTTTCTTTGTCGATGTAGGACCCGAAGCGGAGTTCCCCTGCGACGAGGACGCTGTCTCCTTTCTGGAGGGACGCGGCGACGTGGTGTGCTTGCTGGTTGAATACGACGACGCGGTGGTAGACGGTGCCGGCGTCTTCCCACGTGCCGGTGGTGTCGTTGTAGCGCCGGTCGTTGACGGCGACGGTGAAGCGGGCCCAGTCGTTGCCGCCGTCGCTGGATCCGTGTTCCGGTTCGGCCGTGAGGTTCCCCTCGATGGTGACGGGGATTCTGGTGGTCATGGTGTCTCCTTTGTCGGTGAGGCGGGTGCCTCGGTGGCGTGGGTCTGTGCGATCCACGTGTCCCATTCCTGTTCGTCCGTTGCATCCGTCCAGGAACGGGGTTTGGGGCTGTGGTGGCCGTGGTTGCAGCCGCCGCCGTATGCGCGGGTGAGTCGGGCGGTCGCGGGCGTGAGGCGCTCGTGCCAGCTGATGGGGCCGTACCCGGAGTCGGTGTCATGGAACGCGGCGAGGTGCGCGGTGTGGAGGGCGGAGAGTTCTTCGACGAGCGCCCCGTGCCTCCACCAGCAGTTCGGGACGGTGCTCTGGGGGACGGTGTACCGGACCGTGAACCACTCGACCCATGCGCGGAGCCGCCGCCACTCGTTCTCCGCGTCGTCGTCGGGGAGGGTGTGCCAGTTGACCACGTGCGCGCCGAGCGGGTCGGAGTTCCCGGTGCGGGATTCGGGGGTGTAGCCGGCGAGCTCTCGGGCGAGGAGCGCTTCGATGTCGACCTCATCGTCACTCATGCGCAGTTCCTGAGACGAGGACGGCGCGGAGCCGGGCGAGTGCCTGCAGCGACGCGCTGCGGCGGCCTCGGGTGGCGAGCGCGCAATCGCGGTCGAGGAGCCGGTGCAGCAGCTCGTGACAGTACGGGTGGATTGGCAGCAGGTCCGCGTGCTGCTCGAAAGCACGCCAGCTCCCGTCCCGATAGATGACGCCTCGGTAATTGAGATGGTGCAGCTCGAGCTCAGCCGGGGTCGCTGGTCGCGTGCAGGCGACGCAGGCAAGCGGGTCGCGGTGACGGGTCTGGCGGGCGAACCAGCGGGCCCGCCGGGCCCGCCACGCGGGGGACCGGAGAAACCCGGTCCGGTAGTGGGGTGAGCGTGGACCGCCGCGCCGGTTACTCATCGGTGGCCCTCGCTCTGGGGAGGTAGCGGGTGGTGAAGACATCGTGTTGTTCTCGTTCGGTGGCGCTCTTGCCTTGGCGGATGGTGGTCGCGTCGCGGCGTTCGTCCCAGCCGGCGAGGTCGAGGAGCACACCGCGTCGGTTGCGGTAGGCGAGCAGCCCCAGGGTTTGCGGCATCCGGCGGATCTCGTCGACTGACATGAGCGGGAGGCGTTCTTGGTGCTCGCTGGTCTGGTGCCCTGCCTGGCTGGTGGACCAGGACCGTTGGGTGCGGCGGGTCTGCCTGGTGCCGAGGAGGGTTTCGATGTCGCGGAGGTGGTCCACGTGGGATGCGCCGCCGAGGAGGAGCTTTGCGGTCGCGGCGGCCCAGATGGTGTCGGCTTCGGCTCTCGACCATGCGGTTTCTGCTTGCGAGAGGGCTTGGAGGACGACGAAGGTGCAGATCCCGCGGCCGCCGCCGTCGGCCATGGTGCGGGGGAGGTTCCCCCACCGGAACATGTTCGCGATCTCGTCGAGGATGAGCCCGAGGGGCTGGTGCAGCCGGGAACCGGGGGAGGCGAGCGCCTTCTTGCGTGCGACCTCGACGATGTCATCCAGGAGCGCGCCGAGGAACCCGCCCATGGCTGCGGCCCCGGACGATGACCCGATCAGGTAAAGGGTGTTGGGGGCATTGAGGAACTCGGCCGGGTCGAAGGTGGGGTCGCCGGGTCGTGGGGTGAGGGTGTCGCGGATCTGTGGGACGGCGAGGGGTGCGACGGCGCCTTGCACGCCGAACCAGATGGAGGAGACGAGTTTCTCGTCGCCGCTGATGGTTGCTTCGAGGGAGTCGCCCCATCCGGGGGTGCCGTCGGCGCGGAGGATATCGACCGCGTTGCGTGCGAGGGATGGGCTGGTGCCCCAGTCGTATAGGTCGTCGATGCTGCGTGCCCCGACCGCTGCGGCATGGAGGAGGCGTCCCAGGATCACGCCGGCGGCTTGGGCCCATTCCCCGTTCGTGGCGGATGCGCCGAGAGCCGTGCCGGTGATGATCGCGTCGCCGCGCTGCATCGCGACCAGGGGATCCTCGCAGCCGGTGAGGGGACTGATCCGCCCGGTGTGCCGGATCCCGGAGAGTCCTTGCGGGTCGAAGACGTGGACGGCACCGCGCCGCTGGCGGGGGCGGAGGGTGGCAGTGAGGTTGTCGTTGGTCGTGGAAGTGGTGATGAGGGGCCCGGACCAGTCGAGGATGGCGGAGATCAGCACCCGGTACCCCTTGCCCGATCGGGGTGGGCCTTCGAGGGCGACGGAGTCCTCGATCGACACGTACACATCCATCCCTCGAGATCGCCCGACCCGCCACCCGACATCGGTCGCGGCAGGCTTGGCCAGGTCGGGTCGCAGCTGCGGCGCGCGCTGCAGCACGGCGCGCGCGGACAGGTGCTCGCGGAGTTCCGCGGGTGCGGCGAACCCGGGGCGCAGGCGAAGGTCGGCAAGGAAGGCTCGGTCGGACTGTCGGTATCGGCGCACCCACCGAGCGACCCCGATGGTCGCTGCGATCACGCCGGCGAGGGCGAAGAGGTCAGCGACGCGGATCTGCCATCCGGGGAGCGGGCAAGGCCCGGTCGTGTAGGTCGTGGTGTCGCCGGTGAGCGCGAACCACAGCCCGGAGAAGAGGTGGTCGGGTTCGGGGCGAACGCCACACAGGAGGGCGGTAACGCCCTCGGCGATCGCGCCGAACGCGAGTGACAGCAGCATCGCTGCGGCGAAGCCGACCGCAGCGACCTTGCCGATCTCCCCCTGGTTCATGCGGCGTCCTCACAGACCCTCGGCGGCGGAGGCGGCTGCGGCGAGCCACGCGTCACGGGTGACGGCGCGGAGCGCGTCGAAGCGGAGCGGGCCCGATTTCAGTGCGGGGTCGAAGGGGATGATCCGAACGTCCCGCACCTGCCCTTCGAACCCGTCCGCGGTCCGGCGGGCATCACGCCAGCTGGACCGTTCGGCTTGCGTCACGATCACCACGGCCCGGTCAGCGAGGGCCGCTGATCGGGGATCTCGTTCGCGGAGCGCGTCCAGGAGCAGCGCTGCGGACTCGGCGGATTCTGGGGCGGTGAGGGTGGGGATCACCAGCTGGTGGGTGGCGTCGATCATCGACAACCACCGGTCTGCGGACTCGTCGTTGCCGGAGTCGAAGATCACGAGCCGGAAGTAGCGGGCAGCGATCCGCATCAGGGTGTGGAAGTCGCCGGTGGTGAGTCGTTGGTCGGCGGCGAGGAGCTTCGGGTTGGAGCGGAGCACGTCGTACCGGTCCGCCGCCTGGTGGTGCACGAACCGGGTGATCGCCGACACCTCGACGTCCGCGCCGAGGAGACCGGTGGCTGCGGAGAGCATGTCCCGGATGGTGGTGTCGTACAGGCCCTGGTCGGTGCGCCACCCGAGGGTGCCGCGGGTGTCGTTGTTGTCCCAGGCCAACACGTTCCCGGCGCCGTGACGCCCGAAGACCGCGGCGAGCATGGCGGTGGTGAGGGTCTTCCCAACGCCTCCTTTCCCGTTGGCAACCGCGATCGTCCGGTGCCCCGCCCACTGCCGCGACACCAGGTCGACGTGCCGGGCGCGTTCCAGCGCGGGAGGGGTCATCGTCCCTGAGAGTCCCAGGGCGGCGAGGACCCGCTGCCATGCGCCCGCCGGTGCTGGACGGTTCGGTGGCGCGACGAACGAGACGCGTTCGGGACGCGGCGCTCGCCCGGCGTCCGGCTCATCGGTGACGGCGGCGAGAGGCGGAGCGGGCTCTGGCACCGCCACCGTGTCAGTGATCGGCGGTTTCCCCTGCGCGTCGTCCGGCGTGGTGGCGTCCGGTGCCAGGGATTCCCCCTCCTCCGGATGGATGTCTGCCGACGGGGTCGAGGGGAGCGGGGCGATGGTGCCGTCGGTGTCGATCAGGAGGTGGTGGGCGCCGTGGTCGCCGGTGGTGATGAGCTCGAGGGGGCGACCGGTGCGGCGTGCTTCGTCGCTCGCGCGGCGGATGACGGTGCGTCGGATGTCCTCGCCGTCGCCTGCGATGAGGGGTTCGGTGGCGCCGCTGGGTGCGGTGAAAGTCGCGCTGGGGCCGGTGACGGTTGCGAATGCGCGGATTGTCATGACTGCTCCGTTCTTATGCCGGCGGTGAGCCACCCGTCGACCCCGTCCTGCGGTGGTGCGGCCGGCTCAGCAGGGCGGGGCCAGAGCGCGTCGAGGTCGATGCGCGGGTATGCGGGGGTGGCGTCGTCTGGTTGGAGGGCGTCGTCGGTTGCGAACAGGTCTTGCTCCCACCCGGTGGAGGTGACGAAGCAGTTCACGTGGTACGCGAATTGCCCGACGTAGGCGATGAACTCGCCCCTGGGGAGTTGCCTGGCCATTTCGACGTGTGCGGGCGGGAGTTGCAGGCGGTCGCGGAGGGAGGCCTGTTCTTGCTGGTTGACCCGGAAGATGAACTTGTTCTCGATGTCCCCGACGACCGAGTACGCGAGCGATCGTTCGAGGGATCCGGCTTCGCCGACGGCGTCGAGGTCGCCCATCTTGTGGAGGATGACGATGTTGCTGATCCCATAATGGCGGGACAGTTTCAGCCACTGTTGGAACATCTGCAGCGACGCGAGTGAGGTCATGTCCCGCCACCCCTCTTCTCGGACGACGTAGCGGGTGCGGTGCGCGTCGCGGTCGCTGATGACCGCCTGGATCCACGCGGTCGTGCACACCTGCGTGAGTTGGGCGGCGAGTTCCCCGCGGGCGAAGAGTTCGCTGGTGTCGGTCACGACGATCGGTGCGTCCTGGTCGAACTCGACGGTCGATTCGTCTTCAAACAGCCCGGACAGGTCGCCTTCCACGAGCCGGCGCAGAACGAAGCGGGGTTGCACGGCGCCCTCGTTCGCCCGGAACGCGGAGGACGTGTCTGCGGCGAGGCGTCCGAGCTGCTCGTACACCCCGCGCAGTGTGGGCCGGTCACCGGTCGCGGTGATGCACGCGCCCAGCGCGTCGTGCATCGCCGCGTGTTCGACGGCGGTGAGCCGGCCGCCTCCGAGTGCGAGTTCGACGAGGGCGATGAGGGTGGCGATGCGGCGCTGCTGCACCATCTGCTCGTGCTGTTCGTCGCTGGTCCCGGTGCGGCGGGGGCCGCCGGCGAGGGGGTTCAGGCGTGCGCCTGTCCCGCCACCGAGGCGGATCACCTTCCCGCCGGGGATTGCGTCGGCGACCTGCACCCATTCGCCTTTCGGGTCGGAGGGGACGACGACCTGGTGACCGAACGCGATGGACCGGGTGACGAGAGTTTTCACGGTGGCGGATTTCCCGGACCGGTACGCACCGAGCACGAGGATGTTGGTGGAGAAGGTGCCCCGGGCGGTCTCGTCGCGGTATGCCTCCCACGGGGAGAAATGCCACAGCGCGTCCGCGTTCAGGTCGACGCCGACGACGGGTCCCCGGTGGCCGAGGCCCGCGTCGGCGACGAACGGGTAGATCCCCGCGATGGGCTGCGATGTCGCCTGATGCGCCGGTATCCACGGCTTCGCGAGGTTCCAGTACCCGCCCTCGATCAGCCCAGGCCCGAACGGCCCCCGCACGGCCGGCTCCGGGAGCGAACGCTCGCGTCGTGGGGCCCTGCCGTTTCGCGCCCCGCGGCTCTCCGCGGCGAGTTGACGGCGCTGCTCCCGTCGGTCGCGGCGCGACGCGTCGCCGGGCTCGAAGGAAAGTGTGCGGCGGGTCATCACGTCATCCCCAGCCCGATCGGCAACGCGTTGACCATGAGCGCTTCGGCTTGCTGGCAGTACAGCGTCTGCGCTTCCATTCCCGCCCGAGACAGCGCGTTGCGCATTCCCGCGACGGCCTGGTCGAGGTGTTCCTCGTCCGGCGCGGTGGCGGTGAGGTAGGCGCCGTACCGGAACTCGCCATGCCCCGACACGATCTCCTGCTCCTGCCGCTCCAACGCATCCCAGTCCGCAGCGTCAGCGGCGGACCCGTCTGCGCCGCGCTTGGCGCGGAGCTGCTCGTTGCCTCGCCACACTTTCTTTTCGTCGCGGATCCGTTTCAGCGCTCTCGCCACGCTCACCGGTGTGAGCACCAGGGTGAAGATGTGGGTGACGGCGTCGCCGGTGATGGGGTGCCGGGCGAACACGACGGGGGACAGGAACCCGACGGGCGCGTCGGAGCGGGGCCATTCGTGGACCCACATCGTGGTGTGCACGCCGCTGTCGGTGACGACGATGCCGTTGCGGCCGGCAGGTTCGTCCAGGTGCATCGGCCCGATCGCCACTGGGTCGACCCCGGCGCGTTCGGTGTCACGGTTCTGGACGGTTGCGGCGAAGTCGGGGTCGAAAGCTGTGCGGACGAGCGCGGCGATGTCGCGGGTGGTGAGCCAGGACCGGACGGTGATGTTCGCTGCTTGCAGCGCATCACCCAGGTTCGCGGCTTCAAGGGCAGCGAGCGCGAGGATCGCTGCTTTCCCGCCGCCGAGGGCTTTGAGCTGACCGCCGAGCGCGACGAGGTCGAGGGTGAAGGTGAGGTAGTTGCGGTGTGCAACCGCGAACCGCTCCGACCCGTCCATCACCTCCCGATAGTTCGCGACCACCGGCGACCCGGGGTCCATGTCGTGCCCGGTGGTGACGGTGTCCCAATGGTCCCGGGCGGCCCGGATCGTTGAGGGCAGGGTTCGTTCCTGCAACGCGATCCGCTTCATCCCGGGCCGCTGGGTGAACGAGGCGAGCACCCGTTCCCACTGCTGGGCGAGATCCCACCGGGCAGGGAGGTCGTGCATCAGGAACCCCTGCACTTCGAGTTCGGCGGTGACAGAGACGGTCCGGTCGGTGGGGGAGTACACGGCGGCGATGCCGTCGATCTCCCACAGCTGCACCGACGCCCGCACCCCGGGGAGATTCAGCGTCCCAGCCAGCCGTGGCCGCTCCGGCCGGTATGCCTGTGTGGTGGCGCCGACGGCAGAGCGAACCTGCTTCATGACCCAGAGCCCCGCCATCCGCGGCGTGGTGACGCCGTGGATGGACGTGACCGCCGCGACGCCGAGCCCGAGATACATGGGTGCGGAGTAGAGCAGCCCTACGGGTCCAAATCGGTTGACGAAGACCCACAGGATCGCGCCCGCGGTGGCGAGGGTGGCGACCTGCCACCCATCCAGACCCATGACGATCCCTTGCCCGGATCGCCGCGGCAACCGGACCGGACGAGCCATATCTTGTGCGCTCATGAGCGTCTCCCATCGGACGGGTGCGGTCCCCGCGGCCGCGGAGGCGCGGGCTCAGTGCCCGGGCGCGCAGCGTCCGGGCGCCCCGCGGGCGTGGGGGCTGAGGCTTGCGGGGGCGGAGGAGGGCCACCGGCGGGCTTCTGCGATGTGGGGCGGGCGTTGCTTCCGGCGAGTGACCGAGCGACGCCCGGTCGCGCTGCGCCCGCCAGCCCGGGGCCGCCGGCGGGGGTGGTGCTTCGGCGGCGCGCGGCGGGCGGACCCGGCCGGGGAGTCGAACCGCGGGCGCGGACCCCGGCGGCCGTGCCGCCGAGTCTGGTGGGGATGGCTGCCGCAGACCGGGTTGCGGTGCGCGCGGCGCCGCCGGCTCGGGACCCGAGGCTGGAGCCGAGGGAATCCGCGGCCACAGCGCCGACGAAGCTGAACAGCCCGAACACGGCGAAGGGTGCGAACGCGACCATCACCAGCCCGACAAGCAGTGGCCATGCCTGGGGGTTCCAGATCGTGTCGGTGGAGGCGAGCCCGTTCACGATGAGGGTGACAAACCCGATCGTGAGGGGTGCGGTCAGGAGCAGGACGATGACCGCGGAGAAGTAGCGGACCACCCATTGGGGGCCGATACCGCGGATGGGGAAGATCATCCACGCCAGTGGACCGACCATGATGAGCGCGGCGAGGGCGATGTTGCGGACGGTGAAGACAAGCATGAGCAGCAGCAGTCCCAGCAGGAGGAGGGCGTGGATGAGGAATCCGAAGAAGTAGTTCGCTTCGCCACCCGCCCACATCACCTCCTGCAGTGTCGCGAAGAGGGCGACGGGGCCCTCCCGGTTCAGGACGTACCAGGTGAGGTCATCCACGGCGTTCAGGACCTGCCCGAGGAGCCAGAGGGAGAGGGCGGTCGCGGGGAACGCGACGAACGACCTAACGATCGCGCCCATGAGTTCGCTCCGGTCGCCGCTGATCGCTGCGGCGGTGACTGACCAGATCATCGCCACGAACAGCACGATTAGCACCGCCCACGCCCAGAACGACCACTCGCCGGTGGCTGCATCCCAGAGCACGCTGGTGGTGTCGAATCGTATGTTCTCGGCGACGGTGTACATCATCGCGGTCGTCCCCAACGCCATGCCTCGACCCGCATTCTCGAAGGTGATGCAGACAACGTCGCCGACACTGCACCCGTACCCCACCAGCACCTGAGTTCCGCCGGCGGCTTGGACGTCGCCGCGATGTCCCTCGAAGGTTGAGCAGAGGGTCGCTTCGGATCCGTTGTGGAGGACGCCGAGGTAGCACTGCTGGGGCTTGATCGCGCTGGGGTCCTCGGGGGTGCAGGTGATCTGGGACGAGCTCTCCGCGCAGGTGACCGGGTGGGCGGGAGCGGACCAGGGTTCCCCGGTGATCTCGGTCGCGGCGTGCGCGGGTGAGGTGGTGATGGGTGCGAGCGCGCCGACCAGTGCAGCGAGCCCTGCGAGCGCGCTGAGCAGGAGGCGTCGCCGTGCGGACATCAGAATCCGAAGTCGAAGCCGATGAACCATTGGAACAGGGCGGATGCGGAGCCGAGGACGGCGGTGGCGATGAAGATCCACATGATGTTCTCTCCCGCCCAGGTGCGTACCCGGTCGGATGCGAGCCCCCGGAACGCGAGTGCGGCCCCGGCGACCATGAGCAGGATCAGCACGACGATCATCAGCGTGCCCAGCACGTACGACGCGATCGTCTGCAGTCCTTGCATCCACGGGGCGGAGAAGTCCGGTTCGATGTCCGGCACGTTGACAGTGAATGAGGCGAGACGTTGAGACATAGGTGTGCTCCTTTATGGTGTTCAGCGCAATGGGAGGCCGCGCGCGGCCATGAACGGCTCCGGGTCGATCGGCACACCATCGATCTGCACCTCGAAATGCAAATGGCATCCCGTGCTGATCCCAGTGCTCCCCTCAAGACCGATCGGATCGCCCGCACTCACGCGGTCACCAACAGCGACGAGAAGTGACGACCACTGCATGTGCCCATAGAGAGTGACGGTGCGGTCACCATGGGCGATGCGGACCGTGTTGCCCCACCCCGGCATCGGACCGGCGTTGATGACCTCGCCCGACGCGACAGCGCGGATCGTGCCGCCGCAGCCGGAGGACATGTCCGTGCCCTTGTGATCGGAAGGGCAATACGCACAGTTTCGAACTGGGTTCCACCCAAACCCGCGCCCGTTCGACCACTCGTCCTGCAACGGGTAGACCCACCCTCCATCCGGTGGCGGCGCGATCGAGGTGTCGTTTGCAACTGGTGGGGCGGTGGAGCCCGCGACAGCGAGCGGGATCAACCATGCTGGGCTCAGCAGCAGCCCGGAAACAACCAGGAGGGCGACAAGTGTCCCAGTGGCGATCCGGCGTCCCGTCCTCGTTCTCGCGAGGGCAGCGACGGTTGCGACCGGGGCTCCCATCTCAGGGCTCCAACGGCTCCGGGAAGTACCGAACGACCTTGCAATCCCCAGCCTGCTGCGCAGTCCCGGGCGTCGGGATGCTGCCCTCACCACACAGCACCTGCACGCTCACGCGCACCTCCTGCTCGTACGACACCTCGCCCGCCGCGCCGTCCGACCGGGTGAACGTTAACGTCACGTCCCCGGTCACGATCGACATCACGGACGCCTCGTCGTCCGGGACCGGGCTGAATGCCAGCTCCCCGTCGGCTGCGGCCTCCACCCGGCCGTCCTCCGCGCTCAGTGCGTCCCATTCGGTCTCGGGCAGCACCACCGATTGGCGGAGCTCGAGGCGCGCACGGTCTGCTCGCGCATCTCGGTCGTCTTCGTCGTAACGGATGTCCGGGGTGAACCAGGAGTCGAGGTAGGCGAGCCAGTCTTCCCGGGACGTCAGCGTCGTGTCGAATGTTGCCGCCGCCGCGAGCGCGGCGCGCGCGTACAGATCGGGATCGCGCGTGATCGGCTCGCCGATCCAGCCCCGCGTCGGAGCGTCAGGATCGACCACCGTGGCGGGATCGTCGGAAGGCGTCGACGAGGGGGATGACGAAGGTGTATCAGTTGTCGCGTCCGAGTCGGTCGGTGTCGGCGTCGGTGCGGGGGCCGGGGCGTTTGCAATGCCGACGGCGACGAACGTGATGACGCCGACCAGCAGCACGACGCCACCCGCGATGGCCCACACGCGGCCCAAGTTTCTCGCTCGCGTCATCCCGGCACCCCCTTGTCCCGTGACCCGGTAGCGGTCGCGTGCGATTGCACCGGTGACTCGCATGCTACGAATATCGCGTCCACGGCTGCGTGAGAATTTTTTAAGGCCGGGTCGCGTCGCACGAAGAACAACAGGAGTGACGTCTCCCCGTCGTCAACTCGAACGTGGTCCATATGTGCACGGTACAACCGTTCACTCTGCATGTAAACGACTTATTCGCTCACTTTGCTTGTGTCGGCGGAGTCTGGACGCGAAGATCGGAGGGTGCCAAAGTATGCTCGCCCAGCCGGAGGAGAAGGAGCGGAGGCAGCGATCTCGGTCTTCGGGAACTACGTGAAGGCTGCGGCCATTCGGTACCTCCGTGAGCATCCGAACGTCACGCGCAAATCGATCGCTGAAGCGCTCGAGCTGCCCCCGACAACGTTCGTCGCCTACCTCGGCGAACTTGAGGAAGCCGGCCTGATCATCGCTGACCCGCCGCGCGCGCAGCGCAGGAAAGGCGAGTGGCCGGTCTACCGAGTGAACGATGCGGAAGTAACGGCCCTCTATCTCCGGCTCGGACAGGAACTCGGCGAGATCTGAGATGCCCTGGGTCTGAATCCGCCGGGCCGTTCGGCGGATACGTCGAAGCCAACGCGATACCGGCTGTCGGCAGCGTCTGTTTTAGTGCGCGATCCAGCTGGCAAGCGACTCAACTGCTTGGCGGCCCTCCTCCGTGAGCACATGGCGGTACGGGTCGGTCGCGTCGGGTGTGGAGTGCCCGCTCACTCCTGCGAACGCAGCCCACGGGATGCCTGCATGCTCGGAGAGCGTCACATAGGAGTGCCGCAGCCAGTGCGTTGTCGCATGGGGTTGGTCGACACCAGCCTTCCGCAGCGCGTCGGAGAGCAGAGCGTTGTCATCCGTGTTCGTGAGCGGCGCACCGTTGGGGCGATGCCAGACGAGCCCGTGAGGGTTCGGTTCCACGGCGACGTCCTGCCACGCGCGGAGTTCGGCAACCATCTGAGCCGTGAGGGGGAGTTGGCGCGGCTTCCCGTTCTTGGGGCGTACGAGCACGTGCCGATCCTGGAGGATGTTCCACTCGAGATCGTCGGACATCGCGATCGTCCGCTGCGGACAATTTCCGGCCCGCATTCGGTCGCAGTCGCCGTCGCATCCGTGCGCGAATTCAGCTTCGGTCATCGACCACGAGACGTTGAGGACAGCCTCGTTCAAGTCGATGTCTTCCCATCGAAGACCTCGCGCCTCTCCGCTTCGGATGCCCGTGAGGAGGCCGAGCGTCCAGCGAGCGTCCTGCAGCCGCAGGAGCGCCTGTGCTTCGGCTCGGGTGAGTGACTCTTTCGCCTTGCCCGCCTTGACGCGGCGGGGCGGCGTGAGCATCGCGACGTTCTCCGTGAGGATCCGCTCCGAGCGCGCGTACTCCAGAATGGTGACCAACGTGCGGTGCGCGCTCGAGACAGATGCGTCGCCTGCTCCTGACTGGCGGATAGCGGCGTGAAGGCGCCGGATGTCGGTCGGCGTGAGCTCCGCTACGAGGCGTTTGCCAAGGGTCGGCACGATCTTGCTGCGCACGTTTGATCGGTATCCCGCGAGGGTTTTCGGCTTGGCGCGCTTGGATATGTCTTCTAGCCACCGTTCGGCCAGGTCGCGGACCCGAGTCGATCGATCGAGCACTCGGCCCAAGGTGTCCCGCTCACGCAACATGGCGTTGAGCTTCTTCACCGCCTCATCCTTCGACTTGGAGCTACGGGCGAGTTGTCGTCTCTTGCCTGTAGCCGGGTCGAACCCCACATCGACCACCGCGCGCCAGAACTGCCGATGCGCATCCCAGTACAGAGCGCCCTGCCCGTGATCTCGAGACTTCGGCATGCCGCGATGATACGCCTCAGGTATACACATGGGTATACACATCGCCATGGCGCCACGTAGCGTGATGTGGCGCGCGAGGCGCGAGAGGACGGGGTTTGATGGAGGGGCTGACGGGAATCGAACCCGCGCTATCTGCTTGGGAAGCAGATGTTCTGCCATTGAACTACAGCCCCACTGCGCCCGGAGGCGCCTCGTAAGCCTAGCAAGGCTCGGAGGCGTCCGCCCGTCGCAGCGATCAGT
>JAAIGF010046397.1_pt1 | contig 14037 bp, 12 predicted proteins | sample 6487441 | NCBI WGS metagenome assembly JAAIGF01 (sample SAMN13974129, study PRJNA590717) | phyllosphere metagenome | biome: pepper field; feature: multiple bacterial spot infested pepper fields; material: pepper leaves; isolation source: leaves from pepper fields | host: Capsicum annuum ... | reverse complement strand
TTCGATCCGATGATTTCGCAACGATATCCGGCCTTGAAGCAAGACTTGTATACGATCGACATTGCGCCAGAACCTATTTTAGACATAGATGATATCGCAGCATACAATGATTCCGAAGGTTTGGCATTGAATGCCGAAGAAGTCGCTTATTTAAACGGCCTTTCGGAAAAGCTTGATCGCAAATTGACGGATGCGGAAGTGTTCGCCTTCTCACAAGCTAATTCAGAGCATTGCCGTCACAAGATCTTTAATGGTACGTTCATCATTGATGAAGAAGAAAAACCCACTTCCCTCTTTAAATTAATAAAGAAAACTTCGGAAACGAATCCTAACAGTATTGTTTCTGCATACAAAGATAATGTGGCGTTTGTTGCTGGTCCGCAATTGGTACAATTCGCGCCTAAATCTGCTGATAAACCCGATTTTTACGAGGAGAAAGTCTTCGATTCGGTGCTTTCGGTGAAAGCGGAAACACATAACTTTCCTACCACGGTAGAGCCTTTTGCAGGAGCTGCTACTGGTTCGGGTGGTGAGATTCGTGATCGTTTGGCCGGTGGCCAAGGATCGATTCCATTGGCCGGAACGGCGATTTACATGACGGCTTATTCTCGTTTATTAGCAGATCGCCCTTGGGAACAAGCGGTTCCTGAGCGTCCTTGGCTGTATCAAAGTCCGGTGGATATTCTGATCAAAGCATCGAACGGTGCTTCTGATTTCGGGAATAAATTTGGTCAACCGTTAATTACCGGTTCTGTGCTTACCTTCGAGCATGCAGAAGCTGGTCGCACTTTAGGTTACGACAAAGTAATTATGCAAGCCGGTGGTGTAGGTTATGGAAAATTAGATCAAGCAAAAAAACATACGCCAAAAACTGGTGATAAAATTGTCATTCTGGGCGGTGAAAACTACCGCATTGGTATGGGTGGTGCTGCGGTATCTTCTGCGGATACGGGCGCTTTTGGTTCAGGAATTGAATTAAATGCGATTCAGCGTTCTAATCCCGAAATGCAAAAACGTGCTGCCAATGCGGTACGTGCTATGGTGGAATCAGATCACAATCCCATTGTATCTATTCATGATCATGGTGCTGGTGGCCACTTAAACTGCTTGTCAGAATTGGTAGAAGATACGGGCGGCTTGATTGATTTGGACAAATTACCTGTAGGTGATCCTACCCTTTCGGCCAAAGAAATTATTGGTAATGAATCCCAAGAACGTATGGGCTTGGTGATTGGTGAACAAGATATTACAGGTTTAAAAACCATTGCTGATCGCGAGCGTGCACCGATGTACACGGTGGGTGACGTGACCGGAGATCATCGTTTTACTTTCGCATCGCAAACTACAGGCGCTAAGCCAATGGATTACGCGTTGGAAGATTTCTTTGGCTCTTCGCCAAAGACGATCATGCGTGATCAGACGGTAGCGCGTGATTATGCTGATTTAGCATATAGTGCTGATCAAATTCCAACTTACCTTGATCAAGTACTACAATTGGAAGCAGTCGCAGCCAAAGATTGGTTAACGAATAAAGTCGATCGTTGTGTTGGCGGACGTGTTGCTAAACAACAATGTGTTGGTGAATTGCAATTGCCTCTAAACAATGTTGGTGTCATGGCTTTGGATTTCAAAGGAAAAGAAGGAATTGCCACCACGGTCGGTCATTCTCCCGTAGCCGCTATCGTAAATCCGGCTGCTGCGAGCCGTACGGCTATTGCCGAAGCTTTATCCAATATCGTATTCGCGCCAATTAAAGACGGTATGAAAGGTCTTTCTCTTTCTGCCAACTGGATGTGGGCTTGTAATAATGAAGGTGAGGATGCACGCTTATATCAAGCAGTAGAAGCTTGTTCTGAATTTGCGATTGCATTAGGTATCAATATTCCTACTGGAAAGGATTCGCTTTCTATGAAGCAGAAATATCCTAACGGTGAATCGGTTATCGCGCCGGGAACGGTAATTATCTCGGCAGCAGGCAACTGTAATGATATATCTAAAGTAATAGAGCCGGTGTTGAAAGCCGATGCAGGATCAATTTATTATATATCACTATCTCAAGATCAGTTAAAATTAGGCGGATCATCTTTCGCGCAGATTTTAAACAAAGTAGGACAGGAAGTTCCGGACATTAAAGATGCTGCTTTCTTCAAGCAAGCATTTAATGCTATTCAAGATGCGATCGGATCAGGTTTGGTCGCAGCTGGGCACGATATCGGTTCTGGCGGTTTAATAACTACCTTATTAGAGTTGTCGTTCTCTTCTATCAACTTAGGTGCACAATATGATTTGACCTCCTTGGGTGAACAAGACAGCGTCAAAGCATTGTTTAATGAGAATATCGCTGTGGTGCTACAGGCTACGGACGATGCCGCTTTCGAATCGGCATTTGCAGCAGCAGGAATTGAGTTGGCGAAAATCGGAGCACCTCAAGTGGGTGATCAGATCACCTTTGCTAACAACAGCGATAAATTTGAATTTAGTGTAGCGACCTTGCGTGATACTTGGTTCAAAACCTCTTTCCTACTGGATCAGAAACAATCGAAAAATGGTACGGCTGAGTTGCGTTATGAGAACTATAAGCAGCAACCATTAAACTTCGTATTACCTGCAAATTTTGATGGCAAGTTGCCACAGATTGATAAAACTGTAGCAAGACCAAAGGCTGCCATCATTCGCGAGAAAGGATCTAACTCGGAGCGCGAGATGGCGCATGCGATGTACTTAGCAGGATTTGATGTCAAGGATGTGCACATGACCGACTTGATTAGCGGTCGTGAAACGCTAGAAGATATTCAGTTTATCGGTGCCGTTGGTGGCTTCTCCAATTCGGATGTATTAGGATCTGCCAAAGGTTGGGCTGGTGCCTTTTTATATAATGAAAAAGCAAAAAAAGCATTGGATAACTTTTTTGCCAGACCAGATACGTTATCAGTTGGTATATGTAATGGCTGTCAGTTGTTTATGGAGCTGGAGTTAATCAATCCTTCACATGCCGAACATGGCAAGATGCATCACAATACTTCTGGTAAACACGAGTCAAATTTCGTATCTGTTCGTATCGAAGAAAACAAATCGGTCATGCTTTCTACGCTTGCTGGTAGTACGCTGGGAGTTTGGATTTCACATGGCGAGGGTAAATTCTATTTGCCAGAAGCGGAAAACCAATATCAGATTGTCGGTAAATATGGTTATGAATCTTATCCGCATAATCCAAACGGATCGGATTATAATACAGCGATGTTGTGCGATGAAACTGGTCGCCATTTGGTGACTATGCCGCACATCGAACGTTCTATCTTCCAATGGAACTGGGCAAACTATCCTGCTGGTCGCCAAGATGAGGTGTCGCCTTGGTTAGAAGCATTTGTAAATGCACGCAAATGGATTGAATCGCATCCATCGGCATAAAAGAAGATGTACTCCTCCATATTTGAGGTTGATAAACACACAAAAGCCTCTTGCAAACTTTTATTGGTTTACAAGAGGCTTTCTTCATGTAACAAATTTTGCTAAATCTTCGCAGGCTGTAGTTGCTGCTCTTTTTTGTATCGCTCCATTTCCTTTTGCAATTTGCTTAGTGCGTAGCTCACAATAGCGACATCATCCAGCCAGCCAAGTACCGGAATAATATCGGGCACAGCATCCAAAGGAGATATCACATAGACTATTGTACCTACAATGATAGACATATTCCACTTATTCATCTTGTGCTTGCCGGTCAACGTATCTTTCGCCATACTAACCATCAACTTAAAATCCTCCCCATGCGCTTTTAGATTAGCTGACAAGCTGTCTGCTTTATCCAAATCCTTTCTGTTCAATTGATAGGTTCTAAACACCTTATATAGTGCTAAAGCCTTTACAAAATACCTTGGTTTAATCATTATTGTCCTTTCTTGTTCACAAATCACTACATAGAAGACAATAACTATGCCCAAGCAAAAACCAAAATAGGACACCACGTGTTGCTTAGTATACATCAACATGAATAATATTATGGCAGTTAAAAATATTGGAGTGGTCGTGGGATCACTACGCAAAGGTTCTTATAGCAAAGCAATCGGTCAGTATTTAAAAGATCATGCGCCAGAGGGTATTACGCTGGAAATGGTGGAGATTGGGAATTTGTCTCTTTACAATCAAGATTACGACGAGAGTGGTGAACCAGCAGAATACCCCTCATTTAGACAGAAAATCAAATCTTTTGATGGTATCATCTTTATCACACCTGAATACAATCGTTCGGTGCCCGGCGTTTTGAAAAATGCTATAGATGTCGGATCTCGTCCTTATGGTAGCAGTGTTTGGGATGGAAAGCCAGCTATGGTAATTTCTTCGTCCATTAGTAATCAAAGTGGATTTGGGGCAAATCATCATTTAAGACAGTCATTGGCCTATCTAAACATGCCAACTCTGGCACAACCGGAAGTGTATATCGCTAATGTACAAGCGTGTTTTGATGAAGATGGCTCGCTGCTAAAAGAAGATAGTGGTCGCTTTTTAACAAAAGCGCTAAACGCTTATATCGATTTTGCTAATAGACACGTTTAGATGTCGCCACAAAGACTAGCGATAAAGTATAAGGTTCAGCGCAAAGGAAATATGCGCTGAACCTTTTTTTTATGTACTTATTTGCACTTATAAATTTGTGTTATACTCTTCTGCATAACTATGGTCTTGGTGGTGCAGCATATCGCCAAGGTCTGATTCCCTCTAATTCAGCCTTAAGTACGGCCCATGCCATTACATTCGCCATCACGATGCTATTGTATGCGCTTCTACTTCCGGCGACATACCCATTACTCGAGTTTCCGAAGGGCTTTGGAAGCGGACGAGTCGTCATTGCATCGTATAAAAATGGAAAGGCCGTCATATTGTTAGCACCTCCAGCACTATAAGCCACAAATCCACCATCGCCAACGAAAAATATACTTTTAGTATTGTGTATAAACATGGTTGCACCTCTCGTTCCTGCCACTCCTCTGTTGATGGCTTGCTCTCGCGAATAGATGGTGATTTGATTAGCAGGTGCATTCACGATACCTAATGTCGATGGACCACGATCGTCGCCCCAATACTGATTACGCACATCTCCAAATGGTCCATTCAATATTACATCTGTAGGATTGTTTCCATCAATGGGATACATCGCGCCTGATGCGCCAGTATTATTGAAAAAACCAATATTATTGACACCGAACAGATTGTTGAAGAAGTTTGCGCTGTTTTGATCATTATTAGAAACGCTTTGCAGCATCATGACAACAACGCCTCTATCATTGATAAAATCATTCAATGCAGTGCCAAAAATGGGTGAGATAGAACTGACGTTGAAACCAATAATCACCACATCAGGTCTATTTGGTGCGCCTGCTGCTAGCCTAGTACGAATTTGAGTATCAAAAGCATTACTCGTGCTAAAGGTCATTCTGTTCTGAGCAGAGTTACTGGTTGCAGTTCCGCCTTCCCAAGCTCCACCGCCATTTGTCCAAGATCCTATTTTTACCACACTTTGAGGCAAATCACCAAAATTCTCCTTCGAATTGATAAACTGCCAAGATGGCCCTTGCTCCAGTGCAAATCCATCGCTTGAGCCACTAGATATGTGTAGTACGCGCAAAGAAGATGGCTGATAGTTGAGAAAAATGTTGGAGGTTAAGCGCTGCCCGATCACAGGATTTCTGAAACTCGAAGTAAACACGGGTCGATTAGCCATCCCAAAGTAGGTTGCAAGATTGCGATTTGCCAAAGCATCAGGTACGCCCGTAAATCGTACGGGTAGATCATTTATCGTGATTCTGTAGGTACTCAATACTTGCGGATCTACTGTGAAGAAACTTCTATCCCATATGTTTGTCGCCGAACGGGTATTAAAGATAGTTTCAATAGGTGCCGCTTCGATCTGACTTATACGATTTCCTCGGATATTAAATTGGCCTTTTTTAATGTACGAAGGATTATCAAATGTAGCATTCAAATTATTTATGGTCGCATAGGTGGCTAGCGATGTTGCATCAATTCTAATACGCAATTGCGCTACTTTGTGCTCAAATAAAATTCCTATGATATTAGCTTCTGCTTCGCCCGTGGTAGGTATGTTGATTTCGCCTGTCGCATACATCAGCGCTTTGTCGGTTGGAGTTTCTATGGAAGGATTCGACAGATTTGTAGGCGCGGGTATTTCTTCCATATTGTTGTAAGAGTATGCGTACCAGGTATAGGTTACTCCTCTCTGTCCATCTACTGTTGCTGGCGTGCCTGATCTCGCATGTATAGTTCTCCAAAATTCACCCGTATTTCTATTGTAAAGTATCACACGATAAGTGTAACCTTGTGGCATATCGATCGTAGCACGACTGATGGTGTTTTTTGTTGCGTTTGGAATGGTAGAGCTATTGATATAATCTTCATCATAAGTGCCTACCAATCCATCTTGGATGGTTGTAAGACTAGCTACAAATCCCGATTCGTCACCAGAAAATGCAGAGGAGATATTATCCGAATTTTGCACACTCCGCTGTGATGTCGTGGTACTAACATTGTCCACGGATGCTGTTATTCCCTCGACACCAATTTGTAACCGTAGTAGCTCTCCGGGAGTTTCTACCAATTTGTCAGAACATCCAGATAAAGTAAGAATGCTCAGGAGAACCATCGCAAAAATACCTGCTTTATTATTCATAATCGCGGTGTTTACTAAAAATTCCAAATATCCACCGTCTCTACGTCCTGCCATTCCGATAAGAGAGGATCTGGGTTTCTTCTCACAACAGATCCAGCTGCGATGGCAGCTTCCATCTTAATAAATGAAATTTCTAATGATGGTGACTCATAATTGGTCTTTTTTGATAAATTTTCCATAATATTCTTTTTGTTTAAATATTTCCTAATAGATAATTTTAATGTTTAGCATCTCGAATTAACTCAGCAAATCAAGTAGTATCGGCTTGTATTAGTAACTATGTGTTCTTGAAGGTATAAGAGTGTTTTTATGAACAAAATAAATAGCTGCAAGAATGATATTGTAGCGTTTCCACTACAAATAAAGTTAAATAAAATGTAAATATTTAACTATTAAGAATATTTTTATTTAATTATTAATAATTCAGTTGAGTTGATATAGAATGGAAAGAACAAAAAATGTTCTTTTAATTAAAAATAGGTGGTGGTTGGATGATCTGATTTATTCAACTAACCCACGTTGTTAATCGGCTAACCAATAGGCTTTTATGAATTATTAGAGGTTTGGTATGCGATATGGATATTCGTCACCTACGTTCAGGTGAATAAAGATTGAAGTATGTTATCAATCCCGATATGTACTTAAAAAGTTACGATTTGGAGAACAGTGGAGGTTTGTTTAGGACTAAAGGCGCAAACCTAAAATCTTGAGGCTACGTCGCTGTCCATCCAACACGGCGATATCAGGAAGATTTGCCCATTCGGAAAACTTAAATTTTTCGAACAAGCCAATACTTGGCGTATTGTGCGCGAAGATATAAGCCAATAAGACATCTATTCCGAAATCGGGCGCTCGATCAATACAGTATTGTAGTATGGCATTGCCAAATTTTTGTCCGCGTTGCGCTTCATGCAAATAAATGCTAATTTCCACCGTGCCATCGTAAGCCGGTCTACCATAAAAAGATTGGAAACTTGCCCATCCCACTATTGTTCCGTCGCTTGCTTTCTCAATGATCCATAATGGCCTTTTATCTGTTGAATGATCGTGAAACCAGGGTAATCTGCTTTCTACCGAAACAGGATCTACGTCGGCAGTGACTAATCGAGAAGCAATAGTCGAATTGTAAATGGAAACAATAGTAGGTAGATCTTCTATTGTACTATCTCTATAGCGAAGCGTATTCATCAGGTAGGCAGATTTGCTGTGGATTCGGAGCATAGATTATTACTCCCCATAGGCCTGCATTCCGAGTGCTGTAAAGCGTCGATAAAAGATCGGTTCAGGAGAGAAAGGTAGATGTATGACACCCGAAATTTTAATTTTCACAAATGTAATTGTATTCAAACATTTGTGAAAATTAAATCAGGAAAATTTGATTGCGAAAAAGCCCTATTTCTCCATTTGATTTTGGATAGACATCATGCCGTCTCTATCTACGGAAGTAACTCCCGCAATTTTTTCGAAATAACCGATGGCATCTTCCATGGGCTTGTCGTCTGGAATGCTAATCGCTACGCCATTCAGGGCATCATATAGGTATACTACCTCTGCACCGAAGGTTTGTACAGCTTCTAGCAACTGATCGTTGCCCGTATCTTTATCGTAATAAATAACCAGATTACGCGATGCATCCAACCCTGGTTGTTCTTGTGCGGTATCATTATTCATGCGTTTGCTGCCGCAAGCAGTGCTCAATAGAAAGCCGGAAGCTACTAGTAATATCGTCGTAATTTTCATCAGTATCTGTCTTGTTGTTTGAAATGGGCATCATGATCACTAGGAAAAGTATGGCACCCAACTCCATAACAGTGAAGTACAATATTCGGTTTGCGTGATGCGAAGAAATAATTGTGCTAAAAGGCTTATCGATTCGCAGCGAACGACTTAGTTTGTTCCAACGTTTCGAGTACCTGATCCAATGCTGATTTAAACCAGTAGGTGAATTTTTCTGGTGACGTCAGAATCTCCTCGTGCAGTTTGCGCACACTAATCCACCGAAAGTCTTGTACTTCCGCTGGGTTGGGCAATGGTGTATCATCGCTGTAGCCCACAAAAACATGGTCAAACTCATGCTCTATCAAATCATTTTCTACTTTGGCGTGGTAGATGAACGAAAAAAGCGACGTAATCGGACAAACTAATCCCATTTCGAATTGCAGTCTTTGAAGCGCACCTTGTTCGAGATCCTCGTGCATCTGCGGATGCGAACAGCAGGCATTGGTCCATAAACCGCCGCCGTGGTATTTGTCGGCAGCGCGTTGATGTATCAACATTTCTCCGCGACTGTTGAATATAAAGATGGAAAATGCCCGATGAAGCTCGCCGCGCTCGTGTGCCAGTAATTTGTCCATCTCTCCCACTGTCTGATCGTTTTGATCTACTAGTACTACCTTATTTCTTTCCATACCTTAATATTAGGATCTCGCGTCGTTCAGTGCTTCTTTATACGTATTTAGTGCGCGCTCGCGCGCTTGTTTGTGGTCTACTATGGCTGTTTCTAACCGATCAGCGTAATGCGGATTCCAACGTTTGATATACTTCAGGTCTTTATCAAATCGCTTGGTTTGTGCATCGGGATTGAAAATCCGAAAATACGGCGCAGCATCGCATCCGCATCCCGCTGCCCACTGCCAATTGCCATTGTTGGAAGAAAGCTCATAATCAAGCAATTTTTCGGCAAAATAGGCTTCGCCCCAACGCCAATCAATTAGCAAATGCTTACATAAGAAACTGGCTACGACCATCCGAACGCGATTGTGCATAAAACCCGTCTTATTGAGTTGTCGCATACCTGCATCTACAATCGGATAACCGGTTTCTCCCTTGCACCATTTTTCAAACTCCTTTTCGTTATTACGCCAGCGAATGTTGTCGTAAGCTGATTTGAAACTGGTATCTACCACATGCGGAAAATGAAATAGGATTTGCATGAAGAATTCGCGCCAGATTAGCTCAGACAACCATGTGTCGTTATTCTTGAGCGCAGTCTTCACACATTCGCGTACCGATATAGTGCCGAAGCGCAGCGCCACGCCCAACCGCGTGGTTCGATCTTCTGCCGGAAAATCCCGATGCTGATCGTAATCATCAATCATTCCGGGTGTGAGTGATGGAGTTTCGTAGTTCAAGACGGTCTTCTCAAAACCCAATGTTTTCAAGGAAGGAATAGACTTTTTCTTTGTCTGGTAATATCCATCAAGCGTGCTTGGTGCTGCCGTGTAGTGCTTGCGCTCTAATGCTGCGCGCCACTTCTTGGCGTACGGCGTATAAACGGTATACGGTGTGCCATCATTCTTCAGAATCTCACCTTTCTCGAAAATGACCTGATCTTTGAAAGCAGAAAAGGTCACGTCCTCCTTAGCCAACAACTTTTGCACGCGGTTGTCTCTAGCGATCGCTAGAGGTTCGTAATCTCGATTGCAAAATACTGCTTGGACGTCAAATTTTTGGATCAGCAGCTCAAAGATCTCTTCCACGTTGCCGTGATAGACATGCAGTGAGCTACCTACCTCTTCGAGTTTTCCTTGTAAAGATTGCAGTGCTTGATGAATATAATCTACCCGTATATCTTTAGTATTTGGTAATTTAGATAGAATCTCTTGATCGAATAAGAAGATCGGAACTACTGGGATATCCTGTGCTAATGCTTTGGATAAACCAACATTATCTTCCAATCGCAGATCTCTTCTAAACCAAAAAATGTTGATCTTATCCTTCATCTGCTCCTTTCGTAGCTGGAGCTTGGTCTACCCAAAGTAGATCTTCAATATCATAGCCCACTTCCAATGCTAGGCGCAAATAATCAACTTTTACTTCTTCTGGAATCGTGGTTTCGCGAGAAAGTATCCACAAATAATCGAAGTCTTTACCAGCCACCAAGGCATGCTGATAATCTTTGTCTAAAGCAATCACGTTGTAGCCCGCATAAAATGGCCCAAAAAAGGAAACTTTTAGCGCGGCAGTGGTCGGTTCTCCGCGAAACTTCGCTTTTCCTTCTGCCGATTTCCACTCTTTATCTTCCTTATTGTACCCCTTGTTGAGCACTTTAATACTCCCATCTTCGTTAGCAGAATAGGTTGCTGTCACGTGCGATAATCCTTTTTCAAATTTGTGGTCTAGTCTAGCAATTTCGTACCAAGTACCCAAATAGCGATCCACCTCAAATGAGCTGACAGGATTGGCCGTTTTTGGTATGTAAGTCGTACTGCAACCGACTATACATATAGCGAAAATAAGTAAGAGGTAAGTCTGTAATCTAACGTTCATGCTGTTGATTCTTTTTAAAATACATCTGAAAATACTTCACAGGTACCCACAGGAAACCAAAACATTCGCCTTCTTCCTTTCCCGTATGTTTGTGATGTTGTTTGTGGGCACGGCGAATGGCCATCAGGTAAGGATTCGTCGTATTCCGAAGAAATGATACACGCTGGTGAATAAAAATATCGTGTACAAAGAAGTAAGCAAAACCATATAAGGTAATACCCAACCCGATGTAAAACAAATGATTAAAGCCTTGTGTACTGCCTATATAGATAAGTGCAATGGCTGGAATAGCGAAGATCGCGAAGAAATAATCGTTTTTCTCTAAATGACCTTCGGTGCTGTGATCGTGATGATCGCGATGCAATCGCCACAAGAATCCATGCATTACATATTTATGTACCGTCCAGGTAATTCCTTCCATGATTAGAAAGGTGGCCAACAGGATTAAAAAATTCATAGTTGCACAGTGTTATGATTAAATTTTTTGTCTAAGACTCGATGCCTATAGTCGAAGATGTTTTTCAATTTCTTTTTTACGAATAGCTGATGCGCCAGCGTGCCCAAAGGGCCAAATGGCAGTTCGTAGCGTACATGATCGGTGATCAGAACGCCATCGCCTTCCGGAGTAAAGGTATGGGTATGTTCCCATAATTTGTACGGTCCGCTTTCCTGAAAATCGATGAAACGCTGTAGAGGCACTACGTCCGTTATACGCGTCCGCCATTTAAGCGGAATACCTAATATCGGACTTACCGTATAATCAATAATTTGATCTTTGTAAATGGACCGATCTTCCATCTCACTTTTGACTACGAACGCCATATCCTTCGGTGTTATCTCCTCCAGATTATGTGGTGAAGAAAAGAATGCCCAAATTGATTCAATATCTCCTTTCACATGTTGTTCTCGGTATATACTATAGATCATATTGTATGATTTTTTAGATGTAATGGACTACATAATAGCCATTTTGTAAGCCACATAACTTTGCATCATCAACGACATCTTTTGGCCATTGGGTATCCGCACACGCTCACTCATGATACGCTGCGCAGGCAATCTCTTAATCTTTTTGAACAAAGAAAGATAGTATTTGTAGGCGAGATACACACCGAAGCGCGCCGAAACGGGCAGCTTTTTGATACCCACCAATGCCTCTCGAAATTCCGTATGAATGTCTTCTTCAATAGCAGATTTAATCGCATTATCGAATACCGCCATATTCACATCTGGAAAGTATGTGCGTCCCAATACTTGATAATCGTCTTTCAAATCACGTAAGAAATTAACCTTCTGAAAGGCAGATCCGAGCTTCATCGCGTATGGTTTCAGGGCTTCGTAGGCAGACTTATCGCCATCTACAAATACTTGTAGGCACATCAACCCAACCACTTCGGCCGATCCCAAGATATACTCCTTGTACTTTTCAGTATTGTATTCTGTCGGATTTAGGTCCATTTCCATGCTATGCAAAAATTGTTCGATTAGTGCCCGATCAATATCATAGCGGTGTACCGTTTCCTGAAAAGACTGCAGGATAGGATTCAACGAAATCTTCTCATCCAACGCCTGATGCGTTTGTTCTTTAAAGCGCTCCAGCAATTTTTGCTTATCGTAGGTATGGAAGCTATCGACAATTTCGTCTGCTAATCGCACGTATCCATAGATAGCATATACTGCTGGGCGAATGCATTGGTCTAAGGCCAGAATTCCTAAGGAAAAGCTGGTGCTATATTTTTCCGTGGTGGCTTTGCTTACTTGGAAGCTTAATTCATCAAACAGCTTTTTCATAGGAGTATGTATTAAGTTTATTGACTTCAGAAGCAACGATTTTACCAGAGATAATAGATGGAGGTACACCGGGACCTGGCACAGTCAGCTGTCCTGTATAGAATAGATTTGTTAGTTTTTTGTTTTTGATGGCGGGTTTCCATACCGCCGTTTGCGATAAGGTATTCGCTAATCCGTACGCATTGCCGCCATAAGCATTGTAATCTTGCATAAAATCAGAAACGCAATAGCTTTTCTTAAAATCGATCTTATCCAATAAATTACTTGCTCGGGTATGTTTTTCCAATCGCGTGATCATTTCCAAGAAATAACGTTCCCGAGTCGGCTCATCATCCGCAACACCCATAGCCAACGGCATCAGTAGAAAGATATTTTCGTGGCCTTCTGGCGCCACCGCATCATCTGTTTGCGACGGACAACAGGCATAGAATAACGGTTTTTCTGGCCAAGCTTTATCCACGTAAATAGAGTCTATATGCGCATCCAGATCATTTTCAAAAAATAAGGTATGATGTTTTAGATTAGGAATCTGCTCATTAAACCCTAAATAATAAATTAAGCACGATGGTGCAAAAGTGCGAGCAGCCCAGTATTTTTCATCGTAATTACGCAATGATGGCGCTAATAATGTTTCGGTATGATGGTAATCCGAAGAAGCAATCACAACATCAAAAGCTTGCTCTTCGCCGTTTATTAATAAAGTCTGCACCGCACCATCCGCACAGTTTATGGCTTCTACCGGTTGATTAAAATGAAAGACTGCACCCTGCTCTTCTGCGACTGATTTCATCGCTTTCACCAATTCGAAAAAACCGCCCTTTGGATACCAAGTGCCTAATGCATAGCCTCCATAATTCATCAAGCTATACATCGCAGGAATTTTGCGTGGCGATGCACCAAGAAATATGACCGGAAATTCCATCAAGGAGATCAATTTAGGATTCTTAAAGTATTTCTTGACATAATTTCTGAATCCAGAAAGCAAATCTAGGCGAAGCGCACTGCCAGCAATCTTGGGCGACATGAATTCAAACCAGCTGTAGCAAGGTTTGTTTACGAAATCCCGCATACCTACTTCGTACTTGTATTTTGCGGCTTTCATAAATTCGTCGAGCCGTGAACCAGCACCTGGTTCGATCTGCTCAAACAACACTTTCATCTGCGCATAATCGCGTGGGATAGCCACATTATCTTGTGAGAAAACCATTTCAAACTGAGGATCCAGCGATATTAATTCGAAATAATCGGTGGCGTGTTTTCCAAAGTCTTGAAAAAAATTGTCAATGATATCGGGC
>JAAIGF010053625.1_pt1 | contig 14049 bp, 12 predicted proteins | sample 6487441 | NCBI WGS metagenome assembly JAAIGF01 (sample SAMN13974129, study PRJNA590717) | phyllosphere metagenome | biome: pepper field; feature: multiple bacterial spot infested pepper fields; material: pepper leaves; isolation source: leaves from pepper fields | host: Capsicum annuum ... | reverse complement strand
CTGCGATTCCTGCCGCCCCTTACCATCACGGATGCGGAGATCGACCAGGTGTCGAACATTCTCTCCGACACATTTTCGCGCCTCGGACGCAATGCTGCATGAATATGCCGTTGTGGAAAAACAACCAGGCGCTGGCTGCGGAGAAGAAGCCGGTAAGTGTGCTCCTTGGTCCCGGTGTCCAGGCAAAGGCGGCATATAGGCAAGCCATGCAGGCTGCGGTCGATATCGTGATCGAGAACTCCTGCATTGAAAAGGTGCATGGGGGCGCAGATGTCGAGGCTTTGCGCGACATGCTGTCTTCAATGGACGTGTTTCCTGAAATGGGAACCGGCGTTTCAAAAGCGCTTGTCGACATAGGCGTGCCTGCGGTCAGGCATGCGCTTGATGTCGGCAATGCCAATACGATGGCGCATCTGCATTGCCCGGTGGCATTGCCGGCGCTTGCGGCGGAAGTGTTGATTTCCGCCACGAACCAATCACTTGACTCCTGGGACCAGTCGCCCTTTGCCACCCTTGTGGAGGAGCGTGTTCTGGCATGGCTTACCGCTTTCGCGGGCTTGCCGGAAACGGCGAGCGGCAGTTTTACCAGTGGTGGAAGCCAGTCAAACATGACTGCACTCTATCTGGCGAGCGAGCAGCACAGTCAGGCCGCGAGACGAAAGGGCGTGATTTTTACATCCGCGCAGGCCCATTTTAGCATTCGAAAAAGTGCGGCTGTTCTTGGATTTTCATCCGAGGCCGTCGTAACCGTTGCGACGGATCAGGAGGGGCGGATGTCGGCATCCGCGCTCAGACAGGCAATCGACCATGCCAAGGCGCAGGGATTGTTTCCCTTGGCTGTGGTCGCGACGGCTGGAACCACCGACCTCGGTGCAATTGACCCTTTGAACGAGATCGCCGACCTGACCTTGTCACGCGGGTTGTGGCTGCATGTGGACGCGGCCTATGGCGGCGGGCTGCTTTTCTCCCGGCATCGTCATCTTTTGCTAGGCATTGAGAGAGCGGATTCCATCGCGCTCGATTTTCACAAGATGCTGTTCCAACCCATCAGTTGCGGCGCGCTTTTGCTGCGTGATGGCGTCAGGTTTGCGCCATTGGCAATGAAGGCCGATTATCTCAACCCCGAAGTTTCGGTCTTCGGGGATGTTCCGAATTACGTGGAATCCTCGCTGCAGACCACCCGGCGAAGCGATGCGCTGAAGGTGCTGATGACGCTGCGCTCGATTGGTCGCGATGGCCTGGACGCTCTTATTTGCAAGACGCTGGAAAACGCAGTTGCCGCTGCCGCCTCTGTGCAGTCACGAGACTATCTTCAGCTGGCGCAGCAGCCGTCGCTGTCGACGGTCCTGTTCCGTTACGTCTCAAAACAGGGGCCAAAGCGCTCCGATGACATTACGCTGGCTGTCCGTGCGGAGCTTTTTCGCAGTGGCACTGCAGCACTTGCAACAACCGTCCAAGAAGGACGGGTTCATTTCAAATTGACGCTTCTCAACCCGAATTCCACCCCCGACGTCATCGACCGCGTTCTGGATGCGGTTGCAAAAATGGCGCGCGAACTGGAGAACGAAGATGTACGCCCATAAAGCCGCAACACTCGCCATTCGATCCCTTCTGAACTGCGTCACCCGGGAATATGCAAATCGCATCGTTTGGACGACGGACAGTGGCGGACAAAAGCTGACCCTGAATTTCCCCGAAAAAGGCGGCAGCCTGAAAATCCCCGTTTCCTATCGCTCGGTCACCGGGCACCACCTGTTCGGCGAACCAATGGTGCTGACGGACGATAGCGGTGTCCAGAACCTGAGCGCTTCAGCCGCAATGAGCGTCATTATTGACCGCCTTGAACCCGATGCTTCGCAGGAAGGTCGCGCTGACCTTCACCAGCGCGCGCAATCCAGTCGCCATTTGATTGAAACCTCGCTCTCAGAGCGGCAATCGGACCTCAAAAAGTTGGTCGGCCCAAAACTAAGCTTCATCGAGGCGGAACAGGGCCTGCTTGCAGGACACGGCGTTCATCCTTGCCCGAAAAGTCGCGATGGCATGACGGAGGGGGAGAGCAGACGCTACTCACCCGAGTTTGGAGCGAGCTTTCCGCTACGCTGGTTTGCCATTTCGCGGGATCTCTACCACACCGGCCATTCCGATGGATCGCCCTCCGCAGAAGAATGGCTGGAGGCCGTGGAGGCCGATACGCTTTCTGCATTGCGGGGTCGGCTTCCGCATGCGGATTTCGCCTTTCTGCCGGTCCACCCCTGGCAGGCGGATGCGATGCTAAAAGATGCGCAGATCGCGGCTCTTGTCGCTACAGGACAGATCGTTGATTGTGGCGAAGCGGGGCGCCCGTGGTTTCCAACATCGTCCGTACGCACACTTTACCGACCCGACGCGCCATTCATGCTGAAACTCTCACTCGGCATCGGCATCACCAATTCTGTGCGCATAAATCTTGCACGCGAGCTTTTGCGCGGTGACGACATGTATCGTTTCAGGGCAAATAGACTATGGAAAGATCTTGCTGCGGATTATCCGGGGCTGAACTGGATCGCTGATCCGGCCTACATGGGTGTAGCGGTCGATGGGCATGTTATCGACGGTCTTTCCGTATCGATGCGGGAAAATCCCTTCCACGACGAAAATGCAGACAGAAATGTTACGCTTTTGGCATCCTTATGCGAGCATCTGCCGGAACGAGGCAGCCGCGTAGGCGCGCTGATCCGCACCTCTGCCAAGACTGAAAATCGCTCTGTCGAGATGGTTTCGGAAGATTGGTTTTCGCGTTTCCTTTCGGTCTTCGTCACACCGGTCTTTGCGCTGTATCTGCGGCACGGCATCGCGATAGAGGCGCACCAGCAGAACATGGTGCTGGAAATCGAAAACGGGTACCCAGTCGCAGCCTTCTACCGGGATAATCAGGGGTTCTTCCATCATGAACGTGCTCATGCTGCGCTGCATGCGGCCCTGCCTGAGTTTGGTGTACGCAGCGAGTCGGTTTTCGGCGAAGACGCGGTCGACGAGCGCATTCTTTATTACGGCTTCATCAATTCCACCTTGGGCATGATCGGTGCGCTGGGCCGCGAGGGGCTGATCGATGAGCAGCGGCTGATCGACATGCTGCGCGACACGCTTGTTGATCTCGACCGAAGGGAGGGTAGCCAGTCCCGTTTGGTGAGCAAGATGCTGGCTCCGATTCTGCAATGCAAGGCGAACCTGAAAACACGGCTTGCGCAGATGGATGAACTGATTGGCCCGTTGGAAACGCAGTCCGTCTATCTCGAAATAGACAATCCTCTTTTTCAGAATGTGCAGGCGCAGGCCCATGGCTGATCTTACCGCAGCAGGTACCGAATTTGCCTATTCCAGATATGATCCGGAGATTGGCCGCACGGTCAGTTTCCGGCTGCTGGACAAGAACCGTGATCTGGACCTTCTCTGGCGCTGGATGAACCAGCCGCATGTGGTCCCGCAATGGAAGATGGCAAAGCCCAAGCACGAGATCGCCGCCTACATTGATAGCAATCTCGCTGACCCCCATCAGGACCCCTATATCGGCTTCATTGATGGCGCGCCCATGAGCTACTGGGAAGCCTATTGGGCGAAGGACGACATTCTAGGTCGCTATTATGATGCGGACGAGAAGGATCGAGGCTGGCACATGCTGGTGGGTGAGCCTTCCTTTCTTGGACGCGGTATTGCGCCCGCCGTTATCAGGGCCTTCACCCGTTTTCTGTTTCTGGATGACCTCGCCACCGAAAAAATCGTTGGCGAACCGAGTGTTGGGGCCCGCCGCCTGCTTCGCTACGCGCCGATTTGCGCCTTTGAAGAGCAGGGTGAAATCGACCTTCCGGACAAGCGCGCAAAACTGATGTTTTGCCACAGACAGCGCTTCACCGAACAATTTGGACTTTGATCATGACCATACTCGACCTGACCGGCATCGGCATCGGCCCGTTCAACCTCGGCCTTGCCTCACTGCTCTCATCCCATCGGGAAGTTTCGGCGACATTCCTTGAACGCAAGCCCGGCTTTCGATGGCACGAAGGGCTGATCCTTCCGGGGACAACCCTTCAGGTACCATTCCTGGCGGACCTCGTCTCGATGGCCGACCCCACCCACCCTCTGAGTTTTCTCAATTATCTTGCCGTCCATGACCGTCTCTACAAGTTCTATTTCTATGAGAAATTCCAGATTCCCCGGCAGGAATATGACGATTATTGCCGCTGGGCATCGCAGCAGCTTGAAAGCTGCCGCTTCGGCGAAACTGTTGTCGATGTCCAGTATAATGCACAGTCGGACGCCTTCCTGACGGAGACACGCAGCCAGACCGGCGCATCCCGCAGCTATCTCAGCCGCAATCTGGCGCTGGGGATTGGGACGACCCCTCATTTGCCCGCATGGGCTGCCATTCAGGGCAGCGCGCCCATCTTCCACTCTGCCGAATTTGCGAAGAAGAAGGCAGAGTTGGTCAAGGCACGCCGCGTAACCGTTATCGGCTCCGGCCAAAGCGCTGCTGAATGCGTGCTGGCGCTGTTCAACGAGTTGACACCGGAAAGAATTGCCGCCGGTGCTTCGATTCTCTGGATTACCCGTTCGGCGGGCTTCTTCCCCATGGAGTATTCGAAGCTCGGGCTGGAATATTTCACGCCCGACTATATGCGCGCTTTCCACACGCTACCGCGATCAAAGCGGCGAGACGTGGTGGCCGATCAGGGCCTCCTTTACAAGGGCATCAGCTTTTCCACGATTTCTGAAATATTCGACCTTCTCTATGAACGCTCCATCGGGGGCCGTGAGCCGGGGCTTGCGCTGGCATCGAACTGCGAGGTTACGAATGTGGAAGCTAGCAGCTTTTCCGGCGGAATGAACGTTCGCGTCCGGCATAACCTCTCAGGTGAAGAAAATACGGTCGAGGCTGATGCGATCGTGGCGGCAACGGGATACCGCCATGCCTGGCCTCAGTGGCTGGAGAAGTTGAAGGGCGAAGTTCTCGAGACCTGCGAACGCGGCGACCTCATCGTCGATGACCGTTTCAAGGCGCAGCGCAAGGACGGCGGCAAAGGTGCCATTTTCGTCCAGAACGCGGAAACCTTCCAGCACGGCGTCGGCGCGCCGGATCTTGGTCTCGGACCGTTCCGCAATGCGGTCATCATCAATCAACTGCTGCAACGAGAGCAGTACCGCGTCGATGCAAGGTCGGCGTTCCAGACTTTCGGAACACCGCAAAACCTGTCCCGAGCCACGAAGATTTCAGGAGATGTCTATGCCCGCGCAATTTGAGCCACCATTCCAGCCCGCCTTCGCTCCGGCATTGTGGAAAGAAACCTCGCTTCGGTTGCTCGCCAAACTTATCGAGGAGTTTGCCTATGAGCGCGTTTTCCCGGTCATAGAGGAAAAGCCGGGCCATTACCGGATCATTTTTGCCGATGCCTCCTATGGCTTTCGCGCCAAGCGTTATGTGTTCGACAATCTTTCTGTCGAGCCCTCCAGCATCGTCAAGCGATCTGGCGGGGTAGAGACACCGATTCACGATCCGCTCGCCTTCTGTGCCGAAGTGTTGCCTGAACTCGGGGTCAAGCCCATGACTATCGCGCATTTTATCCGCGAACTCGGCAATACCCTGATTGCGGACGCCCATATTGCGGCTCGCGCCACTAAGACCGGTGCCGAGCTGGCTGAACTCGATGACCTCAGCATGGAAGGCGAAACCACGGGGCATCCGTGGGTCACGGTCAGCAAGGGTCGTATTGGTCTGGGTTATGACGATTACCTGGCCTACACCCCAGAGAACCGCCACGCTTCAAAGGTCGTGTGGATCGGTGTCAGTATGGAGCGCGCCTCTTTTGTGGCCGAACATGGTGTGACCAATGAGCATCTCGTCAAGGAAGCTCTTGGTGATGCTACCTTCCAGGCGTTCATCGCAGAGCTGCAGGACTCAGGCGCGTCCTTGGCGACGCACCACATGATGCCAGTCCATCCGTGGCAGTGGGATCATATGATCCTGCCGCATTTTGCCGCAGATTTGGCGTCCGGGCACATCGTTCTTCTGGGCGAGGGAGATGATCTCTATCTGCCGCAGCAGTCAGTCAGAACGATGTCGAATGTGACAAACCCCGCAAAATCAACTCTGAAGCTGTGCACGACGATCCTCAATACCGCAGTCTATCGCGGTATTCCTGGCAAGCGAGCGTTGACGGCCGCGCCGTTTACCACGTGGCTGGATGAATTGCTGAAGAATGACACGTTTCTTTCCCAGGATTGCCGCCTTGTCTTTCTCGGCGAAAGAGCCGGAATGCACTATGTCCACCCTCAGTTTTCTCGGATCGCCGGTGCGCCCTATCAATTCAACGAGATGTTGGGTTGCCTCTGGCGAGATAGCCTTGCCAACTATCTGGAAGCGGATGAAACCGGACTACCGCTGGCTGCCTTCATGCATTCCGGCAGCGATGGCGAACCCGTCGTTCAGGCGCTCGCCAGAAAGGCCGGTGTGAGCGTTGATCACTGGATGTCGCGTTTCTTCGACGTGGTGATCCCGCCCGTTTATCACCTGCTTGCACGCCACGGCCTGGCATTTTCCGCCCACGGTCAGAATGCAACGCTCATCCTGAAGAACGGATTGCCGGAACGGCTGGCGCTGAGGGATTTCATCGATGATGTCATCGTTTGCGATAAGGACTTTCCAGAAACCGCGACACTTCCCCCCAAGGTGCAGGACGTGCTCCTACGGCTGCCGCCCGACTTCCTGATTCACTTCATCCAGACGACCCTTTTCATCTGCGTCTTCCGCTACATGTCCGTCTTGCTGGACCGGAGGGCGGGGCTTTCGGAGGAGACTTTCTGGAGTCTGGCCGGAGAGAGTGTGCGCCGTTATCAGGCACGCTTCCCTGATATGGCAGATCGCTTCGACATATTCGGTCTGTTCGATGACGAGTATCCGCGGCTGTGCCTGAACCGCGTCCGGCTGTTTACGCATGGCTATGCTGACGATGATGAGCGCCCGGTCCCGGACTTTCAAGGCATGGTCAGCAATCCGCTGGTTTACTTCGAGCGGAAAAAAGCGGCGGCCTGACTGCCGATACGGGGGCTAAAAGGCCCCCAACGGCCGCAGATCATGCGTCCCCCGTCTGCCCGCTCATGCGCCGCAGATCGGTGGGACGTATGCCGTACCGGCTGCGGAATGTGCGGTTGAAGTAGGACAGATCGTTGAAGCCGACGCTGTAGACAATCTGGCTTATGGGCCGTGATGCCGTGTCTGAGAGGATCATCGTCTTTGCCAGAACGAGGCGTCTTTCCAGCACGTAGCGCGAGAAGGTCGTGCCAGTACGGCTGAATATTTTCTGGATGGCCCGAGGCGTGATACCTTCTACCTTCGCAACGTCGGCAATCGAGAAAGAGCCATCGGCAAGATTTGCCTCAATCAGCGCCTTTATCGACTCGACACGATTTTGCGGCAAGTCCGGGACAGACGGGTTTTCAGCCACCTCCTGAGCCAGAACAGGAAGCAAGGAATAGAAATGCGCCACCATCATGCTGGCGTGGTCCTTGTCTTGATGGTCCTGTCGTAGAAGATACCCGGCATAGTTGGTCAATAGCTGCAGCGGCAGGCATTCGGCTTGGAATTTTCGCAGTAACAGACGATCGAGAGACTTTTGCAGCGGCGCGATGGCGGAATGCGGTAGATGGGCGCAATCGAACCTGCCGCCATCAGGGAGCACAATTTCTGAAGATGTATCGGCGGGAAGCAGGATGACATCGCGCGATGCCAAGGTAAACACCTGTTGGCGGTGGTGCACGATCATCGGTCCGTCGGTGGCGCGCAGAATGACAATACCCGGCGTGCCGATGCCATTGGCCGTGAGACGCAGGGGTGTTTTTGGCAGGTAGAGTGTGGCGAGCGACAGATCGACGTGTTTCCAGAACAGGCCGGTTACGCCTCCCAGATCACCTTCGTCCACCGTAATGGTCGCTTCACCCAGCATGTCCAGCAAGATCGTGCGGCAGACAAGCCTGCTTTCCGCATCGGGAAGCGAAATTGTCCCGAGTTTGAGAGGACGAATTATTTCCATCGGAATGAACCTGTCTTTTCTGTTGATGTTCGCAATTGTCCAAAACCTGTTCGTGCACATCCAAGCGCATCTCATTCTTAGCTCATAAAACATGATGAAAATAGTAGGGTATTACCGTAGTTGGACGGCTGCGAAAATTTTTTAGTGGGTTGGGGACGGAATGATCAGGAAGTGGAATTTTAGCGTAAGCCTGTTGGCGGTTGCCGTTGCGACGGGCGTCAACGTTTCGGCGCAGGCGCAGGATGCATCTCAAAATTCGGATGCGACCGAGGGGACGACGGTGCTCGAGACGGTCGTGGTGACAGGTGGGCGGTCGCCACAGCAGATATCAGAGACCGCCAAAACTGTCTATGTTGTTGAAAGCGAAGAGATTACGTCACAGGCGAATGCCGGAAAATCCGTCCAGCAGATCCTTGCCGACAGCATTCCGAGTTTCGATGCGGCAAGCGACGGGGCCCGAACATCCTATGGCCAGAACCTTCGCGGACGTACCGCCCTTGTGCTGATCGACGGCGTTTCCATGAACTCAGCACGTGGATTGAGCAGACAGTTCGATTCGATTGATCCCTTCAATATCGCGCGCATCGAAGTCCTTTCGGGCGCAACATCGATCTATGGCGGCAATGCCACGGGCGGGATCATCAATATCATCACAAAGAAGGGCAAGGACGCGCCGGAGGGCCTTCACAGTGAAGTGACCACGGGCGCCGAAACCGGATTTGCCGGCACACAGGATTTTGATCGCTTTGCCAAGGGCGCGGTGACCTACAACGCCGAAAACTGGGACGCGCGTTTGTCCATTTCAGGTGATCGTAGCGGCGCCTATTATGATGGCAGCGGCACGATGGTAACGCCTGACATCGTCCAGACGTCGACCGCTTTCAACAAGCGGGTGGACTTCATGGGCTCGGTCGGTTTCCAGATCGATGATACCAGACGTCTGGAGCTGTCCGGTCAATATTACGACAGCAAGCAGGATTCGGATTTCGGGCTTTATTACGGTGCCGGTCTGAGTGGCCTTTCGACTGGCAACCCAGCCCTTTTTCAAACGCGCGAGGGTTACAATTCGGACTTTAATCCCCGTACGCAGCGCACAATGTTCAATGCGACCTACACGGACGAGGATTTCCTGGGGCAGCAACTCTTGCTGCAAGGTGCCTTCCGTAAAGAGCGCATTTCCTTCGCCCCATTCCCGGCATCCAACGCGCTGCTGCCCAGTCGATTGTATTTTGGGGGCAGCCACCAGGAAACCGATTATTTTTCCGGCAAGGCTGCCCTTGTCGCGGAGCCCACCGACAGGCTGAAGATCACCTATGGTATCGATGCGGATCACGACGCACTGTCTTCGCATCAAAATGTCTTTGATTTCACAACGGCGGCTACCAGCGGCGGGATGAATTTCAGCACGCTTGGCATAACCGGCCTTTATCCAGAAATTAAGGTATCGACAGTCGCAGGATTTGCAGAGGCGTCCTATGAGGCTACCGATCGGCTGACCCTCAACGGCGGCGTGCGGTACCAGTTCGTTCACACCGATGTTGGTGATTTTACTGGTGCTGCGCAGCAAGTTGCCATATTGCAGGGTCGTGGGACATCCGCCGATACGATTTCTGGCGGCAGTGTCAATTATGACGACTTCCTGTTCAATGCGGGTGCGACCTACGAGATCGACAATACGCAGCAGGTTTACGCAAACTTCAGCCAGGGCTTCGAACTGCCGGATCCGGCAAAATATTACGGCATTGGAAGCTACACCCTCGTTGGTGGCAGATACGTGCTTGGCAACAGCGTCAATGTCGCCGAGTCCGCACTGCAGGCCATCAAGACAAATTCGGTTGAAGCCGGATATCGTTTCGACGACGGCACTTACACGGTAGAGACAGCAGCATTTTATTCGCTGTCCGATAAGTCGATCACGTTGGATCGTACATCGTTGGCTGTGAACGTACTGAACGAAGACAAGCGCGTCTATGGTCTGGAAGGAAAGATCGGAGCCAAACTCGACCATGGTTTCGACGTCGGCCTTCTGGGCCAATGGATAAGGACGGACGTTAAGAGCAATGGCGGCTGGAAAACGGCCACGATCCAGAATGCCAGCGTTTCCAAGCTTGGCAGCTATGTCGGCTGGACCAATGATGCATTGAGCGTCAGGCTGTCCGGCCAACATATCTTCGATCTGACCGATGCCGATAACTTCAAGATTGACGGGTATACGCTGTTTGATCTGACAGGCGGATACAAGTTCGAGACGGCCAGCACGACGCTCAATTTCGGTATTCAGAACCTCTTCGATACGGATTACACCACCATCTGGGGCTCTCGCGCCAAAGCTCTGTACGGCGCTTCGGTCGGACAGGCAGTTGGCAACGAAATTTTCGACTACAGAGGACGCGGCCGCACCTTCGCCGTTTCGCTGACGAAAGTTTTCTGATGAACCATCAGGGTGACATACGGCACGGTATCGTCAATCCCGCCGGGCGCCCTCTTTCGGGCTGGGCGTCCGATCCCCTCGTGTATCGCGCTTTCTGTAACGAAGGCGAAAATGCAGTCGTGTTGCGCAAGCGAGGTTCAACCCTGCTTGCCGACGCAGGCCAGGGCTTGAATGCCGTTTTTCGGCTCGTGCCGGATGATCTTCACGCGCAAATCGAGCTTCTGGACATATCAAACGTACCAGATCGTGCCTGGCGTCTGCCGAGTGCCGCATTCGAATATCTGTTTGCAACATTGCCTTCCTTGCAGTCGCTTTCGCTCAGCGGTCAGGCGTGGTCGCCTTTACTGGGCGAGTTGAACCGTAATGGCATCTGGTTCACGCAGGCCAGGGAAATGCAGCACGTCCTGATGGGTGAGATGTTCTGGCAGACCTCACGATTATGGTCGCCATCTCTAACATCCGTCTTTCCTCACCATGGCGTCTTCGACGGAAAAATCGCACACCCGCTGCGCCCGCCAAAACCATCTGGAACCGTTTATGCGCGTCAAATTCCATGGCTAGATGGCGTATTTTCCCTGGATGTCGCTACGCTTGATGACCTGCCGCTTGTGCATCGCTGGATGAATGATCCGCGCGTCAACGAATTCTGACACGAGGCGGGAGATGAAGACCGTCATAGGCAGTACCTTGAAGGCATGTTTGCCGATCCTCACATCATGCCGCTGATCGGCCGCTTCGATAACCGGGCATTTGCCTATTTCGAGGTCTATTGGGCCAAGGAAGACATTGTCGGTACTTTCTGTGATGCGGGTGATTACGACCGGGGCTGCCATGTAATCGTTGGCGAAGAAAACTGCCGCGGGCGAGACTGGTTCACCGCATGGCTTCCCTCGCTCCTGCATTTCATGTTTCTTGACGATCCGCGCACGCAACGAATCGTGCAGGAACCAAGCAGCGGGCATCACCGGCAGCTGCGCAACTTACAGAAATCCGGTTTTTCGCATATCAGAAGCGTGGATTTACCCACGAAACATGCCGCGATAATGGCGATCAGTCGGCAAAGATTCTTCGCCGACCGACTATGGCATCCCGCAACATAAATCTTGCCTTGAATATTGGTTTAAACTGTTTCGAACGGTGGGCGGCAACTTCGTCGTCGCGATCAAGCCACTTTAGTCCGGGATTGTCACCCTGACCGGTTTCGCCAACTCGTAAAGAACCGTGTCATCGCCCCGTCCTGTCTGGCGCATGGTCATGGCAAACAGGCCCTTTGCGCCAATGGGCGTGAGGAGATGGTGCAGGACGCCTTGGCGATAGGTGACGATCTGGTTCGGCTGGGCGATGAACGCCTTGATGGATGAAACATCTGGCGTTCCATCAGGTGCTTTTTCGCAAACCACGATCATCGATGGCGTTGAGTCCAACGGCAAAAATGTCTGGTTGGAGTAGGGGTGGATCTCCAGCTGCGAGACTTCTGCACGTTCTGTGACACCCTTCATGCGGACGATGTTCAAGACAGGAAGTGTGGCTTCCTGCGCACCTTCGTAGGCTTGCGTCACAGGCAGCTGGGAGCTGATATCTTCCGTTTCGGAAACATATCCGAAAGGGGTAAAAGCCTCTGCTGTGAGTTGTTGGGCGACGATGTCGGTCATGCGTGGGTATCCTGAAACTGAAGTTGAACCTTCATGCTTTGTGAACGGTCGCTTGCGAGCTCAAAGGCGTCGCGAGCGTTTTCGAACGGCAGCGTTGCGCTGATCAGCGGTTTGACGTCGATCAGGCCGCGCCCCATCAAGTCAACTGCTTGGGCGAACTCCTCGTGGAAGCGGAATGTGCCCTTCAGCTGCAGTTCCTTTGCAACAAGCAGATTGATCGGGAGCGTCATCTCCCCACCCAAGCCCAATTGAACGATGGTGCCGCCGGGCCGCAGGACATCGAGGGCAGACACAAGTGCGGACTGATTGCCGGATGCTTCGAACACGACGTCGAAGACGCCCTTTTCCGCTTTGTATGGCTCAAGTCCTGCTGGATCGCGCAGGACGTTGACCGCTTCATCCGCTCCGATATGGGCGGCAAGTTTCAAGGGTGCATCGGCAACATCAGTAACGACGATGTGCGATGCCCCAGCGAGCCTTGCTACGAGGACGCCCAGCATTCCGATCGGCCCCGCACCGGTAACAAGGATCTTTTTTCCAAGCAGAGAACCAGCCTGACGTGCGGCGTGCAGACAAACAGCCAGGGGTTCCGCCATCGCGGCTTCGCCCATGGTCAGGCGATCTGAGATCGGCACTGCCTGCGACGCATTAACGGCGACGGTCTCTCGAAATCCGCCCTGAATATGGGGCGTGCGCATTGCACTTCCCATGAAGCGCATGTCGATGCACTGGTTTTGCATTCCCGAAAGGCAATAGCGGCACGTGTTGCAAGGGCGTGATGGATTGACGGCGACGCGCATTCCCGGAACAAGGTGAGAAACATCACCACCCGTTTCAACGATAACACCGGCAATTTCGTGGCCCAAGGCCATTGGCTCGCGCACACGGACCGTGCCGAAGCCGCCGTGATGGTAGTAGTGGAGGTCTGAACCGCATATTCCGCCGGTCACGACCGCCACTCGCACTTCGTCTGCCAGGATCGGCTGTTCCTGTTCGTCTTCAATGCGCAGGTCTTTTGGTGCGTGGATGATGACACCTCGCATGGTCTTATCCTCCCGATAAGTTTGGCAATGGGGCTCAGAGAACCGCTAACATTCCGCCGTCGACATAGATGATCTGGCCATTGACGTAGTCAGACGCAGATGAGGCGAGGAACACGGCTGTTCCAATCAGCTCCTCAGGTCGCCCCCACCGCCGGGACGGTGTGCGTCCCTTTACCCAGGCATCAAATTCCGGGTTGTCGATCAGTGCCTGATTCATGTCGGTTAGCATGTAGCCGGGGCCGATGGCATTGGATTGAATGCCATGCTGCGCCCATTCCGCCGCCATGGCCCGGGTCAACATCTTCACGCCGCCCTTGGCCACCGTGTAGGGTGCAACCGTGGCGCGGGCCAGTTCACTTGTCAGGGACCCGATGTTGATGATTTTTCCGTAGCCGCGTGGGATCATCCGCTTGGCTGCTTCTCGGCCAATCATGAAGGCGCTGGTCAGGTTGGTGTCAATCACCCTTTGCCAATCAGCGGTCTCAAGTTCGACCATCGGCTTGCGGAACTGGATACCGGCGTTGTTGATGACGATGTCTATTTCAATGTTCGCCGCATCGAAACGGCTGAAAGCCTCCAGTATCGAGCTTTCCGATGTGACGTCGAAAGCCGCGGCTTCGGCGGAGTGACCGTTATCCGTAAATTCCTTCACCGTTTGTGCAACGCGCGAAGCATCGGTTCCATTGATGAGAATGCGCGCCCCTGCAATGGCCAGACCTTCTGCCATGGCCCGCCCAAGTCCGCGCGACGATCCCGTTACGAGAGCGGCGCGCCCGGAAAGATCGAAAATTCCAGATTTTGTCATGTTCATCTCCTCAAAGGGCGCTGCGCCGAACAGTCAGGTCCGGCCGTTCGAAAACCTG
>JAAIGF010224758.1_pt1 | contig 14056 bp, 13 predicted proteins | sample 6487441 | NCBI WGS metagenome assembly JAAIGF01 (sample SAMN13974129, study PRJNA590717) | phyllosphere metagenome | biome: pepper field; feature: multiple bacterial spot infested pepper fields; material: pepper leaves; isolation source: leaves from pepper fields | host: Capsicum annuum ... | reverse complement strand
GTTGCGCCGGTCCATGCGCCCCAGCTGCACATAATGCCGGGTGCCGAGATCGTGACGGTACCAGGCGTTGTCCAGCTCGAACTCATCGCGGGCTGCGAAGTGGCTGCCGCGCTGGTGGCTGAAGTTCCATTCAGCGGCCAGATGTCCGCGCTGCCACAGGCCCAGCGTGCCGGCACCCTGCGCCGTGAATGCCTGGTAATCGCGACCGCCGCTGACATTCAGTATCTGCTGGTGCAGAAAGGCATTTTCGGCGGTGCTGCTGACCTGATGGAAACGATCAACGCTGGGCTCGGCGGCGATCCATTGGCGGGCCACGAACAGGCGCAGAGCGCCTTCGCCTTCGTCATACAACACACGCACGGCGGTGGGATCGGTGGGAGGTTCGAGATAACCGCAGCCTGCAGCGGCGCTGCCGTAACGGCACGCCATATGGCTGTTGCGCGGTAATGGCCGCGACAGCGCCGGCAACAAAGCAGCCTGCGCTTCCGGCGACAATTCCAGCGCCTGCAGCACCTGCGATGGCGCAGCCAGCTGCACGCTGTCCAGCGTCACCTGCACCGGCGACATGCCTGCCGATCGGCCGAACAGGCGGATTTCCAGTTGTTCGGTCTGGCCTTCGACCAGATCCTCGAATCCGGCTGGAACGCCTGCTACGGCTCTCGATGCGGGAGCCAACGAAAAGGCAAGCGCAACCGCCAGCCGGGCGACGGCAGGTACGGAGAAATTCATGGGAATGTGGCCGAGCGGCCGACCCGGCGTCCGGGTCGGCACGGGGGAGGTATTACGGCGAGGTGGTCGTCTGCGCCATCACGATGCTGACCATGCCTTCGTAGAGGCCAGCTGCCGTGATCTTGCCTGGCGTGGCCTGGGCGATTCCCAGTTCCATGGAGATGGATGCGCCAGGAAGCGCACCATCGAACAGATCTGCGGCTTTGAATTGCTCGGCAATGAGCCCCAGCTTGCGCTTGTTCAGGCTGATGGTCAGCGGCACCGGGACGGCGCCGACGGCCGCGACGATAGGCGTCAATTCCGCATCAGTCGCCAGACGAATTTCCACGTCCCTGGACGTGTCGTTGGAATAGATCCGCACCTGCTCGTTCCAGGGAGTGAGCCCGTTGGCGGGATTGTGGCTCATGCGGACGACATCGGTCAGGGCACTGCCATCGGCCTTCAGAAGCGCAAGCGTGGTATCCACGTCGGCCCAGACCTTGATGTCGGTCTGTATGGCGTGGGCAGGAACGGAGGCGGCACACAGCAGTGCGGTGGCAGCAAGCGAAGATAGTGACTTCATGGAGTTCTCTCGGTAGGTCGAGCCGCATTGCGCGGATAGCGGCATCTGGATTGAAGCCATCAATGGCCGAGAGAGCCTAGCCAGAGGCGATCTACCGGGAAGTAAGGATTTCTTCAAAAGCACCATCCTCACATCGCGATTCGTGATCCATCCTTCAAAAGCCGGTGTTCGATCAGCAATGCGGTTGATTTCTGAAAGCGTGGCGATTGTTGCGGCTTCCAACTGGTAAAAAAAAACGCCCCGCGATGCGGGGCGTTCCAGTGCAGCACAAGGCAGTAACTATCAGCCCTGGTAATCGCGCACGTCGTGGCCGGTGTAGATCTGGCGCGGACGGCCGATCTTCATTTCCGGATCCACCTGCTGTTCCAGCCAGTGCGCCACCCAGCCGGACGTGCGGCCCAGCGCGAACATGACGGTGAACATCTCGGTCGGAATCTGCAGCGCCTTGTAGATGATGCCACTGTAGAAATCGACGTTCGGATACAGCTTGCGAGCGACGAAGTAATCGTCCTTCAGCGCGGCCTGTTCCAGCTTCACGGCCACGTCCAGCAGCGGATCCTGCACACCCAGCTGGGTGAGCACCTTGCTGGTCATCTCGCCGATGACCTTGGCACGCGGATCGAAGTTCTTGTACACGCGGTGACCGAAGCCCATCAGGCGGAAACCCGAGGTCTTGTCCTTGGCCTTGACCACAGCGGATTCGACGTTGTCGGCGCTGCCGATCTCTTCCAGCATCTTCAGCACGGCTTCGTTGGCGCCGCCGTGGGCCGGACCCCACAGCGCGGTGACGCCAGCAGCCACCGATGCGTACGGGTTGGCTCCGGTCGAACCCACCAGACGCACGGTGGACGTCGAAGCGTTCTGCTCATGGTCGGCATGCAGGATGAACAGCAGGTCCAGCGCCTTGACCACGTCCTTGTTCAGCTCGTAGGTACCGTCGGCGGCTTCGAAGGTCTGCTTCAGGAAGCGGCTTACGTAATCCAGCGAGGTGTCCGGCTTGTTGGCCGGCAGGCCCTTGCCGTGGCGGTAGATCAGCGCCGACAGGGTTGGCACCTTGGCGATCAGGCGCACGGCGGCCTTGCGGCGCTGTTCGGCGTCGGACAGATCGAGCGAGGCGTGGTAGATGCCCGACAGCTGCGCGATGGCAGCGGTGAGGATTGCCATCGGATGGGCATCCTTGGCGAAACTGCCGATCAGGGTGTTGATCGATGCATCGACATCGGCCTCGGCGGCCAGTTCCTCGTTGAAAGCCTTCAACTGGGCCGCGTCGGGACGCTCGCCGTTGATCAGCAGGTAGGCCACTTCAACGTAGCTGGACTTTTCCGAGAGCTGCTCGATCGGATAGCCGCGATACAGCAGGACACCGTTGTCACCGTCGATGTAGGTGATGGCGGATTTGCAACTGGCGGTCGCGGTGAAGCCGGAATCGTAGGTGAAATACCCCGTTTCCCTGGTCAGCTTCGAAATGTCGACGCAGTCGTTGCCGAGAGTGGGTTTGATGACCGGCAGAACGACCGACTTCTCGCCGGCGTTGAGCGTGACCTGATCAAGATCGGACACTGTGTGCGCTCCTTCATGGGAAGGCGCCTGCCCAAGCGCGTTGGTCAGGCACGTGAATGACGTCCACAGCCTGTGCCGTGGATTGCGCCATTATCGCACAGCAGCATTTTACGGGGGGTAGACGGAAGTCGTAGTGGAACGGACGCTGCCGCCCCTTTTCCATACGGCACGCAGCCGTTGCGCATGGCCGTTGGCAAGCCTGTGCATTCGTCGCCGGGTTTTCGCCGGACACAAAAGCAGACGGCCGCGCAGGGCGCGGCCGTCGCTCAAGCACGGGGTCGACGTATCAGCGCGCGTAACGCTTCTGGAACTTGTCGATACGGCCGGAGGTGTCGATCACCTTGTGCTTGCCCGTGTAGAACGGATGCGAAGCCGAGGAGATTTCGACCTTGACGAGCGGATACTCGTTGCCGTCTTCCCACTTGGTGGTTTCCTTGGCCGCCATGGTCGAACGGGTCAGGATCTTGAAATCGGAGGTGACGTCATGAAAGACGACGTCGCGGTATTCGGGATGGATATCGGCCTTCATGGGCTCACACCGTAAATGGGCTGGTGGTCAAGAGCGGCATTATAAGCGCAGTCGAGCAGGCGAGGCAAGCCGGGAGTGGTCCGCGGGTGCCGGCGAGCGGCCGGGCTGGTCTGCAGCCAACGCCCGGCCTGCGCCGGGCGCCGTCTTCATCGTGCGCCCAGGGCCTCGCGGACCAGCGCTTCGAAGCCCTGCTGGTCATATTCCATCAGCAGATCACAGTTGTCCGGCTGGCCGGTCTGGCGGTTCCAGTCGACGATGGTGGCACCACGACTGAACGTACCGTTCAGCTCGATGTTCACCGGGCGCGACTCCACGCGTCGGGCGCCCTGCGGGTTCAATGCCCATGCCATCGCCAGCGCATCGGCGGTGAACCAGCGGTCGCCCTTGCTGTCTTCGGAAAGCGCGCGCGTCTTGCGCGAGATCAGTTCGTAGAAGCGTGCCTGGCTCGCATCCGCAGCGAGCCATTGTTCGGCCTGTGGCAACGGCAGCCAGTGGGCGACGGTAGCTTCCCAGTCGGACACCAGCAGGTGCGGGAAGGCGCTGAACACCACGTGCGCTGCTTCGGGATCGAAGGCGATGTTGAACTCGGCGGCCGGCGTGATGTTGCCGCGACAGGTCACCGCGCCGCCCATCACCACGATGCGTGCAATACGCTGCGGCAGCGTGGGATCCAGTTTCAGCGCCAGCGCCAGATTGGTGAGCGGGCCGAGCATGACCAGCATCAGTTCGCCACGGTATTCATGCGACAGGCGCAGAATGGCCAGCGCGGCATGCTCGGCTTCGGCCTGGCGCGTGGGTGCGGGCAGGTCGACATCACCGTAGCCATCGCGGCCATGCACATGGGCGGCATCCACGGACGGGTGCAGTAGCGGATCGGGGCTGCCTGCAAACACCGGCACGTCGTCGCGGCCGACGACCTCACAGAGCTTGAGTGCGTTGCGAACCGTGTAATCCAGGCCGACATTGCCGGCGGCGATGGTCAGCGCGACCACCTCGTGGCGCTGATCGGCGAAGGCCATCAGCAGGGCCAGGGCGTCGTCCACACCGGGGTCGGTGTCGATCAACAGCGGGATCTTGTTGGTCATCATTGCCGTCTTCTGAGCGGCAACGAAGTGTGGACCGGGATGGTGACCGTTGCAAGACCACACCGCGCGCAGAACAGGGCGCTGCCCGGCTGGTGCCGTACCGTGTCGTCCAGCGGGAGTAGAGCCGGGCTCTGCCCGGTTGACGCCTATCGTTTCGTCCAGCGGGGCAGAACCCCGCTCCACGTCAGGCGGCGGCGTAGCGCACGGCGGTGCCGATCCAGCGCTGCACCACGCGATCGGCCAGTGCCGGTTGCTCGGCCAGCAGGCGCTCGGCCAGCGCGTGCACATCCGGCAGCAATGCCGCATCGCGGGCCAGGTCGGCAATGCGGAAGCCGGCCAGGCCGGTCTGCCGGGTACCCAGCAGTTCGCCGGGACCGCGCAGTTCCAGATCCTTTTCGGCAATGAGGAAACCATCGTTGGTTTCACGCATGGTCTGCAGGCGCTGGCGCGCCATCGCCGAAAGCGGCCCCTGGTACAGCAGCATGCAGCGCGACACCGCACTGCCCCGCCCCACCCGCCCGCGCAGCTGATGCAGTTGCGCCAGGCCCAGGCGCTCAGCGTTCTCGATCACCATCAGCGAAGCGTTGGGCACGTCCACGCCGACTTCAATCACCGTGGTGGCCACCAGCAGATCGATCTCGCCGGCCTTGAAAGCCACCATGGTGGCCAGCTTTTCCGCGGCCTTCAGGCGGCCGTGCACCAGCCCCACCCGCACGCCGGGCAGCAATGCCTGCAGCGATTCGTACGTGGCCTGGGCCGGCGTGGCATCCAGCTCCTCGCTCTCTTCGATCAACGTGCACACCCAGTACACCTGCCGCCCCTCGGCACACGCCAGCGCGATGCGCTCGATGAGTTCAGGACGGCGATCGGCGTTGAGCGCCACCGTCTGCACCGGCGTACGCCCGGGAGGCAGTTCGTCGATGGCCGACACATCCAGATCCGCGTACTCGGACATCGCCAGCGTGCGCGGGATCGGCGTGGCGGTCATCACCAGCTGGTGCGGCACGCTGTTGCCACCGGCCCCCTTGTCGCGCAGCGCCAGGCGCTGGTGCACGCCGAAGCGATGCTGTTCATCGACGATGGCCAGGGCAAGATCGTGGAAAAGAACCGATTCCTGCATCAGCGCATGGGTGCCGACCACCACCTGCGCCTGGCCATTGGCCACCTGCTGCAGCACATTGGCGCGGGCCTTGCCGGTGACCTTGCCGGCCAGCCAGGCCACGCGCACGCCCAGCGGTTCCAGCCAGGCACGCAGATTGTTCAGATGCTGCTCGGCCAGCAGCTCGGTCGGCGCCGCCAACGCCACCTGCCTGCCCTGCTCCACCGCGAGCATGGCGGCCAGCGCAGCCACCACGGTCTTGCCCGACCCCACATCGCCCTGTACCAGTCGCAGCATCGGGCTGGGCTTCGCCAGGTCGTCGCGGATCTGCTTGAACACACGCTGCTGCGCACCGGTCAACGCGAACGGCAGCTGCGTCAGCAGCGCCTTGGCCAGCCTTCCACGGCCGGCCAGCGGTGGTGCATGGTGCGCCTGCAGCGCGATGCGCTGGCGACGCAGGCTCAAGTGATGGGCCAGCAGTTCTTCCAGTGCCAACCGCCGCTGTGCAGGGTGGATGCCATTGGCCAGCGCGGACAGGTCGGCATCCGGTGGCGGACGGTGCGCGGTCAGCAGGGCGCTGCGCAACGAGGGCAACGCCAGACCATCCAGCCACCCGGTCGGCAGCAGTTCCAGCGTGGATTCCTCCGGCAACCGGTCCAGCGCCTGGCCGATCAGCTTGCGCATCGTCATCGGGCCGACGCCTTCGACAGCGGGATACACCGGGTCAAGGCGATCGCCAAGCGCAACCTCCTCATGCCGGCCAAGCACCTGGTAGCTGGGGTGGACGATTTCCAGCCCCAGCTGGCCAGGCCGCGGCGTCCCGAAACAGCGCAGCCGGTTGCCCACCGCGAACTGCCCCACCTGTTGCTGGCGGAAATGGAAGAAGCGCAGCACCAGGGTGCCACGCCCTTCGTCCTCGATGGCGACCTTGAGCATGGGCCGGTGCCGCATGCCACGCTCCACCGCCACCACACGCCCTTCCACCTGCGCCGGCACGCCGCTGCGCAGGTCCTCGATGAGGGTCAGCCGGGTGCGGTCTTCATAGCGCAGCGGCAGGTGCAGCCAGAGATCCTGCAGGGTGGCCAGGCCACGCGCCTGCAGTCTGGCGGCCACGGCCGGCCCCACGCCGGCAAGCATCGCCAGGGATGCCTCGCCGGACGGTGACAGTGCCGGAGTGACCGCCGCCTTGCGTGCCACGTGAGGTCAGTCGATGACCATCACCGCGTCGACCTCGAAGTTGACCGCCTTCGGCAGGCCGGACACCTCGATGGTGGAGCGGGCCGGGAACGGCGCCTTGAAGTAGTCCTGCATGACGGCGTTGACCTTGGCGAATTCGCCCAGGTCGGTCAGGTACAGGCCCAGGCGCACGATCTGGTCCAGCGAACCGCCGGCTGCCTCGGCCACGGCCTTGAGGTTGTCAAAGGCACGACGCGCCTGGGCTTCAACGTCACCGGCGCCGACGACGTCGCCGGTGACCGGATCCAGCGGAATCTGCCCCGAGAAGTACACCGTGTTGCCGGCGCGCACGGCCTGCGAATAGGGGCCGATGGCAGCGGGGGCCTTTTCGGTGTTGATGATCTGGCGGCTCATGGAGTGCTCCGGGGTTCATGGAATTCAGAACCTCGATTGTACCGGGCGCCATCCGCGGTGAGTGACGGCCGTGGGCTGCAGGGTGGCTGATGACCGCTGGCTGCGTGATGGGTGACGACCAACGGTAGTTACCCACCAGCCCTCCATCAGTCACCCACCAGCCAGCTTTCAGCCAGACCAGGGGCTGCCGGGCAGCGCCCGCCGCTACTGCCTGCGCACGGATTGCACGACCGACAGGCGACGCAGGCGGCGCATCACTTCGGCCAGATGATTGCGGTCGCGCACTTCCACGTTGAAGGCCAGCACCGCAGCGTTGAAATCGCGGTCCAGGTAATCCACGCGTTCGATGTTGGAGTGGCTCTGCGCGATCGCCGCAGCCAGTTGCGCCAGCACACCGGTACCGTTTTCCACTTCCACCACCAGGGATGTGCCGTAGTCACCGGACACCGTCGAATCCCAGCCGATCGGCACCCAGCGCTCCGGCGACTTGCGCAGTTCAGCCAGGTTCGGGCAGTCCATGCGATGTACCACGATGCCCTTGCCGGCCGTGTGGTACCCCATGATCTCGTCGCCGGGAATCGGCTGGCAGCAGTTGGCGAAGGTGACCACGCCACGCTCGCTGCCGTTGATGAGGATCTTTTCCTGCGAATGATGGCGCGAGTGCGCGCCGCCACGCAGCTCGGCATAGGCCATCAGCGACTGCGCTGCCTGTGTCGGCATCCAGTTGCCCAGCGCCACCTCGGCCAGCAGCGCTTCAAGGCGCGGGAACCGGTGCTCGGCAAGGAAGGCATCCAGGCGTCCCTTCGGCAGGCGCTCCAGCGAGGAATCCATCGCTTCCAGCGCACGGTCCAGCATGCGGTGGCCCAGCTGCACGGCGTCTTCGTGTTCCAGTTGTTTGAGCTGGTGGCGGATGGCGGTGCGCGCCTTGCTGCTCACCACGAACTCCAGCCACTGCGGCTTGGGCGTGGCCGAACGCGCGGTGATGATCTCCACCGTCTGTCCGCTGGCCAGCTTGGTGCGCAGTGGCACCAGCTTCTTGTCCACGCGCGAGGCCACGGCGGTATTGCCTACATCGGTATGCACCCCGTAGGCGAAATCCAGCGCGGTGGCATTGCGCGGCAACGCCATGATCTTGCCCTTGGGCGTGAACAGGTAGACCTCGTCAGGGAACAGGTCGACCTTGACGTTGTCCAGGAACTCCAGCGACGAGCCAGCAGCGCGCTGCGAATCGATCAGCTCGACGATCCACGCATGGGCGCGGCTCTGTGCCATGTTCGGCGTATCGCCGCCGAACTTGTAGGTCCAGTGCGCGGCCACGCCGCGTTCGGCGATCAGGTCCATCTCCTCGGTACGGATCTGCACCTCGATCGGCGAACCATACGGCCCGAACAACACCGTATGCAGCGACTGGTAGCCGTTGGCCTTGGGAATGGCGATGAAATCGCGGAAGCGTCCGTCCAGCGGCTTGAACACCGCGTGCACCGCGCCCAGCGCGTGGTAACAGTTGGGCACGCTGCGCATGACCAGCCGGAAGCCGAACACATCCATCACCTGGTCGAAGGATTTGTTCTCGTCGCGCATCTTGTTGTAGATGCTCCACGGCGTCTTGATGCGGCTGACCAGCCGATGCTCCAACCCTTCCTTGGCCAGCCGCTGGCTGATCTGCACCTCGACCTGCGCCATTGCTTCACGGCGCACCACCGGCTGGCTGCGGATGTGTTTTTCCAGGATGGCATGCCGCCACGGATACAGCGCCTTGAACCCCAGGTTCTGCAGTTCGCTCTTGACCAGGCTCATGCCCAGCCGCTGCGCGATCGGCGCATAGATCTCCAGCGTCTCACGGGCAATGCGGCCGCGCGCTTCGCTGCTCTGGGCGCCCAGCGTGCGCATGTTGTGCAGGCGGTCGGCCAGTTTGATCATGATCACGCGCAGGTCGCGCGACATCGCCAGCAGCATCTTGCGGAAGCTCTCGGCAGCCGCTTCCTGGCGATCGCGGAATTTCAGCTTGTCCAGCTTGGTAACGCCATCCACCAGCTCGGCCACGGCTTCGCCGAACTCGGCGGCCAGCTCTTCGCGGGTCAGCGGCGTGTCTTCGATGGTGTCGTGCAGTATCGCGGCGATCAGCGCTTCCACGTCCAGGCCGAGCTCGGCCAGCACCTGGGCCACCGCCACCGGGTGGGTGATGTATGGCTCGCCCGATTTCCGGCTTTGCCCGGCATGCGCCGATGCGCCGACCTCCCAGGCGCGCCGCAGCAGCGGCAGCTGCTCCGGCGGCAGGTAATGCGCGGCGCGTTCAAGCTGGAGGACATAGTCGGGTACGTCCGCGCCGGGCGGCGCGGCGACCTTGGCAGTGGGGCCTGGGTTCATGGCCGAAGCCTATGTCAGCGTCACAATTTCGGCAAATCCTGAATGCGAAACAGCCCGCTTGCGGCGGGCTGCTTCGCTTCCAACCTGCGACCACCGATCTCAGTCGTCGTTCTTGGACATGTCTTCGTCGGCAACGACTTCGGCGGCGGCCCATTCCAGCGCTTCACGCTCGGCACGCTCGCGTTCGGACTTCTCGACTTCGTCGATCAGCGCGTTGTCGATCTTGCGGGCGGCGATCTCGCGCAGCGCCAGCACGGTCGGCTTGTCTTCGGTTTCGCTGTTGTCCAGCGTCGCCTGCACGCCGTTGGCGAGCTGGCGGGCGCGCTTGGAGGCCATCATGACCAGCTCGAAACGGTTGTTAACGACTTCCAGGCAATCTTCTACGGTGATGCGGGCCATACGGGCTCCCGGCGACCGGTCGGCCGCTCAGTCGAATGAGGGAAAGGGGACGGATTCTAAGGGCAAGGGCTGGACAAAATCAAGCCAACCCCACCCTGATCCTTTTGCAATCAGTCATTTGCACCCGGATCCGCGGTCAACAGCGCCTGGAGCAGGCCGGCATGACGGACCTTCTGCGCCTCGCGGCGCAGCCGGCTGGCGGTGAAGATGGCGCACAGCTCGTCCACGGCGGTGTCGAACACCTCGTTGACGATGACGTAATCGAAATCGTTGAAGTGCAGCATTTCCTCGCGTGCCGCGCCCAGGCGCTGGGCGATGACCGCTTCGCTGTCCTGGCCGCGCTTGCGCATGCGGTCCTGCAGTGCCTGTTTCGATGGCGGCAGGATGAACACCGTCACCGTGCCGGGCACCAGCTGGCGTACCTGCTGGGCGCCCTGCCAATCGATTTCCAGCAGTACGTCCTGGCCGGCGGCCAGCTGCGGCTCCACCGACTGCCGGGCGGTGCCCTTCCAGTCGCCGTGCACCCAGGCATGTTCGAAGAAATCGCCGGCGGCGATCATTTCCTCGAATTTCTCGGCGCTGACGAAGTGGTAGTGCTCGCCGTTCACTTCACCCGGGCGCATGGCGCGCGAGGTGAACGAGATCGACAGGGCGATCTGCGGATCGCGCGCCAGGGTGGCATTGACGATGCTGCTCTTGCCGGCGCCGGAAGGCGCAGCCACGATGTACAGGGTGCCGCGCGCCGTTTCGGTCACCGACGTGGGCGGAGTACTGGTTCGCTGACTGATCATTCGATGTTCTGCACCTGTTCGCGGATCTGGTCGATCAGCACCTTCAGTTCCACGGCGGCGCTCGACGTGCGGCTGTCCACCGACTTGGAGCCCAGCGTATTGGCTTCGCGGTTGAACTCCTGCAGCAGGAAATCCAGGCGCCGGCCCACCGGCTCGCGCTGCTTCAACGTGCGTCGGATCTCCACGACATGGCTGCCCAGCCGGTCCAGTTCCTCATCTACATCCAGCTTCTGCAGCCACATCACCAGCTCCTGCTCGGCACGCCCCGGATCCACCGGATGCGGCAGGTCGGCAAGGCGTGCGGCCAGCTTGGCGCGCTGGCCATCGCGGATCGCCGGGATCAGGCCGCGGACGTCGGCAGCGATGCGCTCGATACCCTCCACGCGCTCGCTGATGGCAGCGGACAGCTTGCTGCCTTCGCGTTCACGGGCGGCGATGAAACCCTCCAGCACCTGTTCCAGCAACGCCAGGGCTTCGGCCTGCAGCGCGGTGGCGTCGGTCGCTTCGCCCTGCATGACGCCGGGCAGCTGCAGCAGCTCGGTGAAGCTCACGCGCATGCCCGGGAAACGGGACGTCAGGTGGGTGGCAAGATCGCCCAACTGGACGAGCAACGCCTCGTTCACCTGCAGGCTGGCGTTCGTTTCCGGCGCGCGCAGACGCATCACCAGGTCCAGCTTGCCGCGGCTCAGGCGCGCGGAGATACGCTCGCGCAGCTGCGGTTCCAGGGCGCGCAGCTCCTCCGGCAGGCGCGTGCCCACCTCAAGGAAACGGTGGTTCACCGAGCGCAGCTCGCAGCCCAGGGTGCCCCAGGCAGTGGCACGCTCGCCGCCAGCGTAGGCGGTCATGCTTCGGATCATGGATTTTCCAGATGCTCGCAAAGGGGGAATGTTACCCTAGCGCCCTCATCACGGCCTCCCTGCCTGCCCCTTTGCGAGGTGCGGGCCTGGTCGCGTTCCTCCCGCCTCCATGGAACCCCACGCATGTCCGATCCCCGTCCCAGCGGCCGCCAACCCGACCAGATGCGCCCGGTCGTCATCCAACGCGGCTTCACCCGCCATGCCGAGGGTTCGGTGCTGGTGTGCTTCGGCGAGACCCGGGTGCTGTGCACGGCCAGTGTGGAAAACCGCGTGCCCGGCTTCCTGCGTGGCAAGGGCGAAGGCTGGGTGACCGCCGAGTACGGCATGCTGCCGCGCGCCACCCACACCCGCAGCGACCGCGAAGCGTCGCGCGGCAAGCAGGGCGGCCGCACGCTGGAAATCCAGCGTCTGATCGGCCGCAGCCTGCGTGCCTGCGTGGACCGCAAGGCGCTGGGCGAGCGCACCATCACCCTGGACTGCGATGTACTGCAGGCCGACGGTGGCACCCGCACGGCCGCCATCACTGGCGCCTACGTGGCGCTGATGGACGCGGTGAACCTGCTGCTGAAGCGTGGCGACATCAAGCGCAGCCCGGTGATCGGCGCGGTGGCGGCAGTGTCGGTCGGTGTATTCCGCGGCACCCCGGTGCTGGACCTGGACTACCTTGAAGACAGCGACTGCGATACCGACATGAATGTCGTCATGAATGACGGCGGTGGTTTCATCGAACTGCAGGGAACCGCTGAAGGGCACGCCTTCCGCCGCGACGAACTGGACGCGCTGCTGGCGCTGGCCGAAAAGGGCGTAGGCGAACTGCTGGCCGCCCAGCAGGCAGCGTTGTCGGCATGAACCGCCGCCTGGCCCTGACCACCTTTCTGGTGGACGACTACGACCGCGCGATTGCCTGGTTCACCACGGTGCTCGGTTTCCACCTGCAGCAGGATGTCGAGCAGGGCGGCGGCAAGCGCTGGGTGGTGGTATCACCGGCCGCCGATGGCGGCGCCGGGCTGTTGCTGGCCCGCGCCAGCAGCGATGTACAGGCCGCGCATGTCGGCAACCAGACCGGCGGCCGGGTCGGCTTCTTCCTGGAAACCGACGATTTCCAGCGCGACCATGCCGCCATGCTGGCCGCCGGCGTGGAGTTCCTGGAAGCGCCGCGCAACGAGCCGTATGCCATGGTCGCGGTGTTCCGCGACCTGTATGGCAACACCTGGGACCTGTTGGAGCCGCGCGCATGAACACCCCGATCAGCAACACGCTGGTTCTGGCCAGCCACAACGCCGGCAAGCTGGCGGAAATGCAGGAGATCCTCGCGGACCTGCCGCTGCGGATCACCTCCGCCGCCGAACTGGGCCTGGGTGATGTGGACGAAACCGGCCTGACCTTCGTGGAGAACGCCCTGCTGAAGGCACGCGCGGCCTGTGAAGCCACCGGCCTGCCCGCGCTGGCCGATGATTCGGGCCTGATCGTCGACGCCCTGGGTGGCGCGCCGGGCCTGTACAGCGCGCGCTATGCCGGCAGCCCCACCAATGCGGCGGCCAACAATGCCAAGCTGCTGGAGGCGATGGCCGATGTGCCCGACGGCCAGCGCAGTGCCCGTTTCTACGCGGTCATCGTCCTGCTGCGCCATGCCGCCGACCCGCAACCGCTGATCTGCGAAGGCCGCTGGGAAGGACAGATCATCCGCGAACCGCGCGGCACCCATGGCTTCGGCTACAACCCGGTATTCCTGGACACCACCCACGGTCTGACCGCCGCGGAAATGGAGCCGGCAATGAAGAACGCCATCAGCCACCGCGCCATCGCCCTGCAGCAGCTCAAGCTGCAGCTTGCCGCCTGGCAGTGATGCCCCGTCCGATTACTCCAGGGAAGCCGGCCAAGGTCCGGCATTACCGATGACCGCCATGCCGCACGCCCACGACCACTGCAACCACCTGCCCGGCGAACCCTGCGCGGACGCCGCTGATGCTCAAGCGCCGGTCCAGCTGGTCCCGCCGCCGCTGTCGCTGTATGTGCATCTGCCCTGGTGCGTGCGCAAATGCCCGTACTGCGATTTCAATTCGCACCAGGCCAAGGGCGAACTACCGTTCGACGCTTATATCGATGCCCTGCTGCGCGATCTCGACCAGGACCTGCCGCTGGTCTGGGGCCGGGTGGTGCACAGCGTGTTCTTCGGCGGCGGCACGCCCAGCCTGTTTCCACCGGAGGCGATCGACCGCTTCCTGCAGCAGGCCTCGGCGCGCCTGCGACTGGCACCCAATGCCGAGATCACCCTGGAAACCAATCCCGGAACCGCCGAACACGGACGCTTCGACGGTTACCGCGCGGCCGGCGTCAATCGCCTCAGCTTCGGCATCCAGACCTTCGACGATGCAGCGCTGCAGCAGCTTGGACGCATCCACGACAGTGCCGAGGCCGAGCAGGTCCTTGTCGTGGCTGCTCAGGCGGCCGCCGACCATGTCCGGCACCGCGGCGATGATGAATGCCG
>JAAIGF010010344.1_pt1 | contig 14059 bp, 10 predicted proteins | sample 6487441 | NCBI WGS metagenome assembly JAAIGF01 (sample SAMN13974129, study PRJNA590717) | phyllosphere metagenome | biome: pepper field; feature: multiple bacterial spot infested pepper fields; material: pepper leaves; isolation source: leaves from pepper fields | host: Capsicum annuum ... | reverse complement strand
GGGCGTCGCCCTCGTCTCGCTCGGCGCCGAGGCCCTCGCCGCGGGCGGCGCCGCTTCCGAAGCACGCTCGTGCCTGACCGGCGCCGTCGACCCCGCCTCTACCGCACTCGCATCGAGCTCGGATGCGATCTCGCTCTGGTCCGGTGCCGAGTACAGCATCGCCCCGCTCGACACGGTGCTGTCATGAGCGCCTCGGTGGCTAGTGGTCTCGCTCGCGACGACTGGCAGCGCCGCTACGCGCGCCGGCTCATCGTCACCGACTTGCTTGTTGTCGTTTGGGCGGTCGTTGGCGTGCAGCTCGTGTGGTTGGGCACCGATGAGGCTGCAGCGACATTCACTAACCTCGCTGGCGACCCGGGTCTCGGGTACTCCTTCATCTCCGCCGGCATCATCGCCCTCTGGATGCTCGTCATCGGCGTCACGGGCAGCCGCGGCCCTCGAGTGATCGGCATCGGCACGACCGAGTACCGCATCCTGGTCGACTGGGGCCTACGGCTGCTGCTGATCACCGCGTCCATCTTCTACTTCCTCAAGCTCGACGTCGCGCGCGGCTACGTACTGCTCGCGTTCCCCATCGGGATCGCTGCGCTGCTGGCATCCCGTTGGCTATGGCGGCAATGGCTGCGTGTCGAGCGGGAAAAGGGCCGTTACTCGTCCAGGGTCATCCTTGTCGGCAGCCGCGAGTCAGTGCGGCATTTCGCCCGTGAGCTCGCGCGGCAGCCGTGGGCCGGCTATCGCGTGATCGCCGCGTGCGTGCCGGGCGAGGCCGCCGGAACGGCCGCAGCGGTCGGCGGCGTGAAGATCATCGGTGGGGTCGACGACGTGCCCCGCGCCCTCGAGACGTTGGGGGCGGACACCGTTGTGGTCTGCGGCAGCGACAATCTCCCGCCGCAGCGCGTTCGCGAGCTCAGCTGGCAGCTCGAAAGCGGCCGCTATCAGTTTGTGGTCGCGCCAAACCTGACCGACATTGGTGGGCCGCGCATCCACACCCGGCCTGTCGCGGGTTTGCCACTCATCCACGTGGAGACGCCGCGTTACGACGGCATGAAGCGCTACACGAAGCGGGCGTTCGATGTCGTTGCGACCCTGGCCATGCTCGTGGTCGGGGCCGTTCCGATGCTCATCATCGCTCTGCTAGTCCGGACGACCTCGAAAGGCCCGGTGCTTTTCCGCCAGGAGCGCGTCGGCCTAGACGCCGAGACCTTCCACATGCTGAAATTCCGTTCCATGAGAGAGGATGCGGAGCACTTGCTCGTCGACCTCGCTCAAGCTGAGGATCGCCTCGAGAACGGCGGCGTGCTTTTCAAGATGAAAGACGATCCGCGGGTTACCCGTGTAGGTAAGATCCTGCGCCGCTACAGCCTCGATGAGCTTCCGCAATTACTGAACGTTCTTGGCGGCTCCATGTCTCTTGTCGGGCCTCGCCCGCCTCTCGCTCGCGAGGTATCCCTCTACGACGAGCACGTTCACCGGCGCTTTCTGGTGACGCCTGGCATCACTGGGCTGTGGCAGGTGAGCGGACGCTCGGACCTTTCCTGGGAGGACTCAGTTCGACTCGACCTCTTCTACGTTGAGAACTGGTCACTCACGGGGGACCTTGCAATATTGTGGCGTACTTTTAAGGCCGTGTTCCGCGGTGCAGGAGCCTACTAAATGTCTCGATTTGAGTTAGCGAGCAGGGCTCGCCCGCTTCAGCACGCGATGGCGGGCAAGCGAGCTTCTTCTTCCCCGAGCGAATCGCTCGTTTCAGCGCACTCCCCGCTCGATCTTAAGATTCAGAAGAAGCCCGCCGGTCGATCTCCTAAGGGGCTCGCGTCGAAGCTCATGTTTCTGGCCGTGTGCGCAGTTCCGTTCCAGCAGGCTCTGACTATTCCTGTTGGATTTCCCCTCAAAATCAGTGAAGTTGCTGGCCTGCTCGCCGTGGTTCTCTACCTCGTGGAGGGGCGCAAATCTTCCTCGAGTTACTCGGGATCATTTCTGCAGTGGGGCCTGCTGGCACTGGTCACGATCTCCTCGCTCAGCTGGTTGGTGAAGGGTCCTCCGCTTTCGACTGCGGTCGGTTACGAACGAGGCATGGATTTCGACATGCTGCTGTACCTCGGGTACGCAATCATCGTGATCTTTGTTTCGTGGTTCGCTGGAACGCGCCTTGGCCCGAAATGGATCTCTCGCGGGACGGGAGTTGCGATAGTCGCGGCGGCTTTCTACTGCCTCCTGCAGGGCGCCCTCAGTGTGGTCGGCCTCGAGGATACTCTCGAGACCTTGGGTGGAGCTACGCAGGTTGGTACGGCTTATGGGTTCGGTTTCACGCGTAACGGCCCATTCCTTGAGGGAAACTATCTAGGATTTTTCGCTGGCGTCGCACTGTTCCTAGCTCTGCGCTCTCGAAGCCGGGCGGCTATCGCATCGGCGGCGTTCTGCCTTATTTACTCCCAATCGACAGTGGCTCTCGTTGGCGTGGTTATAGGCATTCTTGTCGTCGCACTTCTACGCCCTTCCGGACGTTTGGCCGGTGCCTTCGCAGGAGTCGTGCTCGCAGCGTTGATCGTTTTATCGGTCGTCGATTCGGCGGCCATCTACCTCACCCGGCAACTCGCCAAACTTGGGTTGATTGAGGGGGATGCGTTCGGGGCAAGCATCGAATACTCGCTGCGAAACCGAACTGCGACCATTCAGCGCGGTCTCGACATGTCTTCGGACTTCTTGCTTTTCGGCGTCGGCCCAGGACGTTATGGGTACTGGGACGATTTTTACAGCCTTAGTGGCATCTCGGGCGGACGAGGCATTGCGAATAACGCATACGTCCAGGTGTTGGCGGAGGTTGGAATTGTCGCCGCGCTCTGTTTCGCTGGCCTGCTGGTGATCCTGATCGTCCGTAGCGTGAGGGGACGACGTAGCACGCTCGCTCTGGCCGTCTTCTTAGTCGTCGGCCTAAATGCCTCGCCGTCGTGGACGGTGCTTCCGGTCTGGTTCGCGATCGCGTTTCTCGCGACGTGTGAGAGAGAAATGAGCGCCAGCGTTCGAACGCTGGGCGAACGGAGTTGGCCGACGCAAGGCAGAGCCATCTAATTCGCTTTGGGGAACGAGGGTACCAGCTCAGTCGCTCACACCCGATACACAAACCACGCTGACGTTTGAATGTCACTGGGCACGCTTCAACGAAGAGCAAGCAAACTCTCGCACAATAGCGCTTGGCGACCACGATTCTTGCGTGACTTTTCGCCGTTTCGATCGGCGGTAGTCATGCGGTTTGTGCTGGATTGTTTTAATCGAGTATTGAGATCTTGAATCATTGCCCTTGTTTCACATTCATGTTTCCACCAAGTCCGTAGTCGCACTTCCGATTTTCTGATTGTTGTCGTTCCTCCGCAGAAGACCGGTAGGTGGAGGCGCGTAGCGAGCATGCGGATCACAGCGAAGAGCACGCACGCATATCGCGCCCACAGCCGTTCGGTCGACGGAGATGGGCCGGTAGTGTGTCAGGGGAGGGGCGAGGCTGTGAAACCGAGCAATCTAGTCGCACACAAGCATGAGGGTCATCAGACAGTCAACGCGATGTAACACGTCGCTCTGTGCCGGCATTGTCCCGGCCCGCTTGACCACTAGTTCTCAAGTCAGCCGCGCAGAGCGGCGCGAACTTCCTTCCACATCTCCGCATTTTGATCTTTTATCAGCCGAGCCCGGTGGGCGAGAGACGTCCGAGTGTCGTCGCCGGCATGAACGAGGATGCGCACCACATCTTGCAGGGAGGCGCTATCCGACACAACCCATTCCGGGAACCCGAAATCTTCCATCAGCTCGCCGTACTTGTGTGACCAGCCGTATGCAGCGACTGGCGTACCGAGGGCCAAAGCGCCGACAATCGCGTGGAACCGACTGGCTACTGCGACCTCGGCGTCGCCGAGTACCCGCTTCAACACCATAGGGTCGTCATGCAGGAAGAGTTCCGCACCGGTGGCGGCGCAGACTAGCTCGCCGATGCCGCGGTCGTTGAACTCGTGAATGACGACGAGTGGCTTTAGCCCGGCACGATCAAAAGAGTTCGCGGCGCCGATGAGGCTTGAGACGTATGCGTCCTGCGAAACTTTTCCCTGAGTAACAAGCTTCTCGTTGGGAACGATAGCGGCGTAGGGCGCGGTGTACTGGCTTGGCACAGCCGAGACGTCTAGACCGACGGTGAAGTCGGGCGCTAATCGCACCTCACTCGAAATGCCGAGTTCTTGAACGAACGCAAGACTGACTTTGTCGCGCGCGAAAATGAGACTTGCGCTATTGAGCAGGCTTTTTGACCAGCGCCGCTGATCGGGCTTGGTGAACGGCCCGAATGCCTGAGGCAAGAACACATGAGGGAGGCCACGACGAGACCAGCGAACAGCGAGCCGAGCTTCCCGCTCCGCACGGGCAGGCGAGAAGCTGTCGCTGTAGGCGAAACCGGCAGCATCGAGAACTCCGGTGAGCTCATTGTCGGCAACTAGGCCGAAGGCCCGTCGAAGGCCCGACGGTATCGCGGAACCGAGGACTCGAGTGACGCCTGGAGCTTGATTGAGTACAAAAGTCTGTTGGTAGCCCGCAGCTGAGCGTGCTGCGAAGTCAGCTCCGTTCGGCGACATAGTGAGTTGATTGTCAGCGGTTAATTCCTGAGCGACAGCGAGCATCATAAGATGAGCGCCCTTGTTATGAGTGTTGACGCCTCGAACTTCGATCAATGTTGTTCCTTTGGTTGCTAGCAAATGATCGCAGGACCATCAGAGCTGGTTGTAGGAGCGGAGTTGGTTGATGGAACGTTTTGCCGAGAACGGCGTGTCTCCGTCGGGGTCCGCATAACCCAGGCCGATGAGCATGACCACCCGTTCGTGCTGCTCCAAGTTGAGCAGCTTCACCATACGCTTCTCTCTCTCGGCGATATCCGGCCAATTGATGCACACAGAGGCAATACCTTGCGCTTCCAATCCGAGCACGAAGGACATCGCCGCGAGGCTACCGTCCGTGTAGATCAGATGGCGATCGCGCTCGTCGATGAATGCGGACAGGTCCCCGACGATGACGGCGAGGGCGGGGATGTTATGGCCATAACCGGCTGTGCCCATTGGGATCTTCGCGACTTCAGAAACGAGCTCGGTATCGTCGAAGATACGAAAGGTGAACGGTTGCCGGTTGCAAGCGCTCGGAGCTTCGGCCGCAACGAGCATCGCCTTGTCGATCGCCTCGCGGGGAACCACCTCAGAGGTGAACCAGCGAACCGACTTGCGTCTCTCTGCCAGCGAGAGAAGCTCCTCAATATTGACAGGAGGCGCATCGCTGAAAGGAGCATGCGGCCCGCTGGTCTCGTCGCGCGGCCCGTTCCAGGGCACAGCCTCGAACATCGTCCGCGCCCTACGTATGCTCGGGCTGTCGCTCCTGGCGGTCGCTTCGAAGTAGCGCTCCAAAACCTCCTGCGCCCAGCGCTCGACCTCTGGCGAAATGATCGCCGGCTGCTGCTGAACGAGCTTGGAAGCCAGCTCGACGGTCTCCTCGATGTATGCCACGGCGAAAGTGTCGCGGCGGGGTCTCATTGTGAGCCCTTTTTCGGCCATGTGTATGTTGCGGCGGAGCAAGAATTCGAGGCGGCCCTCCTGCCGCCTGCGCCAGTACTCCTGATTGCCGCGAGACACAACCAAACGCTCGCGTCGGTATGCGTCGCTGAACACGAGATGATAGAGGCGCTGCTCGAGAGCGTTGCCTTTCCGAAGGTGGACCTTGACTCGAGCTCGAGCCTCCCCGAGGAACGACCGCAACCTGCTCATCTCTTTCTCCTTTTTGACCATGACACGACGAAGCGGACCGGAGCTGCGAAGGCGAGGCACATCTGCCAGCCGGCCTCACGGGTGGATCGTGTCGCGAAGCACGAGAGGAACGATGCCACGAAGTACGACGCCACTGTGGCCCAGGCGCTACCGATCACGCCCATCGACGGCACAAGCAGCATATTGAGCGTGATATTGAGTCCAGCTCCGAGTGCATGCCGCACCAACGACGCGACGAAGAGTTCTTCTGCGATGATCCATTTGCTGAAAACAGCCGCCATGAAAACGAACGGCAATCCGAGCGCGTGAATGCGCAGCACGTCGCCAGCTTCCGCATAGCGCGCACCGTAGACGAGCTCCAATACCAAGGGGCCTAGGACAATGAGACCGGCGCATATCGCGATCCCACCCCAGCAAGCGCGATCGTAACCGGCCTGAAGCTCGTTCCTGTACTGGTCACTGCCGGCGCCGAACCGGCGTCGCATCTGAAGAAGCCTCGGGAAAGTCGCCGTCATGAATACCGCAGGCAGAAAGTACGTCATCTCGGAAAGGCGCGCAGCGGCTGAGTAGATACCAACGCTCGTGCTGCCGAGCAGTGCTTGGATGATGACGATGTCGCCGCGGGTGTTGATTTGCGAAGCCACTGAGGAGAGAGCGAGTAGCCACGACCGTCCGAACAGAGCCTTCGGCGTGCCGAGTTCGGGGCGACCGAGCTTCGGGGACTCCTTATCCATAAGAAACCGCACGAGGAGTAGCGTCGAAATGAGGACCGCTTCGGCGACGTAAATGAGGACGAAAGTGAGAACGTCAGCTCCGAGCGCGGCGAGCACCAGCCTAATGCCGAGCATGAACAGCACTACGGCAATTCTGACGACAGCGGTCTTGTGGCTCTCGGCACGCGACTGGAACCACATCTCGCTGGCATCGAGCGCACGCGCCACGAGCACCGACGTAGCGATCGCGGTCATCGCCATCGTCTGCGCGTCACCGGATGTAACCGAAACCCCGAGGATCACGAGGTATGCGGCGACGGCCATAGCCTCGCGGAGGACGATGAGGCCCGTCATCGTGCGGCGTTGTGACTGGGGGTTATCGACGAGCGCCTTGATGGCGAGACCAGAAAGACCCGCTGTCACCACCACTGATCCCATGGCAGCCAATGAGGTCGCGTAGCTGAAGATGCCGAAGTCTTCGATCGAAACCGACCTAGCGATGACGAAGGCGCTAAGGGCGGTGCTTCCAAGCGCGATGAATTGCTGCAGAGTCGCCCAGGCGCCCGATCCGAATGCGCGTCTCTGCGAGTGGATTTCGTCATTCATGCGGATGCGCCTCGCTGACCTCGCGGCTGAACTGCTCGAGCGCCCCTGCGCACGACGCCCAGGATTTCTGTCGCGCCGCCTCCACACCGAGCTGCCGTTGGAGTTGGCTGGCGCCGAGAGCTTGGCTCAATGCAGATACAGCCCCGGCGTCGTCGGAGTACAGCCATACATTGGGGTCGGTGCGCTCCGCGAGCGCGGGCACGCGTGTGGCGACTACGGAAAGCCCGCTCGCCAAGTATTCGTAGTACTTCATCGGGCTTCTGCCCTCATTAGCTGGCACATCAGCGAGCGGCAGGATGCCTACCGCGAATCTCCTCAGGAGCTCCGGTGCGGTCTCATAGGGGACCGCGCCAACGATTTTCACGTTCGGGGACCGAAGAGCCGGGTGGCGGCCCAGCGGCCCGGCCACGACGAACGGAATCTCGGGGAACTTCTCGGCGAGCCGATCAACTAGCCCCCAATCGAACCGGTTATCGAGTGCCCCTAGATAAACGACGCCATTGCCATGCGGCCCGAGTTCCGGAAGAGCGAAACGCTCGAATTCGACACCGTTCTCGATGACGACGGCGGGCTTGCACCAATCGGTTCCATCAACGACGCTCTCGAGGGTGCGGCTCGAAGTCGCCGCGATTCCCTGTGCGACTTCGAGCGCTCGAAGCTCCGCAAGACGCGACTCACGGTCGAAATGGGCGTCTGTAGGCCGGTAGATCAGTGTCTTGGGCCGAAGCGCAATCGCATAGTCGATCAGCAGTGGCTGGTCCAGGAACAGAACATCAGGTCGGTCGACATCCGAGCGAGTCTGCTTCCATAGCGATGCCTGAGCGCGGCGGAGGGCCATGGGCGTCTTCCCCAGCGGCAATAGCGTGAGGGGGACGAGGTGTTTAACGTCCGCATCGCGGTAGGGGCGGAGCGCCGTGCGGAGACGGATCTTAGTCTGCTGGTCACGGCGCACCCGCTGCAGGTGTGCGAGCGAGACCGGCGTCGAGACGTGCGCCACTTCATGCCCGGCGGCCGCAAACTCCCGACTCAGATGGTGGCTTCCCACTTTGAACACGCCGCCTGCGGCAGTGTGGCTGAGAAATGCGATGCGCGTCATCGCTTGCCTGCGTTGTCTTGCGAGAGTTTGTCGGGTCCAGGGCTCCGAACCATCTGACGCCGCAACGACTCACGGGAGCTCGCGATTCCGAACGCCGGTCCGCCTTGGCAGCGATGTCTCATTGGTATCGGACGTCGCGCACCCATCGTAGAATCCCGATCTCGACTTGCGACGCCGCTGGGATCGTCAACGCTGCTACCGAACGACTGCGGTGAGTGGAAGAAAGCCACAGGGTAAGACCGCGGGAAAAGAGCTAACCATATAAGAACGGCGACTCTTTCCGCGGCTGATGACCACGATGAATCGGCAAGGTCAACGTTCCCCGGCGGGTGGTCACAGGCGTGTCGAGCGCGGCGTGGGGGCGACCAGCGGGCACCGGGTCGAGCCGTTTTTGCCAGACCCAAGCACGCGGAACCTAATGAGCTTCTTGACTGAATACTCATCGGCGCTCGCCCTCCGCGAGCGCTCGAAACTTTCGCAAGATTTCGTCGCCACTATGGGACCTCGCCCCGTGAGTCGCCGCGATCCCTTGCCGGTACTGGCTTCGCGCGTCCGGATTGTCGCGCAGCGTGATGATCTGAGCAAGCACCGCGTCCACATCAAAGTGATTGACGCTGTGTACATACTCGCTGATGCCCAAATCGGTGAAGGCACCAAAACCCTTGCGCTCGTATGCGAGGTGCACAACGTAGTGACCGGCGCGTAGCGCCATGAGCGCGGCGTGCAGTCGAACCGCTATGACAACACGCGGTTTGAACCCTTCGGCTCCGGCGTCGAGCAGCTGCTCGCGGGACAGGACGCTTCGGCCCACGAACTCAGCCGTAGCCGGACGGTCGTCGTTGCCACTCGTGGTGCTCTGCACAAACTGGTCGTAGGTGCCCAGAGCTTCGGCAAGGGTGAAGAGCCGCGACGGGACTTTCCCGTGTACCGACCTCACAGAGAGCACCGGCACAGGGTCAGGGGCGATGGGGCCGGGGCCATCGAGCTCGACGGTGGCGAGGTCCGGCAGGCGCACGGGGTTCGCCTGAGTGAACTCCGTCATACTCCGGTCGTCCCGGAGCATGACGCTGCCTATCTGAGCCAGACGGCGCTCAACTGCGCGGCGCAGCCCGAACCGCACAGGGCCGACGCTCTGCGGAAGATAGGCCGTCGGTGCGGAACTACGCGCAGCAGCGCGCAGCTGCGGCCCGTGAACGAGCAGCGTCTTTACGGCTTCGATCGCTGTTCCCGCGCGCAGGTAGCCTCCTCCGACCGCAACGACGAAGTCGAAGTCATCGATGGAGCGCAATGCGTGCAGGTAGCGCCGGTCCCAGCCTCGGATCGTTGGAATCGAAGGATAGATTTCGGCCTCGATGTGACTGAATGTTTCCGGCTGTGAGGCCAGAATCGTCAACGAGGTCTCTGCCCCAAATGCCTCCCGAACCAAACGTACAGTCTCTGTGACCAGCAGTCCGTCGCCGGCGTTGCTGGCGCTGTAGGCGTGAAGTACGAGCACCCGCTTCCTCAACGGACTATCCCCTCGTAAACAGAGATGTGTTGACGCACGCTCTCATTCCATGTGTATCTTGCCGCCCACGAGCGCCCGTGTTCGAAGCAATGAGAACGAGCATCCTCGTCGGTTAGAGCGCGCTCGATGCCCGCGGCAATTCCCCGAACATCTACGTCGTCGAAGCGCAGTGACGGCCCCGCAACCTCGGCAAGCGAACCCTTGGTCGAGGCAACAACAACCGCTCCGGCAGCGAGCGCCTCGACGACTGGGAACCCGAACCCCTCGTAATGGCTCGGGAACACGAAGGCCGTGCACGCTTGCATGAGCGCGGCACGGTCTGCGTCGGACACAAAACCCAACCTGAGCACATTGTCGGCACCGTCGATTGCAGCGACCGACTGGTCGCTGTTCCAAGCAGGTTTTCCAGCGACTACCAGCGGCACTCGGAGTGCGCGGACGGCGGACGTACTGAAAGCGTCTACCAGCGCGATGAGGTTCTTGCGCGGCTCGATGTTGCCCAGGTAGAGCGCGAAGCGCTCTGGAAGGCGGGCCTTGAGCTCTGGCGACAGCGTCTGTGGCGTGGCGAAGCGCGGCAGGTCGATGCCGTGCTCGATGGCGGTGAGCCGCGAGGGCTCGACGCCGAACACCGCCTCGATGTCGCGCGCCGATGAGTGCGAGACGGTCACCACGTGGTCGGCAGCGTCGATGGCCCGCTGTACGCGGGTGCGCCACACGCGCTCCTGCCGAGGGGTGCGGGCCACGTCGATCCAGCGGCTTGCTACGCCGTGCACGGTGACGACCGTCGGGCGGCGGGTGCCGAGCAGCGGGCCGGTGTCTGCCACGTAGTGCAGCACGTCGCCCTCGGCACCGCGCTGGAGCCCGGCCCAGGTCTCGCGCAACGCAGTCAGCTGCGCCCGGCTGCTTGCCGGAATGCGATCGACCTGAATGCCGTTCGCGACGAGTCCGTTCGCAATCTCGCGGGCGTAGGTAGTGTTGCCGCCGGTCTGGCGGTCGAGGATGCGGCTCGGCATAAGCACACGCATGGAGTTCTGCCTAGTCTCTCGAGGCGGACGGCTGGACGGCTGCATAGAGGTCCCGCAGGGCTGAGCCCTGCGCCTCCTTGGTCATAGATGCGTGAAGGGCGGCTGACGCTTTGATCGCGGCCGTCCTGGCTGATCCTCCGCCGAGGATATCCACGATCAGGCGCGCACTCCCTTCCACGTCTAGCGCGGTCGGCACCCCGAGGCCTTCGAACGCAGGGATGGCCCGAGCTGCGACCGGATGCTCGAACGCGGCGGCGTCCAGGACGCTCAGCGGGAAGCCCTCGTAACGGGCCGAGTGAAAGTAGAGCGAAGGCGTGGCCAATTCGGCGGCGAGTTCCTCGGCTTGCAACCAGCCGGTGACCACCACCCCCGCATTCTCGAGGAGCCTGCGATCTCTCGCCTCTCCGTCACCGATCCAGCGGAACCGAGCATCCGTAAGTTCGACCGTGCGCTGCGCGACCTCGGCGAAGAAAAGGGGATCCTTCTGCTTGCCCAACCTCCCGACCATGGTCACGGTCCTGTCGGTCTCGAAACCGACTGCGGCATGCTGCGCGTTGGGCGCTGCCGAGGCGACGTTTGGCAGGAAGTGGATAGCCGCTCGAGGGTTGAGGTCACGCGCGAGCTTCCCTTCATGAGGGCTCAGTACGACTGTGCTGATCGATCTGGGGGCGAGTGCGCGCTCCGCAAGCCGGTACGCCTGTCTCAGCAAGCCTGCCTGGTGTTCGTCGTCGAATTTGTAGCAATGCGGTTCGTAGATCACCGGTACTGCCAATGGCGTGACGCGAGTAAAAACTCCGGCCCAACTTGAGTGTGCGTGCACGACATCTGGCCGCACGAGACGTATCGTTCGGTGCACTGCGGCTACCGCGCCGAGAAGGTTTTTGGGCAAAGCGTGAACGCTCGCGTACGGCGTCTGCGCGGATGGGCGTTCGTCTCCGCTCCACAGCAGATGGTGCTCGCTCTGGTCAGCCAGCGCGACGACAGACTCGATCGCCCTACTCACGCCTCCGGCGTAGCACTCCGTAACGTGCAGAACTCTCGGCACCGTTCTGTTTCCCCTGACTCAATGAGCGGCTGCGTCTGCGGCAGCGCGGATCCCTTTCGGACTCGGACCTGCGCTGTCGGTGGTCGGCTCATTCCCTGGCGACGGCGGCGGGAATCAAACGTGACCACGACTCTACAAGGCGACAACGCCGATCAGCATCAGCCCCGAAGATCTGAGCGGTTGGCTCCTGCGCTGAGAGCGACACCGCCCTGCGCTAGCTTTAGACCCCGAGGTCAGGAGGGGATGTGTCTCGAGGGCGCAGGACTGCTGTGGCGCAAGGAGCAAGCCCGTGGCTGCGGCGAGTACTGATTGCCGTTGCCGCGCTGTTGCTGCTGCTTGTCGTGTGGACGAGCTGGATTGCGGTGCGTGGACTAATGGCGCGTGACGCGTTGCAGTCGGCAGCCACAGAGATCCGCTCGGTGCAGAGCCAGGCTTCGCTAAGTTCGCTGGACGCGCTCGACGGCGTTCTCGGTGATGTGTCCGAGCGCTCCGCGACGGCCGCTCAGCTGACATCCGATCCGCTTTGGCGCGTGGCCGAGATCATCCCCGGCGTCGGTGCGAATCTCAGCGCGTTCCGCGAGACGGCAGCCGCGATCGACGACATCGTCGGAGAGGCCCTACCTCCGCTCGTCCAGATCGCGAATACGATCACGCCGGAGTCTCTGACGCTTCGCAGTGGGGGTCTGCCCGTCGCCGAGCTTCGCGAGGCGCAGCCGAGCATCGCCGAGGCCAGCGAGGTCGTTTCGACCGCAGCGGACTCCGTGGCCGGAATCGATACCGACGTCGTCTTGCCGCAGATCGGCGAGGCGGTGGGCCAAGTCGACGCTTTGGCCTCTGAAGCTGCCGAACTGCTCCGCGGGCTCGACACAGCGGCGACGTTGCTGCCGGCCATGCTCGGCGCGGACGACCAGCGCAATTATCTCTTCCTCTTCCAGAACAACGCCGAGCTGCGAGCGAGCGGCGGGATCCCTGGCGCGACCTCCGTCGTCCAGGCTGATGCTGGCGCGATTCAACTGATCGACCAAGCGAGTTCCGCGGACTTCGAAGGAGCCGCGCCGGAATCGGTGCTTCCCCTGACCGAGGAGGAGCGTTCGCTCTTCACGCCGATCCTCGGCAGATTCATTCAGAACGCAACGCTCACTCCTGATTTTGCGCGGAGCGGGGAGCTCGCGCAGGCTCGCTGGCAGCAGCAGACCGGCGAGGACGTCGACGGTGTCGCGGCCATCGACCCAGTTGCGCTCAGCTATCTGCTGGAGGCCACGGGACCCGTCGTGCTGCCGGACGGCACCGAGCTGACCAGCGAGAACGCGGTCGAGACGTTGCTGAGCGGCGTCTACCAGCGCTTCGCCGATCGTCCCGAACTGCAGGACGCCTACTTCGCCGCAGCCGCTGCAGCCGTCTTCGACGAGGTGAGCTCTTTCGAGGGCGACGCCGGTTCGATGCTCGATGCACTCGCCCGTGGCGCCGAGGAGCGCCGCATCCTCGTGTGGAGCGCGAACTCCGAGGAGCAGGAGCTCCTCGAGAAGACGCCCCTGGCTGGGCGTCTTCCGCTGACCACCGACGAGGTCAGTACCTTCGGCGTGTTCTTCAACGACGCCACCGGCGCGAAGATGGACTTCTACCTCGACGCGACGATCGGCGGCACGTCGGTCTCGTGCCGCAACGACGAACGGCCTGAGGCGACGGTCGGCTTCAGCCTGACCTCGTCGGCGCCGGCCGACGCAGCGACCGTGCTGTCGGACTACGAGACCGGTGGTGGCGTGTTCGGAGTGGAGCCCGGGCGCATCCGCACCGAGGCCCTCATCTACGCACCCCCAGGCTCGGTCATCACCGAAGCGCGTGTCGACGGCGTCGCGGTGCCGCTCGAGGTGCAAGAGCACGACGGTCATCCGGTGGCCCGCTTCGTCGTCGAACTCGGCCCGGGGGAGACGCAGGCCGTGCAGATCGACGTGCTCGGCGACCTGGGTCAGAGCGAGCAGATCACCATCGATCACACGCCGATGGTCCGCGAGACGCAGGTTCTGCTCGGCTCCGGGCGCGCCTGCTCGACTGGCGAAGAGTAGGAATTCTCGCGTTTCCCCAGTAATGGCGGGGATCGCGGCAATCGTTTACCCGTCCGTAACAGAAACAATCCGTCGTCGGCTTTGTAATCCTCAAGGATGACGCTAGATTCTCTAAAGACCGCAGGCAACGCCTGTGGCCGAGGCCGGGGGGATATCCCGCTTCGTGCACGTCTGCCAATCACCATCGATTCAGAAGAGGGATCTCCTATGAACAAGCTTGC
>JAAIGF010029532.1_pt1 | contig 14070 bp, 16 predicted proteins | sample 6487441 | NCBI WGS metagenome assembly JAAIGF01 (sample SAMN13974129, study PRJNA590717) | phyllosphere metagenome | biome: pepper field; feature: multiple bacterial spot infested pepper fields; material: pepper leaves; isolation source: leaves from pepper fields | host: Capsicum annuum ... | reverse complement strand
GGCTTGTCACCCTTCTCGTCCTTGCTCTTCATGATCAGCGACTGCTCGGTGTCGGCCTCGTCACGCTTGATGACCAGGTTGCGCAGCACGGCGTCGTTGAAGCGGAAGCTTTCCACCAGCTCGCTCAGCACGGCCTGGTCCACTTCGATGTTCAGCATGACGTAGTGGGCCTTCACCAGGTTCTGGATCGGGTACGCCAGCTGGCGGCGGCCCCAGTCTTCCAGACGGTGGATGGTGCCGTTGCCGTTCTCGACCAGCGCCTTGTAGCGCTCGATCATGGCCGGGACCTGCTCGCTCTGGTCCGGATGGACCAGGAACACGATTTCGTAATGACGACTCATGTTTATCTACCTTTCGGATGTGGCCTTGGAGGCCGGACAGCCCCCCGCGGTTGCGACAGCGGTGGAGCAAGGGTTCCCGCACGGAGCGCAGGAAGCCGGCGATTATGCCCTGACCGGCCGGTCGCAGGCAAGTCAGTGGGCGGCGCCGGCCCGCGAAAGCGCGGATCCAGGCAGCATCGGACCGCACCTCCAAGCTGCGCAACACAGCATTCAGCCGCCGGAAGCTCCTTTTCATAGGCGCTGCTGCACCGCAGCAGTACAATCAGCAGCCGTTTGCACCCCCCGGATTTCCGTGAACTCCTTCGCCGCCCCGGCCCCCAGCGCCTCCCTCCCCAGCGCCCTGACCCCGCGCCAGCGCACGCTCATCCTGCTGGCCCTGTCATTGGGCGGCTTCGCCATCGGTACCAGCGAATTCGCCAGCATGGGCCTGATGCTGGACATCAGCCGTGGCCTGTCCATCAGCGAGGCGCAGGTGGGCCACCTGATCAGCGCCTATGCCATCGGGGTGGTGGTCGGCGCGCCGCTGCTGGCCTTCGCCGGCGCAGGCATCGCCCGTCGCACCCTGCTGCTGGGGCTGATGGGCTTCTACGCGGCCGGCAACCTGGCCAGCGCGCTGGCACCGAACTACGCCACGATGCTGCTGGCGCGGTTCGTCGCCGGCCTGCCGCATGGCGCCTACTTCGGCGTGGCCATGCTGGTGGCGGCCTCCATCAGCCCGCCGGCGCAGCGTGGCGCGGCGGTCTCCAGGGTGCTGCTCGGGCTGTCCGTTGCGATCCTGGTCGGCAACCCACTGACCACCTGGCTGGGGCAGATGTTCACCTGGCGCACCGCATTCGGTCTGGTCACGATACTGGCGCTGGCGACCGTGGTGATGGTGGCCAGGCACCTGCTGCCCGATCCCAACGAGGTCCGCACCAGCCCGATGCGCGAACTGCGGGCCTTCAACCGCACCCAGGTGTGGCTGGCGCTGGCGATCGGTGCGATCGGTTTCGCGGGCATGTTCTGCGTGTTCACCTACCTCGCCCCGACCCTGGTGAATGTCACCGGCGTACCGGAACGCTGGATGCCGGCGGCCGTCGGCCTGTTCGGGGTGGGCGCCATCATCGGCAACATGATGGGCGGCTGGCTGGTGGACCGCCTGCAGTTCCGCGCCGCCGGCGTGCTGCTGGCGTGGTCGGCAGTGGTGCTGCTGCTGTTCCCGCTGGCCGCCCAGTCGGCCTGGGCGATGGTGCCGGCGATCATCGCGGTGGGCACCATGGGCGCCCTGGCCACCATCCTGCAGACCCGCCTGATGGATGCGGCCGGCGAAGCGCAGACGCTGGCGGCCGCCTCCAACCATGCGGCCTTCAACACCGCCAACGCGCTCGGCCCATGGCTGGGCGGCATGGCCATCGGTGCGGGCTTCGGACACGCCTCCACCGGTTATGTCGGCGCTGCCACGGCAGCCATCGGCCTGTTGTTGTGGGGCGTTTCGATCGCCCTGGAACGTCGCCGCGGCATCGGCCCGGTGGCGGCGGACTGCCGCTGATCGGCTGATTGATACGGGCGGGCGCTGTCCGCCCCTCTCCAGAGTCCGGAAACCTGCGGCAGTCGCCGGCCAGCGGCCGGCACGCGGGGTCAGCGATGGCTTTCGTCGGTGGTGAAGCTCTCGCCGCAGCCGCATTCGGCCGCTGCGTTCGGGTTCTTGAACGTGAACGTCTCGCTCAGGCCGTGCTTGCCGAAGTCGATCACGGTGCCATCCACCAGCGGCAGGCTCTGTGCGTCCACGTAGATGCGCACCCCGCCCTGTTCGAACACGCTGTCGCCTTCGCGCTCTTCACGCGCCAGATCGGTGACATGCCCCCAGCCGGAACAACCCGTGCGGGTCACACCAAAGCGCAGGCCCAGCGCACCCGGGGTCTGGGCAACAAAACGCTGTACGCGCTCGAAGGCGATGGGGGTCAGGCTGACGGCCATGATGGTGCTCCACGAAGATACGGGACAATTATAAAGGCGACCGGCCGGGCAGAAATGCCTCGCAAGCAGAACGCTGCAACCGGTAAACTTCCGAATTCACAGATCGAGTCGATCAGCAGAGGATTCAAGTCATGACGGTGGTCAGCGTTGAACATGCGCTTGCCGGGAAAATCCCGGAAGGCGGCGAAGTCACGGTACGCGGCTGGGTGCGCACGGTACGTGGCTCGGCGAATCTGGCCTTCATCAACGTGACCGACGGTTCCTGCTTCGCCCCCATCCAGGTGGTGGCCGCCGATTCGCTCGGCAATTTCGACGAGGTCAAGCGCCTCAGCAGCGGCTGCTCGCTGATTGCCCGCGGCACCCTGGTGAAATCGCAGGGCAAGGGCCAGTCCTACGAGATCCAGGCCAGCAGCGTGGAGGTGGTCGGCTGGGTCGAGGATCCGCTCACCTACCCCATCCAGCCCAAGCCGATGTCGCCGGAGTTCCTGCGCGAAGTGGCGCACCTGCGCCCGCGCACCAATCTGTTCGGCGCGGTCACCCGCATCCGCAACTGCCTGGCCCAGGCCGTGCACCGCTTCTTCCATGAGAACGGCTTCAACTGGATCAGCACGCCGATCATCACCACCTCCGACGCCGAGGGCGCCGGACAGATGTTCCGGGTGTCCACCCTGGACATGGTCAACCTGCCCCGCAACAGCAAGGGCGAAGTGGATTTCAGCCGCGATTTCTTCGGCAAGGAAACCTTCCTGACCGTGTCCGGCCAGCTTAACGTGGAGGCCTACTGCCTGGCGCTGAGCAAGGTCTACACCTTCGGGCCGACCTTCCGCGCCGAAAATTCCAACACCACCCGCCACCTGGCGGAGTTCTGGATGATCGAGCCGGAAATCGCCTTCGCCGACCTGGCCGAAGACGCCCGCCTGGCCGAACAGTTCCTCAAGTACCTGTTCCGCGCGGTGCTGGACGAGCGCGGCGACGACCTGGCGTTCCTGGCCGAACGTGTGGACAAGAACGCGATCACCAAGCTGGAAGGTTTCATCAACGCGCCGTTCGAGCAGATCGACTACACCGAGGCGGTCAAGCTGCTGCAGAATTCCCGCAGGAAGTTCGATTTCCCGGTCGAGTGGGGCCTGGATCTGCAGACCGAGCACGAGCGCTGGCTGACCGAAGAGCACATCGGGCGCCCAGTGGTGGTGACCAACTACCCCGAACACATCAAGGCGTTCTACATGCGCCTGAACGATGACGGCAGGACCGTCGCGGCGATGGACGTGCTGGCCCCGGGCATCGGCGAGATCATCGGTGGCAGCCAGCGCGAAGAACGCCTGGACGTGCTGGACGCGCGCATGGCGCAGTTCGGCCTGGACCGCGAGCATTACGGCTGGTACCGCGATTTCCGCCGTTACGGCTCGGTGCCGCATGCCGGCTTCGGCCTCGGCTTCGAACGCCTGGTGGTATACGTGTGCGGGCTGTCGAACATCCGCGATGCCATCGCCTACCCGCGTGCGCCAGGCAGCGCCGAGTTCTGATCCCACCCCGATTACGGAGGCCCTGCACCCATGACCCTGTTCTTCGCGCTCTGCTTCGTCGGCGTGGCGATTGCCGGGTTCAGTGCCTTCGTGATCTTCTGGCCACTGACCCTGGTGCATGTGCGCGACCGCCATCCGGCGCTGGCGCAGCGCTTCGGCAGTGGCGCCTTCCTCAAGCCCGACGCGCTGGCCTGGCTGCTGCGGCGCGACTACCGCGCGCAGCCGGACCGCTCGCTTTCCGGACTGGCGACACCGGCCTGGGTTTCGCTGCTGACCCTGCTGGCGGGAGTGGGCATGGCTGCCCTGCTCTGGCTGGCCTCGCTCTGGTAACCACTCAATGAACGACGACACTTCCTTCCGCGACAGCTGGTGGCTGGCCAGCCTGGGCAACACCCTCATCTGGGCGCGCCTGCGCGTGCGTCCGGCGGGCACTGCCGAGGTGCTGGACAGCGATGGCGCGACGCTCAGCTACGACAGCGAAGATACCGCGCGTGCGCAGCTGTTCGACGCCGAGTTCGTGGAATTCGATGGCCTGGACGAAGAGGATGCGCTGGTGCGTGGCTTCTCCCTGCACGAAGTGCAGCCGCCCCACGCTGGCAGCGACGATGCCCTGCGCGGGCGCATGGTGCAGTCGCTGGGCCGCAGCGTCTGAGACCGGCGGATGTTCTCGCCACGCGCGTTCACTACCACCGACCTGCACTGGCTGGACCTGTTGCTGGAACGCGACCCCTTCATTACCCTGCTCGTCAACGGCGATGACGGGCTGCCGCTGCTGACCCGCCTGCCGGTGCTGTACCGGCGCGACGGCAACCACGTCGAACTGCAGGGGCACTGGGCGCGTGGCAATCCGCAGTCGCGCTGCACCGGCAGGGCCCGGGTGCTGGTGGACGGCCCGCACGGCTATGTCTCCGCCAGCTGGTATCCGGACAAGGAAACGGCGGCGCGCGTACCCACCTGGAACTATGCTGCCGCCGAGCTGACCGGCTCCCTGGAAACCTTCGAGGACACCGAAGCGCTGGCCGCGCTGGTGGCCGCCATCAGCGACCATTTCGAAGCCAGCGTCGGCCAGGCCTGGCGTTTCGAGGCCGATCGCGATGACCATCGCGACCAGCTGCGGGGAATCATCGGCTTCCGCTTCCTGGCGGACACGGTGCAGGTGAAGCTCAAGCTCAGCCAGAACCATCCCACGGCCAACCAGGACGCGGTGGTATCCGCGCTGGAACAGCAATCCTCACCCGCCTCGCAGGAACTGGCCAGGTGGATGCGCCTGGCGTGCGTGCGCCCTCTCCTTCCCGTCACGGAAACCCCATCATGAAAGACATCCGCCAACTGCTGCAGAACAACAGCCAGTGGGCCGACCGGATAGAGAAGGAAGATCCGGAATTCTTCCACCAGCTGGCCAAGCAGCAGCATCCGGAATACCTGTGGATCGGCTGTTCCGATTCGCGCGTACCGGCCAACCAGATCATCGGCATGGCGCCGGGCGAAGTGTTCGTCCACCGCAACATCGCCAACGTGGTGGTGCATACCGATCTGAACTGCCTGAGCGTCATCCAGTACGCGGTGGACCAGCTGAAGGTCAAGCACATCCTGATCGTCGGCCATTACGGCTGCGGCGGCGTGCATGCCAGCCTGCACAATACGCGTGTGGGCCTGGCCGACAACTGGCTGCGACACGTCAGCGATGTGGCGCAGAAGCATGCTGCCATCCTCGATGCGATCGACGACCCGGAACTGAAGCACGCGCGCCTGTGCGAACTGAATGTGATCGAACAGGTATCCAATGCCTGCCGCTCGACGATCGTGCTCGATGCGTGGGCACGTGGGCAGAAGCTCATGGTGCATGGCTGGGTCTACAGCCTGAAGGACGGACGCGTCCGCGAAATGGGCATCGATGTCGGGCGTCCGGAAGACCTGGCCGACGCCTACGCGCAGGCCCTTGCGCACGTACCGCGCCGGGGCCGGCGCGACTGACCCCTCTTCTGGAGCCCTGCCATGCTCGCATCGCCCATCAACCTGCTCGGCTGGATCGATGAGAACCGCCACCTGCTCAAGCCGCCGGTGGGCAACAGGATGATAGAGAACGGCGACTTCATCGTGATGGTGGTCGGCGGCCCGAACTCGCGCACGGATTATCATATCGACGAAGGCCCCGAGTGGTTCTACCAGATCGAGGGCGAGATGGTGCTGAAGGTGCAGGAAGACGGTGCGGTGCGCGATATCGCGATCCGGGCCGGCGAGATCTTCCTGCTACCCGGTGGTGTACCGCATTCGCCGCGTCGCCCGGCCGGCGGTGTGGGCCTGGTGGTGGAACGCAGGCGGCTGCCGCACGAACGCGATGGTGTGGTCTGGCACTGCGAGCACTGCAACCACCGCCTGCACGAAGAGTTCTTCCACCTGCAGAACATCGAAACCGACCTGCCGAAGGTATTCCAGCGTTATCACGACAGCCTGGAACTTCGCACCTGCAGCCAGTGCGGCCACATCGACCCCCTGCCGACACCTACGTAGAGCGGGGCTCTGCCCCGCTGCATCGGAGCGCCCGCCGTCACGCCATCCGGCACAGATGGTACCCGCTGCTGCCCGGCGACCCGCCCCCCCGCTCAACACGTTCAGAGCGAACCTCGCGGCCACCTCTCAATCACGCCCGCGGCAGTGACACGATACTTCTGCTCGCACAAGGCGAGGACGGCGCGGTCTTTTCGACTATCTGAATAACCCGACTTTAACCGGACCATCCGACCAGAACGGCACTGGATCTGCCGGACCTTCTCTGCAAGCACGCAACGCACCCGCAGCACCCGGCCACCGATCGATCGCCCAAACGTCGAACCGATCAGGGTCACGTTGGGATGCTCAAGAAGATCCGCATATATCCACTTCAGTAGCGGCTCTGGACTACCCGATACAAGGTAGACGTGGTCGCCTTGCTGCAGATGAACTGCAAGCACAGCACACGGCTCCGGATGAGGCTTCAGCCTTGCCGCGAACGCGGCGGAGAATTCGCGATCGTCCTTGACCAGGCGGCCCTCGGAACTGAAGAGTGTGAGGCACCACAGGATGATGCTCAGACTCCACCTCTCGCCAGGAAAGGCCACATAGCAAAGAAGAGCCGGGACCAGCACGGGGAATGTCAGCGCAAGCCGCATGCCATTTCTGCCAACAAGGAAGACCATGTATTCCTTGAAGACATCCCCTTTGTGGAGTGTCTCATCCACGTCGAAGAATATGGACGTGCCTTTCATTACTGCGTGCCTCAAGACCATGTTTGTCCGTTGACGGAGATTAAACCGCAGAATCCAATCGACAGAAAAGCGAAGGTGTTATCTGCCCTCCTCGAGCCTCGAGTCGGAAACGGGCTTGAATTCCCTCCTCCCGACGGCGTTCCTTCTTGGCCAGGAGCAACAAGCTAATGAAGCCAGGCGCCTGACGGCCATGAGATTCGTTGCATTCGTCCAGGCGTGGGAGATTCCGCGGTCACGCGATCGGACCACGTCGCGCGCGTTACACTGCCGGATACATCAGCTACGCTCGCTTCCGACATGTCCGAAACGCTCAGCCGTTCCCATGCCATCGCCCTGGATGCCGCCGATCCCCTGCGCGGTTTCCGCACTGAATTCCTGGTTCCGCGCCATGGCGATGGCGACCAGACCTACTTCGTCGGCAATTCGCTGGGGCTGCAGCCACGCGGCGCCCAGGCCGCCGTACAGGAAGTGATGAAACAGTGGGCCGAGCTGGCGGTGGAAGGTCATTTCACCGGTCCCACGCAGTGGCTGCGCTACCACCGGCTGGTCAGCGCGCAGCTGGCCGAGGTTGTCGGCGCGCTGCCTGAAGAGGTGGTAGCGATGAACACCCTCAGCGTGAACCTGCACCTGATGATGGTCAGCTTCTACCGGCCCACGGCCGAGCGGCCGGTGATCCTCATGGAAGCCGGCGCGTTTCCCACCGACCGCCATGCCGTCGAGGCGCAGATCCGCTTCCATGGCTTCGATCCTGCCGACTGCCTGGTGGAAGTGCAGCCCGACGAGCCGGCCGGCACCATTTCCCTGCACGCCATCGAACAGGCCATCACCACCCATGGCCCACGCCTGGCGCTGGTGCTGTGGCCAGGCGTGCAGTACCGCACCGGGCAGGCCTTCGACCTGCACGCCATCACCGCGCTGGCACGCGCACAGGGCGCGCGCATCGGCTTCGATCTTGCGCACTCGGTTGGCAACCTGCCGCTGCAGCTGCACGATGTCGCAGCGGATTTCGCGGTGTGGTGCCATTACAAGTACCTCAACAGCGGCCCGGGGGCGGTGGCCGGTGCGTTCGTGCATGAGCGTCACCATCGCGATGCCAGCCTGCCGCGGTTCGCCGGCTGGTGGGGTCATGATGAGGCCACCCGTTTCCAGATGGCACCGCAGTTCACTCCGGCCGTCGGCGCCGAAGGCTGGCAGCTGAGCAATCCGCCGATCCTCGGGCTGGCGCCGCTGCGCGCATCGCTGGATCTGTTCGAACGCGCCGGCATGCAGGCCCTGCGCGACAAGTCGCTACGGCTTACCGGCCTGCTGGAATCGCTGGTACGCAGCCGCCTGCCGCAGGTGCTGGAGCAGGTGACGCCGACCGAACCCGAACGTCGCGGGTGCCAGCTGTCGCTGCGCGTGATCGGTGGACGCGCGCGTGGGCGCGCCCTGTTCGAACACCTGCAGGCTGCCGGCGTGCTCGGCGACTGGCGCGAACCGGACGTCATCCGCATTTCGCCGGCACCGCTCTACAACCGTTACCAGGATCTGCACCATTTCGTCGAGGAAGTGCAGGCGTGGGCTGCTCGTTGACAGCCTAGGAGGCTTTCCGTTGAACGTGTCGGCATCGCGCTCACTTACCATCGTCGGTGCCGGGCTGGCCGGATCGCTGCTGGCCATCCTGTTGTCGCGCCAGGGCTGGAAGATCACCGTATACGAGCGCCGTGGCGATCCACGCGTCAGTGGTTACGAAAGCGGCCGCTCGATCAACCTGGCGCTGGCCGAACGCGGCCGCAATGCGCTGCGCCAGGCCGGTGCCAACGTGGAAGCGGCCGTGATGGCGCGCGCGGTGATGATGCGCGGACGCATGGTGCATGCGCGCGATGACACCAGCCCGCAGCTGCAGCGTTATGGCCGCGACGACAGCGAAGTGATCTGGTCGATCCATCGCCGCGAACTGAATGTGATCCTTCTGCAACTGGCCGAGCAGGCCGGCGCGACCGTGCACTTCCATCGCCGCCTGCACACCGTGGATTTCGATGCTGGCCATGCGCGCTTCATCGATGACCGCACCGACACACCGCACGACATTCCCTTCGACAGCCTGATCGGCGCCGATGGCGCCGGCTCGGCACTGCGCGCGGCCATGAACCGCCGCGAGCCACTCGGCGAGCGCACCGAGTTCCTCGATCACTCCTACAAGGAACTGGAAATCCCACCGGCGGCCGATGGTGGCTTCCGCATCGAACCCAATGCTTTGCACCTGTGGCCGCGCGGACGCTACATGTGCATCGCCCTGCCGAACCATGAAGGCACGTTCACCGTCACCGTATTCCTGCCCAACAGCGGCGATCCGGGTTTCAACACGGTCATCAGCGGCGATGATGCGTACGCCCTGTTCGCCCGCGATTTTCACGATGCGCTGCCCTTGGTGCCGAAGCTGCGCGAAGACTGGGAGCGGCATCCTCCCGGGCTGCTCGGCACGCTGTACCTGGAGCGCTGGCATATTGGCCATCGCGCGGTGCTGCTGGGCGATGCGGCGCACGCGATGGTGCCGTTCCATGGCCAGGGCATGAACTGCGCCTTCGAGGACTGCGTGGCGCTGGCCCGCCACCTGCAGGGCGCCACCGACCTGCAGCGCGCCTATGCGGCCTTCGAGGTGGAGCGCGCACCCAACGCATGGGCGATCCAGCAGATGGCGCTGGAGAACTACGTGGAGATGCGCGACCAGGTCGCCGATCCGGGCTTCCTGCTGCAGCGTGAACTGGAACTGGCGCTGCAGCAGCGGTGGCCCACCCGCTTCGTGCCACACTACACCATGGTTACTTTCCTGCACACGCCCTATGCCGTCGCGCTGGAGCGCACCGGCATCCAGCGCCGCATCCTGCGCAACGCCACCGCCGGGCGCGATTCGCTGCAGGCGGTGGACTGGAAGGCGCTGGAAGCCGAGGTCCATGCCAAGCTGCCGGTGCTGGAGGGCGCGCACTGATGGCTGACAGCTTCCTGTTCTACGACCTGGAAACCTTCGGCCAGGATCCGCGCCGTACGCGCATCGCACAGTTCGCCGCCATCCGCACCGATACCGATCTCAACGAGATCGACACGCCCACCAGCTTTTTCGTGCGGCCCGCCGACGACCTGCTGCCCTCCCCTTACGCCACGCTTGTCACCGGCATCACACCGCAACATGCGCTGGCGGAAGGGATGAGCGAGGCCGACGCATTCGCGCGCATCAACGAACTGATGGGTCGCCCCGGCACCTGCGCACTGGGTTACAACACCCTGCGTTTCGATGATGAGTTCGTCCGCCATGGCCTGTTCCGCAACTTTTTCGATCCCTACGAACGCGAGTGGCGCGACGGCAACTCCCGCTGGGACCTGCTGGACATGCTGCGGCTGATGCACGCACTGCGTCCGCAGGGGATCACCTGGCCGAAACGGGAGGACGGCGCCACCTCGTTCAAGCTTGAACACCTGGCCGAAGCCAACGGCGTGCGCGAGGGCGATGCGCACGAAGCGCTTTCCGACGTGCGCGCCACCATCGGCATGGCGCGGCTGTTCCGCAACGCCCAGCCGCGGCTGTGGGATTACGCGCTGCGGCTGCGCGACAAGCGTTTTGTCGGCACGCTGCTGGATGTCGCTGCCCTGCAACCGGTGCTGCATGTTTCGATGCGCTATCCGGCCACGCGGCTGTGCGCGGCACCGGTGCTGCCGCTGGCGGTGCACCCGCATATCAACAACCGGGTGATCGTGTTCGATCTGGAGGGGGATATCGACACCCTGCTGGACCTGCCTGCCGAGGTCATCGCCGAACGCCTTTACCTGCGCGCCAGCGAGCTGCCCGAGGGCATGGCGCGCGTGCCGCTCAAGGAAGTACAGGCGAACAAGGTGCCGGCGCTGGTCGCATGGAACCATCTTCGCGACGATGACCTCGCGCGTCTTGGTGTGGACGCGGTCGCCGTGCAGGCCAGGGTGGAGCGGTTGCGGCCGCACGCTCCGCTGCTGGCCGAGAAGGTCCGCCAGGTGTATGCCCGGCAGCGTGACGCCGTCCCTTCCGACGTGGACGCGTCGCTGTACGACGGCTTCCTTGGCCAGGGCGACCGGCCGCTGCTGGCGCGTGTTCGTACCAGCGCGGCGCAGGATCTCGCCGCGCTGGAAGACAGCTTCAACGACCCGCGCCTGCCGGAACTGCTGTTCCGCTACCGCGCCCGCAACCATCCCGGCAGCCTGGATGCGGCCGCGCGCGAGCGCTGGAACGCTTATCGGCGCAGGCGCCTGCAGGGCGACGAGCGGCTGGGCGAATTGAACCTGGAGCAGTACCGGCAGCAGATCGATGCCATCGCCGCCGAGCCATCCGACGACGCACACCGCGGCACGCTGCTGCAGGCGCTGCGCGAGTGGGGCACGCTTGTCGAGGAAAGCCTGTGAGCACGTATTTCTCCCCTGCCAGCCTGTCCTTCCTGCGCGCGCTGGCGCTGCACAACGAAAAAGCCTGGTTCAACGAACATCGCCAGCAGTACGAGGACCATGTGCGGCAGCCATTTCTGCGCCTGATCGGCGACCTGCAGCCGGCGTTGGCCGCAGTGAGCCCGGCGTTCCGCGCCGACACCCGCACCGTTGGCGGTTCGCTGTTCCGCATCCACCGCGACGCACGCTTCTCCAACGACAAATCCCCGTACAAGAGCTGGCAGGGCGCGCGCCTGTTCCATGAGCGCCGCCGCGAGGTGCCGGCGCCGTCGTTCTACATCCACCTGCAGCCGGATGGGCAGAGCTTCGTCGGTGCCGGGGTGTGGCACCCGGACGCGGACACCCAGCGGCGCATCCGCCACTTCATCCTGGACAATCCCGGCAGCTGGAAGGCAGCCGCTCACGCGCCGGCGCTGCGCCGGCGTTTCGACATGGAGGATGCCGAGAAGCTGGTGCGCCCGCCGCGCGGCTTTCCGGCCGACTTCGAGTTCATCGACGACCTCAAGCATCGCAACTGGGTCCTGTGGCGGCAGCTCGACGATGCCAGCATGACCGGTCCTCGCCTGCTGTCCACGCTGGGCAGGGACCTGCTTGCGCTGGGTCCGTTCGTGGACTATCTGTGCGCGGCGCTGGACCTGGAATTCTGAAACAACGCGGGCGTGCGCCGGGTGCCCTCCATGCCCGGGCCGGTCACCGCCCCTTCACCCGCGCGCGCCGGGGATGCGGCAGTCTGGACGCCCTCCTTCATCGCCCTCCGTCCATGAAGAAATACGTCGCCGTCCTGCTGCTGTTGCTGCTGGCCATTTCGGCCTGGTGGTTCGGTGGACCCTACCTCACCGTGCATGGGCTGGCGCAGGCCATCGAACAGCGCGATACCTCGCGTCTGGACCGCTATGTGGATTTCCCGCGCGTGCGCAGCAGTCTGCGGGCCCAGGTGGGCGACTACATGGTGCGGCAGGCAGGCGGGGACATCGCCAGCAGCCCTTTCGGGGCCCTGCTGCATGGGCTGGGCAACCAGCTGGGGGGTGCCGCGGTGGATACGCTGGTCACTCCCCTCGGCATCGGCGCACTGCTGCAGGGCCATGTGCTGTACAAGCGCGGGCGCAACGAACTGCAGGGCGGTGACGCGTGGGCGCCGACCGAAGCGGCACGGCCGCTGAAGGATGCGCGGCACCGTTTCGAACGCCTTGATCGCTTCGTGGTGGATGTCGATCGCGGTCCCGGCGAAGTGCCCCTGCAGGTGGTGCTGGAACCGCAGGGCCTGCGCTGGCGTGTGGTGGACCTGCGCAACGCCCTGGCCCCGTAGAGCGGGGCTCTGCCCCGCTGCGCGACCATCCCGATCACGTAGAGCGGAGCTCTGCTCCGCTGCGCGACGGTGGCCCGGCCGGGCAGTGCCCGGGGCTACGTGTGCTGCCAGCCGGGCAGAGCCCGGCGCTACGCGTCTTCGTTGGCGACGCCGTGCGGCACGTGGCCGGCGGCAACATGCTCGCGGGCGCTGTCGATGTTGTGCTGTGAATCGTCGAAGAAGATGTCCGCGCCGAAAGCCTGCAGGAACGGTCCTTTGTGCCGGCCGCCCAGGAACAGCGCCTCATCCAGGCGCACGCCCCATTCGCGCAGGGTACGGATCACACGCTCATGCGCCGGCGCCGAACGCGCCGTCACCAGAGCTGTGCGGATCGGCGCATCGTCGCCGGACGGAAACACTTCCTGCAGGGTATGCAGGGCGGAAAGGAAGCCGCGGAACGGCCCCCCGCTCAGCGCTTCGCGTGCGCGCTCGCGCTCATGGCGGCCGAATGCCTCCACGCCCTGCTCGCGCGAGATACGCTCGCTCTCATCGCCGAATATCACCGCATCGCCATCGAAGGCAATGCGCAGCTGGCCCGCTGGCCGATGCATGTCCACGCCGGGCCCCGCCGCCGCAGCGGCCGTCTCGCCCGGCGGCTTGGGCAGGATGGTGGCTGCGGCGATGCCATGCCGCAGCGCGCTGCGCACCGATTGCGGGTTGGCCGACAGGAACAGATCGGTGCCGAACGGCTTCACGTAGGGCCAGGTCGGCTCGCCGGCCGTGAACGTGGCGCGGATGATGTCCAGGCCGTAATGCTGGATGGAATTGAAGATGCGCAGGCCGGTGTCGGCCGAATTGCGCGACAGCAGGATCACCTCGACGCGCGGGTTTTCCGGGCTGGCGCCCTGGTTCAGTGCCAACAGCTTGCGCACCACCGGGAACGCCACGCCGGGACCCAGGATGTCGTCCTCGTGCTGGCGCTGGTACTCGGCGTACGCCGCCACGCCATCGCTCTCGAACAGCGCATGGCTTTCTTCCAGGTCGAACAGCGCGCGCGAGGTCACCGCGACGGTCAGCAGACGGGGGGAGTTGTCGCCCATCGGTGGGGGTCCTTCAAGCGATCGGCGGGGGCCGGCAGCGTATTGTCGTCAAAAAACGAACTGTTCGCTCAGGATCCGGTCTTCCAGGTTGTGTTCCGGGTCGAACAGCAGGGTGACCCGGTGCTCCTTCGACTCGCGGATGGTCACTTCCACCACGTCGCGGGTCTCGTG
>JAAIGF010353417.1_pt1 | contig 14085 bp, 11 predicted proteins | sample 6487441 | NCBI WGS metagenome assembly JAAIGF01 (sample SAMN13974129, study PRJNA590717) | phyllosphere metagenome | biome: pepper field; feature: multiple bacterial spot infested pepper fields; material: pepper leaves; isolation source: leaves from pepper fields | host: Capsicum annuum ... | reverse complement strand
GAATATCTGGCAGCACGGCAGTCGCTTCCCGACTGAACAGCTGCTGCGCAACGCCACCGGTGAAGCGCTGAACCCGGACTATTTCCGTCAGCACCTTGAGCAGCGCTACCTCGCCGATTGACCCCGCAGGCGGCCGCAACGGCCGCCACTTTCCCGCCTTGTACAATCCGTTACACGCCGATACCAATCCCTCACGGAAAGCGAAATCGCTTTTTCATATAGTGTTTTCACCGGCCCCGCAGTGGGCTACATATGAAAAAATAGTCCGAGGATTAAGCGATGAAAAAATTATGTGCACTGGTAATCGCCGCTGCTATGGGTCTCTCTTCTGCTGCTTTTGCTGCTGAGACAACCGCTGCTCCGGCGGCAACTGCCACCACCAGCTCCACTACCGCTGCGCCAGCTAAACATAAAATGGTGCATCACAAACATAAAGCTGCTGCGCAGAAAGCCCAGGCTGCGAAAAAGCATCATAAAAAAGCAACCAAGCCTGCTGAACAGAAAGCGCAGGCCGCTAAAAAGCATCACAAAAAATCAACTCAGCCCGCTGCACAGAAAGCGCAGGCTGCCAAAAAGCACCACGTGAAATCCGCTAAACCTGCTGCACAGAAAGCGCAGGCGGCTAAAAAGCACCACGCTAAAGTTGCGCAGAAAGCGCAGGCAGCTAAAAAGCATCACAAAATGAAAAAATCAGCGAAATAAGTTCGCGCCAACACCACGATGTTGTTTAAAACACCCGGTTATGCCGGGTGTTTATTTACTGGAGTAGCGAAAAATGGTGCGTCGCTATCGCTTCGAAATTATTCTCTTTGTGATGATTCTCTGCGGCATTGTCGCGGCCAGTTTTTTTATTTGATGGCTGTAGCGCGCTGATTACTCCAATATTTCTCCCTTTTTTACCGCTCACCGACTATAGTTATCGCCTAAGCGTGATAACAAAAACTCCCTTTTATTCTCCCTGTCGAGAGAACTATGCGCCTGGCAATTCTGTTATTTATTGGTATTTTCGGCTTTACCCTCACAGCACACGCCGATGATGAAGACGGGCTGAGTCCCGAAGAGATCAAGACGCTGTTTTTTGGTAAAGACCATCGCCAGGCAATAAGCGACGTGGCCGCTGCGCCCTGGGATGCCATTGGTCAGCTGGAGACGGAAAGCGGCAACCTCTGCACCGCCACGCTGATCTCTGCTCATCTGGCCCTGACCGCCGGCCACTGCCTGCTGACACCGCCAGGCCGGTTCGATAAGCCGGTTGCGCTGCGCTTTATGGCGGGTGAAAAAGGCTGGCGTTACGAAATTCACGATATAGATGCCCGGGTTGAGCCGTCGCTGGCGCGGCGCCTGCAGGCCGATGGCGAGGGCTGGATTGTGCCCTCTGCCGCCGCGCCTTACGATTATGGTCTGGTGATCCTGCACAACCCCCCTTCAGGTATTGTGCCGATCCCGCTGTTTGATGGCTCTCGCAGCGATCTCACCGCCGCGCTCAAAGAGAGCGGACGCAAAGTCACGCAGGCGGGTTATCCGGCCGATCACCTCGATTCACTCTATTCGCATAGCGACTGTATAGTCACCGGCTGGGCGCAGCGCGCCGTGCTTTCGCACCAGTGCGATACGCTGCCTGGCGACAGCGGCTCCCCGCTGCTGCTGAAAAAAGATGATGGCTGGCAGCTCATCGCCGTACAGAGTTCGGCACCGGCGCCGGTCGATCGCTATCGCGCTGACAACCGGGCCATTGCCGTGACCTCGTTTAAAGATAAACTCGAAGAGCTGGCTGAATAAGCAGGCAGGCGCGCGATCACGCACACCTGCGCGCATTATGCATTCAGCTCAGCTGCTCCATCGCCTGCAGCACCCGCTTATCTGAAACCGGATAGGGAGTACCCAGCTGCTGAGCAAAGTAGCTGATGCGCAGCTCTTCAATCATCCAGCGGATCGCCACTACATCGGCATCATCCCGGCGCTGCGGCGGCAGCTTGCTGCGCCAGACGTTCCACGCCTGTTCCACCGCCTGTACCTTCAGCATGCGGGCGCGATCGCTGTGCGGATCGGCGGGCAGCTTCTCCAGACGGCGCTCGATTCCCTGCAGATAGCGCAGCGTATCTCCCAGCCGATCGTAGCCGTTGCCGGTGACAAATCCGCGATAGACCAGACCGCTCATCTGCTGTTTGATATCTGCCAGCGCCAGCGCCAGCGTCATATCCACGCGGCCTTTCAGAAATTTGTTGATATTGAACACGCAGGTGAGGATCTGCTCAACCTGCTGCGCAATCGTCACCACGGTGTCGTTCAGCTCCGCCCGCACTTTATCGCGCAGCTGCTCAAAATTCTGCTGCTGCCACGCGGGGCCGCCCGCCTCCGCCATTAGCTTATCCACGCCGCAGGCAATACAGTCGTCTATCAGCTCCAGCACTTTGCCATACGGATTAAAGTAGAGCCCGAGCTTGGCTTTATTCGGCAGCTTTTCATGTAGATATTTAACCGGTGACGGAATGTTCAGCAGCAGCAGGCGACGCTGACCGCGCCACATCATCTTCTGCTGCTCCTCTTCACTGTCAAACAGGCGGATCGCCACGCTATCTTTTTCATCTACCAGCGCCGGCCAGGCTTTGACCTGATAGCTGCCGCGCTTCTGCTCATAACTCTGTGGCAGGTCGCCAAAACTCCAGATGTGCAGGCCGCTCTGCTCCAGACCATCATCGGCAACCTTCGACAGCGTCTCCTGCACTTTGCCTTTCAGCGCCTGTTTCAGCTGATGCAGATCTTTACCTTCCTGCAGCTTGCGGTTGTGCTCATCCACAATGCGGAACGTCATTTTAAGGTGATCGGGCACCTGATCCCAGTGCCAGGCATCGCGCTCAATCGTCACGCCTGACATGCGCCGGAACTCACGCTCCAGCGCATCCAGCAGCGGCTGTGCCAGCGGCTGAACGCGACCGAGAAACGCTTCCGCGTAATTGGGGGCCGGCACAAAATTGCGGCGCAGCGGTTTGGGCAGCGATTTAATCAGCGCGATGATAAGCTCACGCCGCACGCCGGGGATCTGCCACTCAAAACCCGCTTCATCCACCTGGTTCAGCAGCGGCAGCGGGATATAAACGGTCACGCCATCCGCATCGGCGCCTGGCTCAAACTGATAGGTGAGCCGCAGCTTCAGATCGCCCTGCTGCCAGACATTAGGGTAGTCGAGCTGGCTGACCTTATCTGCCCCCTCTTTGATCAGCATCTGCTTGTCAAAGTTGAGCAGGTCCGGATTCTCTTTACTGGCCTGCTTCCACCAGCTGTCAAAGTGACGGGCAGAGACCACCTCTTTACCCAGACGGCGATCGTAAAACGCAAACAGCGTTTCGTCATCCACCAGAATGTCGCGGCGGCGTGACTTATGCTCCAGGTCCTCAACTTCACTGCGCAGCTTCAGGTTGGTGCGGAAAAAAGCGTGGCGCGTCTGCCAGTCGCCCTCAACCAGCGCGTGACGAATAAACAGCTCGCGGCTCAGCTGCGGATCGATACGGCTGTAATTCACTTTACGCGCCGGCACAATCGGCAGCCCGTAGAGCGTCACCTTTTCCGTAGCCATCACCGCGCCCTGTGCTTTCTCCCAGTGCGGTTCGCTGTAGCTGCGCTTGATGAGGTGCTGAGCCAGTGGCTCAATCCACTCCGGATCGATGCGTGCCGCCACCCGGCCCCACAGGCGGCTGGTTTCTACCAGTTCTGCCACCACGGTCCATTTCGGCGGTTTTTTAAACAAACCGGAGCCAGGGAATATGGCAAAGCGGGCGTTGCGCGCACCGGTAAACTCCTGCTTCTCCGCATCTTTCTGTCCGATATGCGACAGCAGGCCGGTCAGCAGCGCACAGTGCACCTCACGATAAGGTGCCGGCTCGCTGTTGACGGGCATCCCCTGTTCACGCACCACCTGACGCAGCTGAGTATAGATATCCTGCCATTCGCGCACGCGCAGATAGTTGAGATAGTCGCTTTTACACTGGCGGCGGAACTGGTTGCCCGACAGCGCTTTCTGCTGCTCCTGGATATAGTTCCAGAGATTAACAAAGGTGAGAAAGTCAGACTCTTTATCAGCAAAGCGGCGATGTTTCTCATCGGACGCCTGCTGTTTCTCGACCGGCCGCTCGCGCGGGTCCTGAATCGAGAGCGCCGCCGCGATAATCATCACCTCGCGCACGCAGCCAAAGCGCTGCGCCTCCAGCACCATCCGCGCCAGCCGCGGATCCACCGGCAGCTGCGCCAGGGTACGACCGGACGGCGTCAGCCGGTAGTGCTCATTTTCATTAAGAGTAATGGCGCCCAGCTCTTCCAGCAGCCGCACGCCATCCTGAATATTTCGTTTGTCAGGCGCTTCCACAAACGGGAACGCCGCAATATCGCCCAGCCCCAAGGCGGTCATCTGCAGGATCACCGACGCGAGATTGGTCCGCAGGATCTCCGGATCGGTAAAAGCGGGCCGGCTGAGGAAATCAGCCTCGGAGTAGAGCCGGATACAGATCCCTTCCGAAACGCGGCCGCAGCGCCCTTTACGCTGGTTTGCCGAAGCCTGTGAAACCGGCTCAATCGGCAGGCGCTGCACCTTGGTGCGATAGCTGTAGCGGCTGATTCGCGCGGTACCGGGATCGATGACATATTTAATGCCCGGCACGGTGAGCGAGGTCTCTGCCACGTTCGTGGCCAGGACAATGCGCCGCCCGCTGTGGGACTGAAACACGCGATTCTGCTCGGCATTGGAGAGACGCGCATAGAGCGGCAGGATCTCGGTATGCGGTAAATCGCGCTTCATCAGCGCATCAGACGTGTCGCGGATCTCACGCTCTCCGCTCATGAAGATCAATATATCGCCACGGCTCTCCTGCCCCAGCTCATCCACGGCGTCAAAAATGGCCTGCAGCTGATCGCGATCGCTCTCATCCGCTTCTTCCGCGATAGGCCGGTAGCGCACCTCTACCGGGTAGGTACGACCTGACACTTCAATAACCGGCGCATTATTAAAGTGACGCGAGAAGCGCTGCGGATCGATGGTGGCGGAGGTGATGATCACTTTGAGATCGGGGCGGCGCGGCAGCAGCTCACGCAGGTATCCCAGCAGAAAATCGATGTTGAGGCTGCGTTCATGCGCCTCATCAATAATGATGGTGTCGTACTGCAGCAGCAGCCGGTCCTGCTGGATCTCCGCCAGCAGGATACCGTCGGTCATCAGTTTGACCTGCGTGCTGTCGCTGACCTGATCGGTAAAACGGACTTTATAGCCGATGGTACTTCCCGGCGCGGTCTCCAGCTCTTCCGCGATGCGGTTCGCCACGGTGCGGGCTGCCAGACGACGCGGCTGCGTGTGCCCGATCAGGCCTTTCACGCCGCGTCCCAGCGCCAGGCAGATTTTTGGCAGCTGAGTAGTTTTACCCGATCCGGTTTCACCGGCAACAATCACTACCTGATGATCGCGAATCGCGTCTGATATCGCCTGCTGCTTCTGGCTGACCGGCAGATTCTCAGGAAAGGTGATGCGCGGGGTGCCGGCCACGCGCCGGACGATGCGCTGTTCGGCAACGCTGAATTCCTCCGCCAGCTCTGCGGCAATGGTCTGCTGTGCGGCGCTGTTTTTCACCTTTGCCGCACCCTGCAGACGTCGCTGCAGGCGCTGGCGATCGCGCAGCGTCAGCGCATCAAGCCGGGCCCAGAATGGAGCTAAAGGTGATTCAATGGATGATGACATAGAGATGGATTACCTGTTAGTGCAGCACGGCGGAAACACGCGCGGCGCCGGGACGCTTTCCCGGCAGATTCAATCGATTACCGGACGCCATAATAGCATATTCTCAGCCTGCTGGCTGAGCCGCTCCGGCTGGCTTATTCAATTAATTCGAACATTGGCCTCGAATTATTACGCTTTTACGCTGCCGGTGAACGCCGTAGAGTATGACGCATTGAGCGGGAAGCCCGCCGCATAACCACAGGAACCTATTATGAGCCACGTATTAATTCTGAAGTCCAGTATCCTTGCCGGTTATTCACAGTCAGGTCAGCTGGCTGATTTTTACGCTGAAGAAGCGCGCGCCAACGGCGACAGCGTAACCGTACGCGACCTGGCTGCCGATCCGGTACCGGTACTGGATGGTGAACTGGTGGGTGCTCTGCGTCCTTCAGATGCGCCACTTTCTCCACGTCAGCAGGAGGCGCTGGCGCTCTCTGATGCGCTGATCGCTGAGCTGCAGGCGCATGACACCATTGTTATTGCGGCACCGATGTACAATTTCAACATCCCGACGCAGCTGAAAAACTACTTTGACCTGATTGCCCGCGCGGGCGTGACTTTCCGCTACACCGAAGCGGGTCCGGAAGGTCTGGTTAAAGGCAAACGTGCGGTGATCCTGAGCAGCCGTGGCGGTATCCACAAAGATACCCCAACCGATCTGCTGACGCCGTATGTAAAGCTGTTCCTCGGCTTTATCGGTATCACTGACGTTGAGTTTGTGTTTGCCGAAGGTATCGCTTACGGTCCGGAAGTGGCGACCAAAGCGACCGCTGAGGCGAAAGATGCGATTAAACAGCGCGTCTCTGCCTGATTAGAAAAATGATTTGCTGAGTTATTTTTTACCGGGCCTGAGTGCCCGGTTTTTATTTTAATGTCAATATATCTATGCCTGCCGGCAGCTTCCTGCTTTTTAATTTACACTTTAACATCGCTCTCTCATTCTGCTTTACAGTTTTGATTTTGTTACTGACAAGTCACAAAGGCTTTTTGATCAAAGCACAGTGCCGCAAACCTTTTAATAAAAAGCGAAATGAGAAAGTTTTCTCATAAGCAATGTGGCACGATAAATCCGCAATAAAGTTCAGCCACAGAGGCTGGAACTGGTTTCAACTCTTATCTCAATTACTAAATATTTTTTCAGGAGAATAATATGGCCTTAATGTTATGCTATATCCCTGTAAGTAATACCCTGCCCGCTAAAACTGCAGCAATCAATTCCTTCCCGCCCGTAATCGACAAAATTAAAATGTTTGAGATGCCTGTTAAAGCGACGGGCAATCAGGGCACGCAGTTAAAGTTAAACGCTGAATACATGCGTGACATAACTGCCATGAAAGCGAACAGGAAAGTTTCGCTGCTGACGCCGACCTTCGAAAAGCTTCACAGCACGGGCAATCATATGCCGACTGCTTCAGCCAGAAACTTCACCGCTGCACCGGGCATAGCAACGATTGTAGTGGCGCCAGCTGCGGCAGCACAGGATATTATTATCGCCCGGCCGGCTGCGACGGCGCCTGCTCAGGCAGAAGTAAAACCTGAGCCTGAAACCGCTGAGGCAAAAATCAGAGCCGGGCATAAAGACTTGCCTTCACTACTGACCCGTATCAGGCATCAATTTACGCAAATCTGGTCATCGCTGAAGCGCTCTGTTTCATCGCTGGTACAGACCTATCGGTTGCAAAAGAATGAAAATGTAATGCAGTTTGAAAATTTATCCAGGAATAAATCACAAGCCCATGACGCGATGAATGAAATAAATAATGCATATCAACAAAATCCTCTTAGAGCCCTGTCCTTATATAACGCAGCAAAGCAAAATATAATATTTGATGCTATAAATGACATTATCGAAACAGCTAAAAGAGAAAATGCAGACGTCGATATACACAGGCTGTGCGAACAGGCTAACCATTATGCGCTCAATTCCGGTGTTAACTCCCTGCTCTTTACAGTAACAGAAAATAACACCATCAGGCGCGCTAATATCTGCGGCTTACCTTCTATGCAACAACGCACGAGGCAGCTTCAGGAAGTTATCAATAATATAGAGGAAAGTTCTGCTACCCTGCATCGTTCTTCTCAGAATTTAAACAGGCGCCAGCGTGCAAACTCGGTGCAGTCAATCGCTCAGAGAATGATTAATGCCGGCTATGCGAAGCTGTTTAATGATGTACAGAGCGACAAAAAAAACCTCTATGGTACACGTCACCATTTTGACAAAAATGAAATGCGCGCCGCACTGCTTGAAGGCCAGCCGGCACTGAAGGGCTACGACATCCGCAGTGCGGCCTGATGCCCGACAGCAGTGCTCTTTTCAGCCGTCAGGACCGGTGACGGAGGCGTTATCGCTCTGCCGCCACCGGTTACTTCTGCAGCCACTGGCCGTTGATGCCGCGCACATATTCCCCTGCGCTGGCCCGGCTCACCAGCTTCTCTCCGGCAATCCGCGCGACGTCGCTGGTTGTGAGTTTGTTTTCTCCGGCAATGCGCTGATACGCCATCCGGCGGCCCTCATTGATACGACTCACCAGCGCCAGCGTGACCTCATCCTGCTGCCGTGCAGCAACATAGCCGCTCAGCGTTTCCCCGACCCGCCCTTGCTGCCGCGCCTCATCAAGCGTCAGCGCATGGGCAGACCCGGCCAGCAAAACCAGCAGCAGCGCAACGGCGCGTATTGTTCGGTTGCGGGCCATCAGAACAGCCCGCTCTGATTCTGCAGCAGCGCCTCGACATCTTTATCCACCTTGATGTGGATCTCATGTTCAATTTTCACGTTCATATTTATCGTAATCGGCGCATCAGGAGCGGCCACTTCAATCCGCGGTACGCATCCTGCCAGCACAACGCTGCCTGCCAGCAGCGCACCTCTTAACCTCATCATCAGGGATCCCTCTTTGATGGCAGGGTGGCGTTCTGCTCCACCCAGGATTGTAAATTATCGCCAAAGCGCAGGCTGCGCCATAGCTGGAACAGATTCTCCTGATGACGATAGTTGAGATTGATTGTCTGGCGCCGGTTGCTGAACTGGCTGACGCCGGTGACCTGCGACTGCATCACCAGATTACCGGTATTATCCAGATCGAGTGTGGCCCAGGAGCGTGAAATCTCCAGATAACGCAACCAGCTCAGCGCTGCCCCGGCGGCGACATTGTCTTTTACAATCGCGTCTGCCGTATCCTTATCCAGCCGAAACGTGAGCGGCCCGCTGTTAGCGATCCAGCCATTTCTGATCAGCCACTGCGGATTACTGAGCCAGAGCGGCAGCTCACCGTTAACCTTACCCGACATAGCAAACTGTTTGGGCTTGAGTGCCGTCACCAGCCGGCTGAGATCGATCTGGCGCAGCGAAATCCTGGCCGCTTCGCGCTGCGGCATGCGCAGCGCCGGCATACTGACGTGCCCGCCCAGTAAATCGAGCGTCACGTTACTCAGGGTAAGCGGCTGTCTCTCCTGCCAGGGATAGTAACCCTGCAGATCGGCCGTGATATTCTGCAGCGCAAACTGATTGTTAACCTCGCGGATACGCAGCGAAACCGGTCCGCGCCGTCCCAGCTGCCACTGCTGAGCGCGGTAGCGAAACGGCAGCGCAAAATCGATGCCGTTGATGTCACTGTCCGGCAGCTGCAGGCTACCCTGCTGAACCGCAAAGAAGCCGCCAGCCTGAAATGCCTGACTGGCTCCGGCTGAAAACGCGACCTGCGCCCGCAGCTCACCGCTGCGGATACGCATTTTTAAGTCGCTGCTAAGCAGCGGCTGGAACACGCGCAGCGACTGTGCCGGCCACCAGGCCTCCCCGCGTAGCCGCTCACCATCCCAGCGTCCGTGCACGCGCAGCGGGCCGATATCTTCAGCGCGCAGTTCACCACGCCATAAAAACCGTGCCGGATCGCGACCTTTCACATCAAACGTCAGCCCTGCAGGCGGCAGCCAGCCGCCGTAGCTGAAGTGCGTTTGTCCCGCATCAAGACGAAAACTGCCTGCAAAACCGGGCTGCGTGCTATCCCGCTGCCAGCGCAGCGGCGCAGTGAGCCGGATACGCGGCCGGTCAATCTGCACCGGCCCCCACGCCAGTTGATTCAGGCCGGTATTGAGCGTATCCAGCGTAATGCGCTGATCCAGCCAGCTGCCGGTGCCTGTAACATCCCACTCTGCGTTAAACGGCTGCAGTTTGCCGTCGCCCCAGTAGCGCCAGCGCCAGCTGCCGCTGTCTGGCCAGAACGCGGCAGCGCGGCCATCCAGATGCAGCGTAAAGTGACCATAGTCGCGCTTATGCGCCGTCAGAATCGCCTGCAGCCGGCCATTAATGCCCTGCGCTGAAAGTGAAACACCCGCCAGGGGCCAGCGCGCTTCATCCACTTCAGGGAGATCCAGCAGCTGGCCGCGCAGGCGCAGCAGTGCGCCTGGCTGGAACGTCAGCGTCGGCGCGCTGAGTGCACCGCGCAGCTCGCCGGGCAGGCTGCCATAGAGCTGCAGCCCGGCAAATTTACTCTCGCCGGTAATGCGCAGCGGCAGCGCGTTATCCGTTACGCGCAGTGGTCCCGGCCCGACGCTCAGTACCACATTGCCTTTACCGCCGCGCCCCTGCGTCAGCAGATTCAGCCGCCCCTGCACGCGCAGGTTGTCCATCCCCTGCTGCCATCCGGTCAGGGTCAGCCCCACGCCGCCTGACAGCATCTGACTGGCCAGAGGCCAGCGCCAGCGCCCGTCGGCGATCTGAAACGTATCGCGGTCGCTCTGCCACGGCAGCTCAAGCAGCGGTGTCTCATCGCCCTGCTCCTGAACGATCAGCTTACCCTGCTGCTGCTGCCACTGCAGATCCAGCGTCAGCGGCTGCGGCCACTGAGCCACGCTTAGCTCACTCTGCAGCGCGCCGGTTACTGGCAAGCCATCCGCAAATGTGGGCAGCGCTACGCTGCCATGTAACGCCAGCGGTTGTGTCAGAAAAGGATGTTGTAACTTAAGAGAGTCGACCGTCAGCGTCTGGCCCTGCAGGCGTGCGTTCAGGCTGAGATTATCGCCGCGATAGCGCAGCTGCTGCTGTTCCGGTGCAAGCGTGAGATCGAGTTCACCGGCATAGTGCTGCCACGGCAGGACGGCCAGCCTGCCGATATGCACATCGGCCCCCGGCAGGCGCTGCTGCCAGTCAGCCAGCGTACGCGGTACGGCAGAAGCTGGCTGCGGCGGCAGCGACTGCCAGCAGGCGCTGTTAAGCGTGACGCGCTGTGCGCTAAGCTGCCAGCGCTGCTGTGAGCGACCCAGCGCCACCTGCTCAACCTTAGCCAGCGTACAGCTGCCCGTCAGGTAACGCAGCTGCGGCAACGTCACTGCGCCCTGCTGCCAGCCCGGCCTGCCCTCAATTTCGATGCGCGTCTCATCCGGCAGCCAGATGCCGGCCAGCCGTGGTAGCCACTGCGTCAGCGTCAGCAGCAGGCCCAGCAGCAGCAGAATCAGCGCCAGCAAGGCGGCAAGTAGTCGGCGAAGGCCACGCGTCATGGCGGGTAACTATCCTGTTATTTATATTTTCCTGCCGAAATGATGGCACGTAATCATTCGCAAATGAAGGTGTTAGCCTGGCCTGCTGCGTGAAGAAAAGCAAAGTCGCGCAGAAACCGTTATCCTTTAATGATACCGACATGGCATTTTTCAGGAGCGAAACAATGAAAGTTGCGGTTTACAGCACCAAGCACTATGACCAGAAATATTTTGAACAGGTCAACGCCCGTTTTGGATTTGAGCTGGTGTTCTTTGATTTCCTGCTCAGCGAGGATACGGCAAAAAATGCCGCCGGCTGTGACGCGGTCTGTATTTTCGTAAATGACGAGTGCGGCAGAGCGGTACTGGAAGAGCTTGCGGCATTGGGCATTAAGTATATTGCCCTGCGCTGTGCCGGATTCAATAACGTCGATCTGCAGGCGGCTGCTGAGCTGGGCATGGAGGTCGTACGCGTGCCCGCCTACTCCCCGGAAGCGGTGGCGGAACACACGGTGGGTATGATGTTGGCGCTGAATCGCCGCATTCATCGCGCTTATCAGCGCACCCGTGACGCAAACTTTTCGCTTGATGGCCTGACCGGCTTCAACATGCACAATAAAACCGCAGGCGTGGTCGGTACGGGGAAAATCGGTGTGGCTACGCTGCGGATCCTGAAAGGATTTGGCATGAAGCTGCTGGCCTGTGATCCCTACCCGAGCGACGCTGCGCTTGAGCTGGGTGCAGAATATGTCGATCTGAAAACGCTGTTTGCCCGCTCGGATGTGATTACGCTGCACTGCCCGATGACGCCGGAAAATCATCATATGCTTAACGCGCAGGCGTTCAGCGAAATGAAAGATGGCGTGATGATCATCAATACCAGCCGCGGCGGCCTGATCGATTCGCAGGCGGCTATTGAAGCGCTAAAACAGCAGAAGATCGGGTCGCTGGGAATGGACGTCTATGAAAATGAACGCGATCTGTTTTTTGAGGACAAATCGAACGACGTTATTCAGGACGACATTTTCCGCCGCCTCTCTGCCTGCCACAACGTGCTGTTTACCGGACATCAGGCGTTTCTGACCGCAGAAGCCCTGACCGCCATCTCAGAAACCACGCTGGGTAATCTGCAGCAGCTCGATAAAGGCGAAGCGTGCCCGAACCGGGTTAAGCCCTGAAATGGTGCGCCCGCATCAGCGGGCGCACGTGCCCCCCATGAGCGCCTGTTCATCGCAGCGGCGGCCGTTTGACAGCTGACACATGCCGATACGTGAACCATCCAGCTGGCGGGAAAATGCCAGCGTGCCCCCGGCACCGCTGCAGCTGCTTTCTGCCATCGCGGACATCACGACGTGCGGCTGGACGTGAGCCGCGGTCGCCTGCTGCGGCGGTTCGTTATCAGGGGTACTGCTGCAGGCGGAGAGCAGCAGTGCTGCACCAGCCAGCAGTAAAGAGGCAGCTTTCATTAGTCGGACTCCGGGGACAGGGGACGAAAAGTGCTCACAGCATATGACAGCCTCTGCTGCGAATCGAGTGCGGACATAGCTTTTTACAAAATTTCAGACCTTTCATTGCAAGCAGAATTATCCTGAAGAGAAGATTTTTGCCGGTTATCTTCTAAAATAATCCGTTATTTCAATTGCTCAGGGGAAATTATGTTAACCGATATGCTGTTACGCATCGCGCTGGCCGGCGTTCTCGGCGGGCTTATCGGACTTGAGCGTCAGATGCGGGCAAAAGAGGCGGGTCTGCGTACCCATATTCTGGTGGGGATCGGCAGCGCCCTGTTTATGCTGGTCTCGAAATATGGCTTTGCCGATATGCTCAGCAGCGACCATGTGGGTCTTGATCCCAGCCGCATCGCGGCGCAGGTCGTCAGCGGTATGGGCTTTCTCGGGGCCGGTACCATCATTATTCAGAAGCAGATCGTAAAAGGCCTGACTACTGCAGCGGGCCTCTGGGTTACCGCCGCCATCGGTCTGGTTATCGGTAGCGGGATGTATGAAATTGGCATTTATGGCACGCTGCTGGCGCTGGTCGTGCTGGAGGTTTTTCGCCGCCTCAGCCACTGGCTGATTGGCCGCCATCATACGCTGATTGTGCATCTGAAAGCCAAAAGCGTCCCGCTGGTGTTACTGGTGCTGCAGCGTGAAGGGATCCGCTACGGGCATATCGCGGTGGTCAACCGTGACGAAGAGAGCGGCCTGTGTGAACTCAGCGTAGAGGTCACACTCTCCCGCCGGGCACCGCGCCACAGCCTTTATGAGAAGGTCATGGATATTAAAGGGGTGCAGTCACTGGAGATGGTATAGAGGCGCAGACAGAGCAAAATTATTAGCCACGGATGCGGCAACAGATTAAAAGCGTTCACGCGAGGCTGGTATTCGCGCGCGCAATCCGTACCATACGCATCCATAACTACAGGTTTATGACCGCCAATGCGGGTTTCAGCCGCCTGTTCTGTTCGCCGGCACTCTCAAGCGTGAAAATAATGTCAGAAAATCAAGACGTAACAAAAAAAGAGCAATACAACTTCAATAAACTGCAGAAGCGCCTGCGCCGCAACGTCGGCGAAGCGATTGCTGACTTCAACATGATTGAAGAAGGCGACCGCATCATGGTCTGTCTCTCAGGCGGTAAAGACAGCTATACCATGCTGGAGATCCTGCGCAGCCTGCAGCAGAGCGCGCCGGTGAATTTTTCGCTGGTGGCGGTCAATCTCGATCAGAAGCAGCCCGGCTTCCCGGCGCATATTCTGCCCGCTTATCTTGAGACGCTGGGCGTGGAGTATAAAATTGTCACCGAAGATACTTACTCTATTGTTAAAGAGAAGATCCCGGAAGGCAAAACCACCT
>JAAIGF010102138.1_pt1 | contig 14088 bp, 14 predicted proteins | sample 6487441 | NCBI WGS metagenome assembly JAAIGF01 (sample SAMN13974129, study PRJNA590717) | phyllosphere metagenome | biome: pepper field; feature: multiple bacterial spot infested pepper fields; material: pepper leaves; isolation source: leaves from pepper fields | host: Capsicum annuum ... | reverse complement strand
GCCGCCCGCGCTGATCACGTCAGCGACACAAACGGAAGGCCTACGGACGACCAGGGTCTATTGCACACCGCGTGTGGTCGGCCCATCGGTGCAACCTCGACGAGTAGGTGACCGCCCGCCGGGAGCCGGCGGTCACCCGTAGCGCTGGGGCGCATGCTCAGCACAGGCCTGACGCAACCGGAGGTGACCGTGAAGAAGATCGCGCAGCAGGCGCAGCGCTCCACCGTGCCGTCGGATGCGGTCGGCGCGGCCGAGGCGCTCGAGTCGCTCCGGCGCGCCCAGTCCACGCGCTCCCGGCACCAGGTGACGACCGGCGGACAGGGCGAGACGGATCGGCAGGCCGCCCGGCACGTGCTCGAGCGGACCCGCGCCGGCCACGCGGTCAGCCCGTCCACGCTCGCCAAGCACCTCGAGATCTCCAGCGCCTCGACCAGCGCCGTGCTCAGCCGCCTCGTGCTCGCCCAGCTCGTCACCCTCGAGGCCAACCCCGACGACGCCCGACGCAAGATCGTGATCCCCGCCGACATCACCGACGACCCCGACGTCTATGACCCGGTCACCATGCGCATCCGCGAGATCGCCGCGGACCTCTCGCCCGCCGATGACGCCCTCATCACCGGCTTCCTCCTGCGGGTCACCGCCGCCCTCCAGCAGCCAGACGACGACCGCTGACCGCCGCCCGCCGCCCACCATCGCGTACGGATCACCATGGTCTATCGCACAGCCCGAGAACCGGGACCGACCACGAGACGGCGGAAATGACGGCCCGCTACTTTTGAGCGATGAGAGACGCATCGAAGCTGAAGCGCCACCGGCACCTGGCCTCTGCGGATCGCCTGGCCGCCTCCTTGGATCACGAGGGCCGCCGGGTCACCGGTTTCGTTCCGTCAGGGTTCGATCTCTACGTACGTCTCCTGAACCCGGTCGAGCATCGGGACGGGTCAACGTCATCGTGGAGCGCAGCATGGCTCTCCAACGGGCTCGAGCCATCGCCGTGGATGCAATGGGATCAGCTCGTCGCGCACGAAAACGAGATCCTCCCGGACGCCGACGGCGAGCCCAGCATGGGCGACCCGCATCCTTCGCTCGCTCGCGCGCTCATCCGCGTGCTCGCACGCCACCACGATCTCTCCGAGCCGCACCGATTCGCATCCTGGCCCGGCTACAGCGGTAGACGGCACCGCGGAGCGCTGACGACGATCTCCTCGGAAGCGCGCGAGATGATGCTCTACTCCGGGGCCCTGCTCGACGAGGCCGGCACACCCCTCGTGCCGGTCACGGATGCAGGACGGGTGCCGATGTATTGGTGGCCCGACGACCTTTCCTGGTGCGTCGGGCAGGACCTCTACGCCCGGAGCCTCATCCTCGGCTGCGACCTCACCACTGGCGCCGCGATCCTCGCTGATCCCGATCTAGAGGCGTACCGAGTTCGGCCCGATGACTTCGTTCCAGTCGAAGATTTCTGAGCAGAACATTTCCATTTGGGATCCGCTATGTACGGATGACCATGGTCTTCCGTACGCCTTGGTAGGCGCTTCAGCAGCAGTCGCAGGCGTCCGTGTTTTCGCTCGCGAGCGATGAGAGCGGCTTCTTGCAGGCGTCGCCGCGCCAGGCTTCGATGCCCTCCCGGATCGCGAATCCGGCGATGACGAGGGCGGCGACGGAGTCCGCCCACGCTCATCCGAGCGTGCTGTTCAGGACCAGGCCCACCAGTACCGCGGCGGAGAGGTAGGAGCAGAACAGGGTCTGCTTGGAATCGGCGACGGCGGATGCGGAGCCGAGCTCCTTGCCGGTGTGGCGCTCGAAGAGGGAGAACGCGGGCATGATCGCCACGCTGATCGCGGCGAGGATGATGCCGACGGTGGAGTGCTCGGCCTCGGAGTAGCCGAGCAGTGATCGGATCGCGTCGAAGGTCACGAATGCGGCGAGCCCGAAGAACGACAGGGCGATGACGCGCAGGGCTACCCGCTCGCGCTTGTGCGGATCGGGCGCGGCGAACTGCCAGGCGACCGCGGCGGCGGAGAGCACCTCGACGATGGAATCGAGTCCGAAGCCGATCAGCGCGGCCGATGACGCGAAGGTGCCGGCGGTGAGGGCGATGACGGCTTCGATCACGTTGTAGGTGATGGTCGCGGCGACGATCCAGCGGATGCGGCGCTGCAGCACGAGTCGCCGTGCCGGGCTGAGCGGTGCGCGAAGGGTGACGAAGCTCATGCGCAGGTGCACTCCGCTGCGTTGCAGCAGTCGGGGTCGACGGTGAGCACGAGGCGCAGCAGCCCGTCGAGCGCCGGGGCGAGCTCGGGTTCGGCGAGCCGGTACCAGGTGTTGCGGCCGTCCTTCAAGCCCTCGACGAGTCCGCACCCGCGCAGGCAGGCCAGCTGGTTCGACATGACCTGCCGCGAGACGCCGAGCGCGTCGGCGAGATCGGACGGCACCGCAGGCGCCTCGCGCAGCGCAAGGAGGATCCGCGTGCGGGTCTCGTCTGAAAGAGCATGCCCGAGGCGCGCGAGAGCGGCGGTGTGGGTGGCTGTCGTCGCCGCAGCGGTGAGGGTCATGCGGCAGACAACCGCCGAAGCATCGCGGTCCTCTTCGAGAGCGAATCACTGCACGCAGGGCATGCGGAGAAGCAGGCTCGATGGGTTGATCTGCTCACGCCACTGATCGAGCCCCGGTCGCCCGACTCGCCAGCGCGGAGCTTTGCTGCGCGTGCCCTGATCGGTTCGGCACTGACTTGCCTGCACCTCGCGATAGGGGAGTGGGCGCGACAGCGAGGTGAGGTGCCGATCATCGAGTTCTACGATGCGGCGATCTCAGCAATCCACGAGACCGCTTGAGGAGGTTCGAGGAAGACCTGCACGCCTCGGGATGACGACGTTCGAGGAGAAGCGCCGACGCGCCGTCGGCTTCGTCCGTGGCGACGGCGGCGCGCTCCCAGCACCGCGCTCGACGGCGTGATGTCGTCGAGCGCGGCACTGGATGCGGCCGACGCGCAGGTGCTCGGCGCGGCACCTCGAAGGTGGCGGGACTCGGTCAGGCGAGTGAGCGCTGATGCCGAAGTGTCAGCTGGTGCCTCCTGTCGGAGAGGTCACGCAGTCCGCTCCCTCACACGGTGAGGACGATCTTGCCGGTGGTGCGTCCGGTCTCTCCGAGCGCGTGGGCTCGCGCCGCTTCGGCCAGCGGGAACGTCGCGCTGACGTGCGCGCGAAGCGACCCTGCGTCGACGAGCGCTGCGACGGCCTGCATGCCGGCTCGATCGGCCTCGACGAGGAGGGATTCGAAGCGGATACCGCTCGCCGCGATCGCAGCGAGCTCCTCCGGGCTCACGGGGACGGGGAGAAGGGTCACGAGGGTGCCGCCGGGGCGCAGGACCGACAGTGATCGCGCGCGACCGGCCTGGTCGAACGAGATCGGATCGAGTACGACGTCGACGTCGCTCACCGCTCGTGTGAAGTCGGTGCTGCGGTAGTCGATGAGCTCATCCGCGCCCAGCGAGGCGAGGAACTCATGCTTGTCGGCGCTGGCGGTACCGATGACGTGCGCTCCCTTGGCCTTCGCAATCTGCACCGCCAGGTGTCCGACGCCGCCGGCGGCAGCGTGGATGAGCACTCGCTGACCGGGCTGAACCCCTGCGGTGTCGACGAGCGCCTGGTAGGCGGTCAGTGCGGCCAACGGCAACGCGCCTGCCTGGACGTGGTCGACACCGGCGGGCTTGTGCACGAAGGCTCGTGCCGGTCCGGTCACGTACTCCGCGTGCGAGCCGACGCCGTCGGGGTAGGGGAGCATGCCGAACACCTCGTCGCCGGGCTTGAAGATGGTCACTCGGAGGCCGACGGACTCGACGACGCCGGACACGTCCCAGCCCAGGACGAGCGGAAGCCGATCGATGGTCTTCGGTTGCGCCCGGTTGCCCCAATCGGTGGGGTTGACGCCGGCTGCTCGCACTGCGACGAGGATCTCGCTCATGCCGGGCACGGGGCGGGGCAGGTCGACCTCGGTGAGTACTTCTGGGCCGCCGTGGGTGTTCTGGCTGATGGCACGCATGGTCTTACTCCTTCATTCGTGCGGTGGTCGCGAGGAACGCGAACTACCGGTCCTTCGCGGGGTTCTCACGGCGCGACATGGCGCCCGATGCGATTCCTCGGGCGTAGCTGCCCGGGGTGTAGAACGGGAGGTCCCCGTCGGCGTCGAGCTGCTCGAGGTAGTCGCGCATGGTGCGCTGCGCCTCGGGGGCCGGGATGCGAGTGAAGAACTCGGCGCCTTCGGCGTCGAGTCCCTGCGTGAGCGATTCGGTGCTGCCGAAGTACACCGCCCTCTTGACGGTGGCGACGGAGCCTTTCGCGCGGGACCCGAAGCGGGTGGCCAGCTCGACCGCCTTGGCGACGACCTCATCGCGCGGGACCACGACATCGACGGCGCCGTTGGCGAGCGCCTCCGCGGGGCTGAACGCCCCGCCTTCGAGCACGGCGAGGAGGGCCTTGTGCGGGCCGATCAGGCGGGACAGTCGTTGGGTGCCTCCGCCGCCCGGCATCATGCCGAGCAGCACTTCGGGGTGGCCGATGAAGACGTCGCCGTCGGCCATCACCCGCACATCGCACGCCCAGGCCAGTTCAGCGCCGAGGCCGAGCGCCGAGCCGTTGAGCGCTGCGACGAACGTGATGCCGCTGCGGTTCATGCGCAGGAAGGTCTTGTGCACCCGGCCGAGCTGGATCGCTCCCCACAGCGGCGTCCGTCGCCAGAGCGGTTCGAGTCTCCGCGAGCGGTCCGCGAGGCGGGCTGCGCTGATCACGAGCGCGGCGGTCCGCCTGGTCAGCTTGGGGCTCGCCGCGCCCTCCTCTTGCAGCCACCGCACGTCGGCGCCGCCGACGAAGCGGTCGGGGTGGGCGCCGGTGAACACGACCGCGCTGACCCCGGAGTCGGCGTCGAGTTCGTTCACCAGGTCGTAGAGCTGGAGGGCAAGGTCCCTCCCGAACACTTGCATCGGGCCGCCGTCGATGCTGACGATGCGGATCGTGCCGCGATGCTCGATGGTGAAGCCGGTCATGGCATCCTCACTTCCCATGGTTGTCGGAGACGCTGGCGTTTCGGCGCTGTTGCAGGACCACAGGCTTAGCCATGTTCGATGATGACCTTCCCACGGGACCGGCCGCGCTCGACGTAGGCGATCGCCTCAGGGGTCTGCTCGAAGGGGAACGAGCGGTCGATGACGGGGCGGATGATCCCGGCGTCGACGAGACGGACGATCTCGCGGAGCTGCTCGCCGTTCGCGCGCATGAACAGGAACGAGTACTGCACGCCGAGGCGCGCGGCCCGACTGCGGATCCTGCGGCTGAGCAGCGCCATGACCAGACGGAGCGGTGCCGGCAGTCCCATGGATCGCGCGAAAGCGGGGTCCGGGGGCCCGGTGAGGCCGACCGCCCGCCTGCCGGGCGCGAGCACGCCGAGGGACTTCTCGAGCGTCTCGCCGTCCTTGGGCGAGAGCACCAGGTCGTAGCCGGAGAGGCGCTCGGCGAAGTCCTCGGAGCGGTAGTCGATGACCTCGTCGGCACCGAGGCTGCGGACGAGGTCGGCGTTCGCCGAGCTCGTCGTGGTGGCGACGTGGGCGCCGAGGTGCTTGGCGAGCTGGATGGCGACGGTGCCGACGCCGCCGGAGCCTGCGTGGATGAGCACCTTCTGCCCGGGCTGCACGTTGGCGCGCTCGACGAGCACCTGCCAGGCGGTGAGGGCGACCAGGGGTAGCGAGGCTGCCTCGGAGAGCGGCACCGTCGTCGGGGCGTGCGCGGCATCGTCCTGATGCACCGCGATGCGTTCGGCGAAGGTGCCGATGCGCTCCTGCCTCGGTCTGGCGATGACGGCGTCGCCGACGCCGAACGCGGTGACTCGCGAGCCGACCGCGGTGACGATGCCGGCGACGTCGTGGCCGAGCACCGCGGGGAGGTCGAGTTTGAGGAATGCCTTGAACGCACCGTCGCGGAGCATGCTGTCGAGTGGGTTGACGCTGGTGGCTCGGACGTCGATGAGGAGGTCGTCGGCTCCCAGGACGGGTTCGGGCACCTCGGCGGCGCGGAGGCCGTCCTTGCCGTAGTGGTCGATGGTGAAGGCGCGCATGGCGGGTGGCCTTTCGTGGCGGGGGGGGTCAGCGGAGGAAGTCGAGTGCGCGGGGCACGAAGTCGGTGTGGCGCTCGAAGGCGCCGCCGTGACCGGCATCGGTCCAGAGCACGAGGCGACTGTCGGGGATGCGTTGCGCGAGGTGGGCGGAATTGATGCTGGGCACCATCCGGTCGCTCTCGCCGTTGACGATGAGCACGGGCTGGCTGATCACCGAGAGGTCGTGCGGGCTGCTGACGCCCCAGCGCTGCACGGCGCGCAGCTGGGAGCGGTAGACGCCGAGGGTGACGGGGCGATCGCGGTCCACGGTGCGCTCCTTCAGGCGGGTGATGAACTCCTTTGCAGCGCGCTTGCCGGACGGCGTGCGCGTGAAGAAGAGGAACTCCTTGGGGTCGGTGGCGGTCAGGGCGGCGCGCAGCACGTCGAGGTTCGAGACCCTGGGGACGCGGTCGATGCCGATGCCTCCGGCGGGGCCGGTGCCGGCGAGGATGGCGCGTCGCACGAGCTCGGGCGCCTGCAGCATCATCGATTGCGCGACCATGCCACCCATCGACATGCCGAGCAGGTCGATGCGCTCATGGCCGAGCGCGCGGACGACGGCGATCATGTCCGACGCCATGGCCTCGATGCTGTCCGAGGGGCGTCCGCTGGAATTGCCGACACCCCGGTAGTCGACCGTCACCACGTGCCGCTCCGCGGCCAGACCATCGACGACGCGTGGATCCCAGTTGTCGAGATTCGCGGCCAGGTGATTGAGCAGCACCACGGGCACGCCACCGGCGGGGCCGAGCTCGCGGTAGGCGAAGCGATCACCGACAGCGGCAACGGATCGCGTCAACGCGCGAGCGTGCAACCGTGGGACGGTCATGGGCGTTCCTCGCGTTGAGTGGTACGGATCTCGTCATCGCCTCGTCCGAGGACGCCGCACGTCGCGACGGCTGCCCCGGCGTCGGCGGCCGTTCCGGTCGGTGAGGTCATGTGCTTGCTTCCGTTCGTGATGGGAGAGTGCTGCGCGGGCCCAGCGAGGGCGAGGGGCGCGCGACATCGACGCACTCCACGCCCGCGCCCTACGTGGCTGGACATGGGAGCATGTTCTCGCCTCAAGGACCCATGAGTGACTATAGTCATAAATGAGTTCAGTCACAACGATTTCTGGAGAATTTATGGAGACGTCCCCATCGAGCGGACGGCGTGCGCGCAACAAGCAGGAGAAGCTGCAGCGCATCCTCTCCGCAGCCACCGAGCTCTTCGCCGAGTACGGCGTGGACGACGTGACCACCCAGCAGATCGCAGCCCGCGCCGACATCGGCACCGGCACGCTCTTCCTCTACGCGAAGACCAAAGGCGAGCTGCTGTTGATGGTGCAGAACGCCCACTACGCGGACGCGCTCGAGGAGGGGCGCGAGGCTGCGGCACGCGAGAGCGATGCCCTCGGTGCGATCCTCGCCATCGCGAGGCCGATCATCGAGTGCAACCGAGTGCACGTCGGCAACGGTCGCACCTACCTGCGCGAGATGATCTTCGGGGATCCGGAGGAGCCGCACCACGCTGCCGCGCTCGGCTTCGTCGAGCAGTCCATCGCAGCCCTGACCGCGCTGATCACCGAGCGCACAGGAGTCGACGCGGACGAGGCGCTGACTCGAGCGCGAGGCATCTCCGCGGCCCTGTTCGTCACTCTCGCCCTGGCCGCGAACGGCAGCGCGACCATCGACGAGCTGTTGGCGGAGTTCAGCCCACAGGCTGCCATCCTGATCCCGGTTCGAGCGGACGGATGAGCAGGTGCGTCTGCCGGTAGATCTCGACCTTGCAGGCCGTCATCGACCGACCCTCCGCCGCGCCACCCTGCGACCGGGTTCAGTTGGTGAGGATGGCGCGGGGGTGCCCGGCGAGATGCTCGGGCGTAGTGCGTGGCGAATCGGCCGGGGTGCGCGGAACTTCATCGGCTACCGATCTTGGCGACGGTGGTGCAACCGGTCTCCTCGGCCTGCATTTCGGTTCGGACCCGGTCAAGGCGGATGCGGCGTAGGCGATCAAAGGGGATGAGACCGGGTTCGTAGCGGAACGCCTCGACTTCCTCGACGCTTGCACCGAGCGCACCGCCCTGCGCCTGACCGCTTCCGACCTGCTCGCCGAGGTCCGCCGCATCCGCGACGAAGCTGCGGAGATCACCTCTGAGGCTCCCTGACGCGTGCCTCGGGAGCCTTCGGGTGGCTTTGTCGACACGGTCGGCGCGAGCAGGGGTGCACGCACCGCACGCGTCCCTCCCTCCCGGTGGGGTGCTGGGAGAGAGGGTCCTCTCTAAGCCCGTGAGCCACGACTAGGTCAGATGCGAGGGTGTGCGATAGACCATGGTCTATCGCCCACGGACAGTGGGTGGCGACGTCGCGCCAGCATGAAGAACGCTCGTCGGTCTTACCGGCCCTATACGGGGGCTGCCGAAGCTGACTGCTGATCAATACGCTCGTGCGGTCCTATCAAGCACCCCCGGGGGAACCATGACCTACGCACCCGAGCCCACCCAGGCTCCCACCGTCAAGCAGAAGAACGGCGTCGGCCTCGCCGCCTTCATCGTTGCGATCGTCTCGTTCGTGTTCGCGATCATCCCGTTCTTGAGCTTCATCGCCTGGCTGCCCGCCCTCGCCGCGATCGTCCTCGGCATTGTTGGCCTCGTCCTCAAGAACAAGAAGCGTCTCTTCGCGATCCTCGGACTCAGCATCGGCGCGCTCGCGATCATCGTCGGCATCGCTGTCTCCATCGCCTCAGTCGCCGGAGTGGCCACGTCGATCAGCGAGAGCATCGAGGAGGGAGCCAGCAGTGCTCCCCTGGCCCCTGAAGCCAGCGAGGAGATCGCAGAGCCCGAAGAGGGCCAGGACGTCGTGACGGTCGTCTACGAGGTCACCAGCGATGCCCCGACTGCCGGCAACGTCACCTACCTCACCGCCTCCTCCAGCGGCACCGGACAGGAGCAGGTCACCGACGCTCCCCTGCCGTTCACCGAGACCATAGAGGTCCCGCTCGAGGGTGGCTTCGACTACCAGGCGTTCTCCCTCGTCGCGCAGACCGCACAGGGCGGCACGACCATCTCGTGCAAGATCACCGTCGATGGCGAGGTCGTCGCCGAGCAGACCTCGACCGGCGAGTTCTCCGTCGTGAGCTGCAGCGGAGACTCCTTCTAAACAGTCCACCGAAGCACCCCGGCGAACATCGCCGGGGCGCTTCGTGGTCTCGCCGCGCGGACCGGTCGAATCGAGCCGGCAGAAGGCTCAAAAGCCGTACGGAGCGGGATGGTCTATCGCACACGTCCCGCAAGCGGCAGCTCCGCGCTGTTGGGTGCCCCGCTACGCTCAAGGAGCATCGGGAGGGGATGACCAGATGAGCGCGTATTCCGAACCAGTTCGCAGGCCCTTTCTCATGGGTCTACTCGTTGTCGTCGGCATGGCCGCGGCGATTGCCCCAATCGTTCTGCTCGGGATGTCGCGAGGCGCCACTGACTTCGGATACGTCGTTGGGCCGTGGTCGGACCTGTCCCTGACTGGCGTCGCGATCATCGCGGCCTTCCCAGCTGGCATGCTCGCGATCACATCAGGCCTCCTGGCTCGAGCGGCGGGCCCCTTCCGCTGGGGGGCTGCTCTCGTGACCATCGGCGCGGTCGAGGCCACCCTTGGCGCAGCTATCCCCTTGTTGCTCTTCGCAATGACGTGAGCACGCTCCCTATCGCGCGTCGATAGCAGTGACGCGATGTGCGCGTGGTGGCGTCCGGTGAAGGATCCTTGAGCGTTCACCCTCTGGCCTGGCTCGCGTTCGTGGTCGTGGAGACAGTTCGGTCTTCTTGCACGGCAGGGTTTAGCTTGTCAGGACGGCAAGGACGCCGGCGGCGACAAGTGCGACGAAGACAGTGTTCAGCACGGCGACGATGATCCCGGAGACGAGGATGACGGTGCGGTTCAGGCGGGCGGCGCTCATCACGAACGCATTCAGGGGCACGCTGACGAGGAAGCCACCAACGAGCATCGCCAACGGAATGCCGAAGTGCTGAGCACGAGACAGGATCCTCTCCTCGCGTCCACCGCGCCGCCCGACCGCACGCGTCCGCGCACCGAGGGTCACCGCGCCGATGGTGACGAATACCGTGCCGATCGCGGCAGCCAGGATCGTCGGCAGGAGCGGCACCCCAGCGGCGACACCCACCGCAGCACTGACGTCACCCTCGAGGAAAGGGATCATGCCGATCAATAGGACGGCCCCGATCTGCAGAGGCAGCGGCAGTAGGTCGACGTGGCCCTGCAGGGAATTAATGAAGTCGTTAAGTCCGTCGAACAAGGGGGCCTCCGTTCCGGCGCGGTCATCGATATGTCCACCGTGCCAATCGACCGCTCGACTCCACTACGACCGTCGATCACCGATTTGCATGACATCTGTCAGTCCACTGACGCCGTCGCGAGACCGGGGTGGGGCGGTTTGTGCGATAGACCACGGCTCACCGCACACGTGATCGCTGCTTCGGGGCTGCGTTACTGCCGCTGGCTTGCTTTGCGATTGCGGATCACGGTCACGGCGATGTCGGCCGCTCCGAGGGCAATAAACAAGACGCCGGGGATGACGAGGAGCGCCAATTCATGATCGGCTGCGCCGACGGCAGTGACGAGCACGCCAACGATGATCGAGACAAGGCCGCACGCCAGAGCAAAGCGGTAAAGGCGCATGGCCCGATCATGACGGCTTTAGAGCTTGTGCGATAGACCATGGTCTATCGCACACGACCGGTGGCGGCACCGCTGTCGTTACACACGGCTCTGCTGCAGCAGCGCCGCGAGCACCTCGTCAACGTCGATGGGCTCGGGAGCGTTCTGGGCACCAAAGTTCAGCATCGTGCGCAGCGGCATCGATCCGAGCATCTTCAGCATCTCCTCCCCCAGCATCGCCTGACCCTCGGGACCCATCTGGCCGATCAGCCCCTGCAGGACCGGGGACCCAACCGGGTGGTCAAGCCACTCGTGCACGGTCGACTCCTCGTCGAGGACAGGCGCGCGCTTGGCCGTGTTGAGGGTGATCGCGACCTGGTGGGCCAGGTCGCGTGAGTTCTTGCCGATGGCGATGACGAACTCTCCGGGCTCGACCGTCCAGGCCCCTTCGGACCAGAACGCGAACGCGCGCTCGTCGAGCTCGAGGACGACCTCACGGCGCTCGCCGGGCTGCAGGTGGACCTTCTGGAAGCCCTTGAGCTCACGCAGCGGGCGGTCGACGGAAGCCTCGGTGTCGCTCACGTACAGCTGCACGACGTCGGCGCCGGCGCGCGTGCCGGTGTTCTCGACGGTGAGGGTCACGATCGCGTGTGCGCGGGCGATGTCGGGCACCTGCACGCGCAGGTCGCTGTAGTTGAAGGAGGTGTAGCTGAGGCCGTAGCCGAAAGGGAAGGCGACGTCGCGGCGGGTGGTGTCGTACCAGCGGTAGCCGATGTAGAGCCGCTCGCCGTAGGCGACCTGCCCGTGATCACCGGGCCAGTTCACGTGCGCCGGGGTGTCGGTGAGTGCCAGCGGGATCGTCTCGGCGAGGCGACCGCCAGGCTCGGCGCTGCCGAACAGGATCTCGGCGATCGCGGAGCCGCCGGCCTGGCCGCCGAGCCAGCTCTCGAGGATCGCGGGCGCGTGGCCAGCGATGCCGGAGAGGTCAACGACGCCGCCGTTGCTGAGCACGACGATCGTGCTGGGGTTGCTCCACAGCACCTCGCTGACGAGCCGGTACTGCACCTCAGGCAGCCGCAGGTGGGTGCGGTCGAACCCTTCGGACTCTTCGGCGTCGGGCAACCCGAGGAACAGCACGGCGACGTCGGCGGTCGCGGCGGCCTGGGTTGCTTCCTGCAGCAGCTCGTTGTCTTCGGTGCCGTCGAGGCGGAAGCCGGACGCGAAGACGATCTCGCGGTCCGTGGTCGCCTGGATCGCGGTGAGGGCGTCGTCGAGGCGGGTGGGCTTGATGTGAGAGCTTCCGGCGCCTTGGTAGCGGGGGCTGCGGGCGAACTCGCCGATCACGGCGATGCTGCCGCCGGCGGCCGCGTCGAGCGGGAGGAGGTCGCCGTCGTTGGCGAGCATGACGGTGCTGGCCGCGGCGATGCGCTTGGCGAGGTCGTGGTGGGCGTCGAAGTCGGGCTGCACCTCGTCCTGCTGACCGAAGCGGTCGTGGACCGTCAGCAGGCGGGACACGGCGGCATCGAGCAGGCTTTCGTCGAGCTCGCCGGCGTGCACGGCGGCGACGAGCGCGGCCGGGCTGCGCTCCCCTGTGCTGGGCATCTCGAGGTCGAGGCCGGCAGCCAGGGCGCGGACGGGGTTGACGACGGCGCCCCAGTCGGAGACGACGTAGCCGGCGAAGCCCCATTCGCCCCGCAGCACGTCGGTGAGGAGCCAGCGGTGCTCGGAGGCGAAGGTGCCGTTGACCTTGTTGTAGGCGCACATGACGGTCGCCGGCTGCGAGGCCTTGACGACGTGCTCGAACGCGGGCAGGTAGATCTCACGGAGGGTGCGCTCGTCGATCTGCGCGTTCACGCGCATCCGGTCGGTTTCCTGGTTGTTCGCGGCGTAGTGCTTGAGCGAGGCGCCGACGCCCTGCCCTTGAAGGCCGTCGATCCAGGCGGCGCCGAGGACGCCTGCCAGGAGCGGGTCTTCGGAGAAGTACTCGAAGTTGCGGCCGCAGAGCGGCGAGCGCTTCATGTTGACCCCGGGGCCGAGGAGCACGTTCACGCCGAGCGCCTTGCTCTCGGCGCCGAGGGCGCGGCCCATCTCGTGCAGCAGCGCGGGGTCCCAGGTCGAGCCGGTGGCAGACGCCGTCGGGAAGCTCGTGGCGGGTTCACTGGCGAACACACCGAGGTGATCACCGGCGGCCTTCTGGTACCGGACACCGTGGGGTCCGTCGGTGAGGGTTCGTGCGGTGATCCCGAGCCGGTCGACCGAGCGGGTCTTCCAGAACGAGTCGCCGGAGACGAGGCTCGCCTTCTCTTCAAGGGTGAGCTGGGCGACGTGAGGGTGCACGGAGACCTTCCTGGCTTGGGTGATGCGTGAGGGGGCAGCGCGACAGCCCGTGCTGGTGGGCACGGGCTGTCGCAGTAAGGATCAGACGAGCGCGGCGCTCAGGTCGTTCTTGAGCGCGTCGGCGTCAGCGGGTACAAGTCCGATCAGCGCGTTGAGGGACAGGGCGCCCATCTCCGGCGAGCTCGCGTCCAGCGGGATCGCGGGGACGTGCTTGCTGAACGCGGTCGTGACGGCGTGCCAGACCTTAGGGTCCGCGGCGAGCTGGCGCAGCGGGGTGTCGAGCGTGGGTGTCGGGCGCTGGCCATAGCCGGCGGGCAGCGGGCGCTGCCAGCGGTGGGTGCCGGCGCCGACGGTAATCGGCTCATGCGTCTCTTGCAACGGCACGATGACCTCAGCTTCGACGCCGGCCGGTATGGTCGCTTCGAGCGTGACATCGGAGCCGTCGATCGACCAGCTGACCTCAATGCGGCCATGGGCGGTGTCGTGCGCGACGCGGGCTGAGGTGAGCCCGCCCCCGGGCTGTGGGGCGATGCGGATACGCGAGTATCCGGGCGTGAGGCGCTGCAGGCCGCCGATGACGCGATGCATCCAGTCTGCGACGGCGCCGAGCGCGTAGTGGTTGAGGGAGGTCATGCCGGTGGAGTTCAGGGTGCCGTCGGGCAGCACCGAATCCCACCGCTCCCAGACAGTCGTCGCGCCCATCGTGACCGGGTACAGGAACGACGGGCATGACTTCTCGGTGAGCAGCAGGTAGGCCTCCTCGAGGTGGCCGGTGCGGGTGAGCGCATCGGTGACCAGCGGGGTGCCCGCGAAGCCGGTCGAAATGTTGAAGCCGCGCTGCGCGACGATCTCGGCGAGGCGCTGGCCGGCCTTGGCCTCCTGGTGCTCGTCGAGCAGGTCGAAGGTGATCGCGAGCGCGTACGCGGTCGCGGACTCCTGCAGGATTCGGCCGCTGCCGGTGATG
>JAAIGF010063910.1_pt1 | contig 14113 bp, 10 predicted proteins | sample 6487441 | NCBI WGS metagenome assembly JAAIGF01 (sample SAMN13974129, study PRJNA590717) | phyllosphere metagenome | biome: pepper field; feature: multiple bacterial spot infested pepper fields; material: pepper leaves; isolation source: leaves from pepper fields | host: Capsicum annuum ... | reverse complement strand
TGTACAAGGAAACGGCGGGATGGACCTGAGGCGGTGCATGCCGATCGGCCGCCTGTGGCCTGCTGGCTGGCAAGGGGCTGTTGCGTGATGCACCGTCTTAGGCTGGCAGCGACCCTGGCCACTGCATTCGTCCGCGCACGCCGGGTGCATCGCTTCCGCTCGCGCGCAGAGCTGCTGGCCTGGCAAACCCGGCGCCTGCGCCGCTTTTTGGCGCAGGATCTGCGCCATGTCCCGTTCTACGCGTCCTTGGCAGCGCAGGCAGCCAATCGGCCAGCGGACGACCCCGCCGACCTGTTGTCGGGATTCCCCATCGTGGACAAGGCCACCATGCTGGCCGATTTCGCTGCGTTCAATGCCGCCGGTATCGAACTGGAAAGGGCCCGCACCTTGGCCCAGCACGCCGAACGCGCGCGCGACTTCAACCCGACGCTCGATGGCGTGACCATCGGCCTGTCCAGCGGCACCACCGGTCGCCCCGGCGTGTTCCTGGCCAGCGACCGCGAGCGGGCGATCTGGGCGGGTACCATCCTGGCGCGTGCGCTGGGGCCGGCCACCTTCGCCCAGTTGTGCAACCCGTTCGCCCCGAAGCTGCGTGCCGCCTTCTTCCTGCGCGCCAACAGCAACCTGTACACCACGGTCCATGGCCGCCGCCTGGATCTGCATTACTTCGACCTGCTGACACCGTTCGACCAGCACATCCAGTCGCTCGCAGCCATGCGGCCTGACCTGCTGGTCGCGCCGGCGTCGGTGCTGCATCAGCTTGCCGATGCGCAACGCCAAGGCAGGCTTGCCATTCGTCCCAGGCAGGTATTGAGCGTGGCCGAAGTGCTGGAGCCCGACGACGTCGGGGCTGTGGAAGCCGCCTGGGGCTTGACGCCTGGCCAGATCTACCAATGCACCGAAGGTTTCCTGGGCGCGACCTGCGAAGCTGGCACGCTGCATCTGAACGAAGACATGTTGCACATCGAGCCACAGTGGCTCGACGAGGCACGCACTCGCTTCGTGCCCCTGGTCACCGATTTCAGCCGCTCGACCCAGGCTTTCGTGCGGCATCGCCTGGATGATGTGTTGCGGGTGTCCGACGACCCATGCCCGTGCGGGCGCGTCACATTGGGCATCGCGGCTGTTGAGGGGCGCTGCGATGACATGCTGTGGGGGTGGACCCATGACGGCGCGGTTGTGCCGGTATTCGCCGACGCCATCCGCCGGGCGATGTTGCGCGCGCAGCAGGCCGCAGGCTTCTCGGACTATCAGTTGGTGCAGGACGCAGACCGTTTGTCACTGTCCTTGCAGGACGACGATGGCAGGGGCTTGCAAGCCGTCAGCGATGCACTGAGCGCGCTGGCCGATGGCTTGCACTTGCGTCTGCCGTCCATTCATCCCGCTCCCTGGTGCGACGCTGCACCGGCCGCCAAACGCCGCCGCATCCGCTGTGCACGGCGCCCAGGCTTTCCATCATCCGCCCCGGAGTCCGCATCATGCGCATCCTCGTAACGGGCGCGTCGGGCTTCGTCGGTGGCGCCTTCATGCGGCGCATCGCGCAACAGCCCGGCGTCAGCCTGTGCGGCGTCGGCCGCCGCGCCACCGATCTGCCCAACTACCATCGCTGCGACCTGTCCCGGCCCTTCGATCTGCCGTTCGATCCCGATGTGGTCATCCATGCGGCGGCCCGTGCCGCGCCCTGGGGCAGCGAAGCCGACTTCGACGCCCAGAACGTCGCCGCGACCCGCAACGTCATCGATTTCTGCCTGCGCCGAGGCCGCCCGCGCCTGATCTACGTGTCCAGCAGTTCGGTGTTCTACCGCGAGTCGCACCAGCTCGATCTGCGTGAAGACAGTCCCATCGGCCCCGACTTCGTCAACACCTACGCCCGCACCAAGCACGCGGGCGAGGTGCTGGCTCGTGCCTACCCGGGCGAAGTCGTCATCGCCCGGCCACGCGCGGTGTTCGGCCCGGGCGACACGGTGCTGTTCCCCCGCGTGCTGGAAGCTGCCCGCAAGGGCGCGCTGCCGCGATTCATCGGCCAGGACGGGCCGGTCATGGGCGACCTGATCTATATCGACTCCCTGGTCGACTATCTGTACCGCATCGCCACGCTTCCGCGTCCTGCAGAAAGCTACAACCTGACCCAAGGGGAACCGGTCGATGTACAGGCGCTGCTGATGACAGTGCTGACGCGGCTGGACGTCCCGCTGCCGACGCGCACGCTGCGGGTCGGCACGGCGCTGCGCCTGGCCACCGCTGTGGAATGGATGTATCGCATCCTGCGCCTGCGCGGCGAGCCGCCGCTCACACGTTTCGGCGTGGGCGTGTTCGCCTACGCCAAGACGTTCGACCCCAGCCGCACGCAGGTGGACCTGGGGCCACCCAGCGTCGGGCTGGACGAAGGTATCGACCGGTTCGTGGCATGGCAGCGTGCGCAATGGTCGCAATGACGGCGTTGTGGCTGGCCGCCATTTACCTGGGTCTGCTGGCGATCAAGCTGGCAGGCGCGTGGGCGACGCTGCGTCAGCATGAAGGCACGGACAAGTCGACGGTGCGATCCGGCGCGGGCAGAGAAGGTCTGCCGCAGCCTTCGCGCACCGTCGCCGTGCAGTCCGACGTTGCGGTCTTCCAGCCCATTCTGAGCGGCGATCCTGCGTTGGCCGACGTGCTCCAGACTGCGTTGCAGCAACTCCCCGCCGCCCAGTTCTGGTGGCTGGTCGACACCGACGATGCCCAAGCCCAGGCCGTCACGGCACGCTTGCTGGCAAGTCACCCTGAGCATCGCATCGTCATCCGGCAGTGCGAACAGGCACCCGAGGGCGTCAATCCCAAGAGTTTCAAGCTAGACATCGCCTTGCGCGAAAGCGACGCACCGATCTGCCTGGTGCTGGACGACGATGCGTGGCTCACTGCCGACGCCCTGGCAACGCTGCTGCGCGACCTGGATCGGGGCGAGCTGGCGACCGCGTTGCCTTACTACCGCGACGCGCAGTCTTTCATGGGCAGGCTGTTGGCCCAGTTCACCAACAACAACGCCGCGCTGGCGTACTTGCCGCTTTCGACCGTGCTGCCGCCCGTGTCGATCAACGGCATGTGCTACGTCTTCCGGCGGCAAACCTTGTCGTCGCTGGGCGGTTTCTCGGCCCTGTGGCGTCACCTGGCCGACGATCTGGCTGTTGCTGACGCCGTGCGTGCAGCAGGCGGTCGCCTGGTGCAGTCGCTGGCCCCGGTGCAGGTTGGCACCACGGTTGCCAGCAGTGCTGCCTATATTCGCCAGATGCATCGCTGGATGCTGTTCGCAACCTTGCTGCTAAGACGCCGCCCGCCCGCCATGCGGGCACTGATCGTCGTGCTGCATGGCTTGCATCCGCTGTTGCTGTGGGGCGTGATGCTATGCGCTGCCATCGCCCCGACCGCGCAGGCACTGGTGCTCGCGGTGGCGTTGCTGGCACTGCGCGCGGCAGCCATCATCGGCCTGCAACACCGCCTGACGGGCGCTTCACGCCATCGGCCCCTGCTGTCCATTCTTTCCGAACTGCTCCAGCCCCTTCACCTTCTGCATGCCTGCACGAACCGCACCATTCGCTGGCGCAGCCGCGTCTATCGCGTCCATGACAACGACCGCTTCGACGGGCACTGACGGCTTGCGCGTGCAGATCGCCTTCCTGACCGGCCAGAGCGACCCGCGCCGCTGCGCGCTGAGCCCGGCGCAGGACGCATTTCTGCACCAACTGTCGGGGGCAGGGCGCCAATTGCTGACCCACAACTTCCCGTATCGCCAGGACGATCAGCCTTACGCCATCACACCACTGTGGCGCGCCAGCCTGCGCAACGGCACCCAATACCTGGCCGCACGGCGCGAAACGGTCGGCATGCGCCACCGCGACCATGTTCTCGATCTGCTGGAGCGCACGCCACGCACCATCCTGCTGACCGGCAGTTGCGGGCTGGAGCTGCTGCATTGCCTGAAACTGCCGCCCGATGTCCTCGCGCGACTCAGCGTGTTCGCATACGGCCCCGTCGCGCGTCACACCCCGGCCTGCCGCTGGATGGCCGTGCAGGGCCGGCGCGACTGGATCTCGCGGTTGGGCTTTCGTGGACCGGTGACCCGGGTCGAAGGCGGTCACATGAACTATCTTCTGCAGGATGACGTGATGCGGCACTGCCGGGCGTTCATCGCCAGCGTGATGCAAGGTGACGAACAGGCCGGGCCATGCGTATCGACCTGATGGCGCCGCCTTACAGCGGCCACCTGCATCCCGTCCTGGCGATGGCGCGGGAACTCGCACAGACGCACGACGTGCGGGTGATCAGCACCCCGGCCGCGCAGGCGCGAATCGCGGCGTGTGGGCTAGCCGGCGTCAGCGTCCTGGATGCCAGCGACGACGCGCTGTTGCAGGCCATCGCCAACCCCGGCCGGGCGGTGCGCGCCAATCCGTGGCGCATGCATGCACAACTGCGCGACGCCCTGGCCCTGATGGCCAGATTCCGGCATGCCTTGCTCGCTTTGTACGCCACTGACCGACCCGCCTTGGTCATCGCTGATTTCACGCTGGCCAGCGCCGGGCCGGCTGTGCAGGCGTGCGGCATTGCCTGGTGGACCAGCATGCCGTCGCCATGCGTGATCGAGACACCCGACGGCCCACCGGCTTACCTGGGCGGCCTGAGTCCGGCACGACATGGCTGGGACACCACCCGGCATGCCGTGGGACGCCACGCCACGCGCCTGTTCAAGCGCGCCGTGTTCGCCCTGCACGCGGGCGCGATTCGGGCCATGGGCCTGTCCGCGCCGTATCGTACCGACGGCAGCGAAGCGGTGTACTCGCCGGACTGTATCCTCGCGCTGGGCATGCGTGCGCTGGAGTTCGAGCGCCAATGGCCGGCCGCAGTGCGCTTCGTTGGCCCGTACTTGCGCACGCCACCGTATGACGGCCCGGAACCGCCCTTCATGCCCGGCAAGCGTCATGTGCTGGTCACCGCCGGCACCCATCTGGATTGGTTCAAGAATCGTTTGGCGCAAGCCGTGGCGAAGGCGGCCGCCGAATTGCCCGACGTGATGTTCCACATCAGCGATGGTCATGCCGAACACTGCGACGTGCGAACCGTCGGCAACGTCGTCCGATTGCCCTATGTGGACTACGCCCGCCACTTGACCCGCTACGACCTGGTCGTCCACCACGGCGGGGCAGGGGTGATGTATGGCTGCCTGGCCGAAGGCGTGCGCGCCCTGGTGCATCCGCTGGACTTCGACCAATTCGACCATGCCGCGCGGCTGCGCGAAGCCGGGGCGGCGTGGTGGCTGCGTGACCTGGCGGATCTGCCCGCCATGCTGCGTGCCGCGCTGGCGGCAGGGGCGGACGCGTTTCCCGGCTTGCCGGCACTTCAACAGGCGACCCGACAGACCATGCAGGCTCGGGAAGTGTCCCGGCTGGTAGAGAAGTTCGCGGCCGGGCGTGCCGCTCCAGACCTATCCAACCCACGGCCCATGCACGCTTCGCCTCCCCCCGCTGGCGATACCTTTCCGATACCATCGGCGTCGCCCCCCAGCCAGCCTCGCTGGCAGTCAACAACGCATCCCGCATCGCACGGAGATCTCATGAAACTGTACTTCGCCCCCGGCACTTGCTCGCAAGCTTCCCACATCGCCCTGCGCGAACTCGCGCTGCCGGCCGAGCTGGTGCGCGTCAACCTGCGCACCAAGCGTACTGCCGAAGGCGGCGACTTCCTGGAGATCAACCCCAAGGGCTACGTCGCGGCGCTGGTGCTGGACGACGGCAAGGTGCTGACCGAAGCCGCTGCCATCCTGCAATACATCGCCGACCAGAAGCCCGAAGGCGGCCTGGCCCCGCGCGCCGGCACCTGGGAACGCAGCAAGCTGCAGGAATGGCTGGGTTTCGTAGGCGGCGAACTGCACGGTTCCGCCAGCCCCTTGTTCAACCCGGCGCTTGGCGATGACGCCAAGACCATCTTCCGCGACCGGCTGTCCAAGCGCCTGGACATTGCCGAAGCCGCCCTGAAAGACAGCGACTACCTGCAGGGCGAACAATTCAGCGTCGCCGACGCCTACCTGTTCGTCGTCCTGAGCTGGTTCCCGCGCATCGGCCTCGACGTCGCCCGCTGGCCGGCCCTGGCCGCGTTCCAGGCACTCGTCGCGCAACGCCCCGCCGTGCAGGAAGCCATCGCCGCCGAAGCCGCCAGCGCCGAAGTCTGAAGCATCAGGCCGCCGCCCGCGCCGTCAGCGCGCGGGTCAGCGAGGCCATATCGGCAAAGACGGCCTCGACGCCCAGCGCCAGCAACTTGTCCGCATGTCCGTCCGGAATGTGGCTGGCGCCCACGAAACCCAGCACCCGCATGCCCGCGCCCAAGGCCGCCGTCGCGCCCGTCAGGCTGTCTTCCACCGCGATGCAGTGCGCAGGCAGCACACCGTTGGCGTCTGCAGCAGCCAGGTAGACCGCAGGATCAGGCTTGGGCTTGCTGACCATGTCCGCGCTGAAAATGCCCGCCGTCACATAAGCGTTCAGATCGAAGCGATTCAACGCGCGCTCCACCGCGCTGCGGCGGCTGTTCGACGCGATGGCCAAGGGCACGCCCACGGCCGCCATGGCGTAACGCACTCCGGGAATCATCTGCGCGTCCGAGCCGATCAGCGCATCGGCATGCGCGTGAAAATCGCTGCGGAAATTCTCTGGCAGGCGGCGACCGAAATGGGCTTCGACCATCGCAATGATGTCGCGCGTCTGCTTGCCGAACGCGCCATGCAGCAACGGATCGAGCGCCTCCAAGGGGAAGAACGCAGACAGCGCCTGCCGCAACTCGCGCTCGGCAATGATCTCGCTGTCGATGATGACGCCGTCGCAGTCGAAGACCACCAGTTTCGTATCGGTCGGGAAAGCCATGGGGAAGCAGGACTCCAGAATTCGGGATGAATCAGGGTTCATTCTAGTAGGCTGGGTATGGCTGCATTGGTGGTCTTGGGCGTGAGGTTTGGACGTGCCGCATTAGTGGTCCTGGGTGTGAGGTCCGAGCATGCCGCATTGTGGTGGGAGCAGGGCACCATCTCGCTGCTCCGTCGGCACCGATGCTGTCGCCATGCCGGTAGCGATCCGCGACCGTCCCCTTCATTGAGGACCCGTCGTCCAGGATGTGATCCGACCAGACGTACGCGGCGTCACAGGCCGATCAGTCGTGCACTAGACCGGTGGATACCGGACAAGCTGCGTTAACAGCGCCTTCCTCGCGGTGTCAACACACCAACGCCTGAGCACCGCAGCGCGCCAGCAACGCTCGCTCTCCTGTAAGCCTGGGCGCGAGATAATTGGCGTCATGCCTACAGTTGCTTCCCGCCGCGCCGCGCGCGCTGCCACGTTCTCTGCCGCCCTGGCCAGTGCCGCCGTCGTCGGCCCCGCCGCATTCCTGGCTCCGTCCACGGCCCTGGCCCAACAGGCCGAGGCCACGCCGGTCTACCGCCAGATCAAGGATTGGCTGCTCGTCTGTGACAACACCCGCCGCTGCGAAGCACGCGGCCTGGTCGACAACGAACCCGCCGCCATGCGCGTGCTGCGCAACGCCGGCCCGGATGAACCCATCACCATTAGCATCCAGGGCCCGGGCAAGTTGAACGCCCGCAACCTGCGCCGCGACGGCGGCGGCGAACGCCTGCAGCAACTGCCCTGGCAGATCGTCGACAAGACCGAAGACTATGAAGGCGACCTGCTGCTGAGTGGCGCACCCGCACGCGAAGTACTGATCGACATCCGCGATGCCAGCCAGCTTGCGCTTGGTCCGACCGCCGACAATGCGTCCATCTCGCTGATCGGCCTGAACGCCGTGCTGTTGGCGATGGATGAAGTGCAAGGCCGCCTGAACACCCCTGGCGCCCTGATCAGAACCGGCCAGCAAGAGGAACGCCGCGTCCATCCCATGAAGGTGCCGCCGCTGATTCCAACGCGTTCTGCCGAGGGACCGCCGGTTGACCCCACGTTGGTGAAGAGTCTGCGTCAAAGTCGTGTGGTGGCTATGAAGAACCAATGCGATGCAACGCTGACCGACCCTCGCGACCACGCCGAGCCGCTGGGTGCAGACGAAGCGTTAGTGTTCCTGGAATGCACGCGTGGTGCATACCAAAGCTGGTTCCTGGATTACCGCGTCAAGCGCGATTCGCCTCAAACGGCTGCGTTCCTGACGCTGCCGGCTCCTGCTGGCGCATCGATGCTGGGTGAAACCGGTCTTCCCGAAGTGAATTTCGACGCAGCGACGGGCTCGTTGGTCGCCAGCGCCAAGGGGCGGGGTATTGGCGATTGTGGGTATGTGGCGACCTGGCAGTTCGACGGGCGAGAGTTTCAGCTGACTGAGTATCGCGAGCAGCGGATTTGCGGCGGGCAGGGGTGGGATTGGCCGGTTTGGTATCGGAGTCGAAGCCAGGGCAATTAAACAACGCAGATATTGATGAGCTGTCGGTAGATCTTAGATGGCTTTAATAAAGTCAGGTCGAGCGATTTAACGCAATACCAAATTATTATGACAAACGCTAAGGTTTTTTATCGCGCTGTGCACGCTTCCACTCAGTGGCGCAAAGTCAATGGCCATTCTTCTTTGGAAAATGCGTTGCTCGGGATTAAAGATGGTGCTCCTGGTTTGTTCTCTCGTCGCGTTCGTATTGACTATGAGAAGCACGGAGATCCGCTTTATGTAGTTGTTTGGGAGGCTGGATCGTCGCGCGGATTTGTAGTAAAGAAATCTTCTGCGCCTAGCAGCGAGGTACTGATCGCACAAGTTCCGATCGACACTGTTCTAGATTACGAAAGTCGAGGTGGTGCGTCGGCGTCTGAGTTGGAAGGCCATTTTCTGTCGTAGGTAATTACTACTTGGCTGAAAGCGATCAAATGTTCCCAATGCATTTGCGCAAATACTAGGCAACATTGACTTACTATGAACTTGGGCGCGCAGCGACTATCGTAGCGTGACTGGCAGCCGCCCCTAGCTGCTGGATGACCCGTGCAGGCGCGCCAAGACGCCTGCTGCCTACAGATTTCCGCCTTGGTATGCGGCTCCCAGTGTTGGCTGCAGCCGGGTTGCTTTGAGGCGGTGGCCGATGCTTGCGCTTACTGCTGCGTGCCGCTCAGCAACGTCAGGGACAACCGAGCGCAGTGATTCTCGATAGCCGCACATTGCAGTTAACTGGCGAGAGCAGACCGCCTGTGGGGTAAAAGATCGCAGCAAGGTACCTTGGCTGTCGACACGCTGGGGAGCTTGCAGGCGGTGCATACCACACCATCCAATGAGCACGAGCATGCACAAGTCGGCGAGTTGGCCCGGCAGGTTCAGATCGTAACCGGCGAGAGTCAGTGTGGCATTTGCCGACTAGGGCTATACCGGGGGAGGATCCGGATCCGGCCGCCAAGACCGAAAGCATTGATCTGCACATCGTCGAGCTGTTCGAGGCCGAGAGAGATTCATCCTGCTGCCGCGACGCTGTGTCGTTGAACGCGATTTTGGGTGGTTGAACCGGTTCAGATGATTGGCTTACGATTATGAGCGACTGCCTGAGACGCTTGCTGGGCTGCACTTTGTGGTGTTTGCCGTGCTCATGCTTCACGAAATGGTGCTCGGTGCAAGCTCCTAACACGCTCACGAGTCGCGTCGCGTTGTCACCGGCATGCGTATGCTCACGCTGCCGTTTTCAGTATGACATCTTTTCGAGATAGACGAACTGTAAATCTGCGAGCGCGAGATCGGCCTCGATTCATATGGTTATGAGCCTACATGCGGCCATGCTGCCGAATGGTGAGTGCTTGTCTTGGACGCGACGCTACAGTCGGCGGTTGTTTACGCCGCCAAATGATAAAGTGTGGTAACGCATTCCTCTGCCGTTAGCAGAGGTGTTACCCGAGGCTTTCTAAATTTCGGCGGCCAACCCGCTTTTAGCAGTAGGTCGCAGCAACGTCTGCATCATCTTGGAGCAGGTTTTGAGAAAGACATACGGGTGTCAACCATTCTCAGCGAGGCCCTCATCGCGGGAGGCGGGCCGTGTTGTCTCAAGCCAACGATGGAGACGGGGCGCACAATGACATCCAACAGAGGGCGCCCTTACCTTAACTTGGTCACGGACCTCCGAGCAACCCGCAGAGACCTGCCATGCCGACACCAAACCATGACACCTGACATCCATCAGCTATTCGACCACGACTACGAACACGCCCCAGGTTTCTCTGACGACGAAGACACAGGAGGGGAGGAGTTCCACGTCCAGCCGTGGAATCCGTCGAAGATCCGGATCACGACGAAGAACTTCACCCTTCGGGAAGTCGTCGAACAAATCCGGATGGACGAAATTGACCTGTCGCCCGATTTCCAACGCGAATACGTCTGGAAACGTCGCCAGCGAACGCGTCTCATCGAGTCCATCTTGCTTGGGATACCGTTGCCCGCGTTCTACTTTAATCAAGAGGAAGACGCCACTTACCAAGTCGTCGACGGGGTGCAGCGTCTGTCGACCATCTCACTGTTCATGGGCGATGGGCATGAACTCGGCGCCGCCGATCTTGAGTATTTGAAGGACCTCGACGGCCTCAGATATGGTCAGCTCGATCAAGCGTCGATGCGACGTTTCCGGAGCGCGCAGATCGTAGTCCACATCATCGAACCCCAAACTCCCGATGAAGTAAAATATGACATCTTTAGTCGAGTCAACACCCTTGGTAGCCCTTTGTCTACTCAGGAGATTCGCCACGCGATGAGCCGCCAGCGGTCGCGTCAGTTCCTGCTGAATCTCTCCGAGCTCCCGTCATTCGATCAGGCGACCGCGCAGAACTTCTTTCGAAAGGACCTCGACGACCCTTCGCAATGGGTGCGAGACACCGGCCGCATGATGAACCGGGAGCTGGCACTGCGATTTTGTGCTTTCTTCGACTTCAATCAGGAGGTATACCGACAGTTCTCGAGCCTCGATGCCTATCTCGCCGACTTCACTAAGCGCATCGATGGCCGGTCAGCGAGCGCCCCGAGCTTTACCGAGAAACAGCTAGTCGACATGCATCACAAGTTCGATCTCGCCATGAAGAGCGCGATCTGCGTCCTAGGCATACGCGCATTCCGACGCAGTCCCGCCTACGCAAGTAGACGCGGACCGATCAACCGGGCGGTCTTCGAAGCTCAGGCGATTGCGCTGGCGAAGTTCCCGCAAGACTTGATAGCCGAACACAGAGACAAGGTTCGAGAGAAGCTGTTAGCGCTTTTCGAGCAGGAGGATTATGTTCGTTGCATTACGGTGGGAACAGGCGATTGGCGCCGCGTTTCGCTAAGGCTTCGCCGCACGCATGAGGCGATTTTCGAGGCGCTCTCATGATCGATCAACTGACCATCCGTGGATTTAAGCGATTCGACACCGTCCTGTTATCGCTAGAACCGTTAACAGTCTTGACGGGTTTGAACGGCGCTGGGAAGACGTCCGTCATCCAAGCGCTGCTGCTGATGCGCGAAGCTAACAGAAGTCAGCACGTCAAGCTGCGTGGCCCGTTCGACTTGGAGCTCGGCACTGCGGCCGATGTTATCAACTGGCAACATGCCACCGACGTGGAGTTTCATGTGCGCGAAAACGGCGTGACATTCGACTGGGTGCTTCGATCTCCCAGCGACGAAGCGCGCCATCTCCTAGTCATCTCTAAGCCGGATCCGCTGCCGATCACCTTTCAAGCAGCGCCAGGCGGGTTTACCTACCTGTCCGCAGAACGTCATGGTCCCCGCGTGCGCGTCGACGCATCGTCCCTGCCAGTTGATGAGCTTGAGATCGGCGTGCGAGGCGAGTTCGCTGCTGAGATCATTGAGGCTCGGGGCTTACGACCCGGATTCGACGACCGGCATCACCCGAATTTGGACGGTCAGTCGTTACTGAAATACCAGATCGAGATGTGGTTGGCAGAGATCACCAGGCCGTTGCAGATCAACGCGGAACATCACAAGGGAGCGGACGCGTACGCTCTGAGCTTCCAGGCCCCCGACGGCGAGTGGGTAAGGGCGCCTAATATGGGCTTTGGCGTGTCCTATGCTCTTCCGATTGTCGTGGCAGGACTGACCGCGGCGACAGGTGGCTTGATGATCGTGGAAAATCCCGAAGCTCATCTCCATCCCGCTGGCCAGTCACGGATAGGGGTCTTTCTCGCCTGGCTCGCGTCCAAGGGTGTGCAAGTCATTGTCGAAACGCACTCGGATCATGTCCTTAACGGCATGCGTCGCGCGATAGGCGAACACTCATTCTTGAGACTGGACCAAGCCGTAGTTCATTTCTTCGATCATGCGACGCCTCTCGACGTGCAAGAGCTTCGCTTCACGGAACGCGGTGGCATCTCGCATTGGCCACAAGGTTTCTTCGACCAGTATCAGATCGACGTCGCCGCGCTAGGACGCCTGCGTCGAAGTGGGACGAGCGATGGCATTCGTAGTTGACGGCAGCAATTGGAAATTTGACGGGAAAACTGCTTCGCAGGTTCAGACCGCGATCGAACGTTTCCTGAGTGCTCTCGGCGATGCCAAGGACGCGGATGTACCGGTCTGGTTTGGCGAGAATTTTCAAGCCGATCCGGTTCTTGGAGACCAAATTATCTGGGATCTCATGAGCCCAGGCTCGCCATTGCCGCTTCCCCCGGAGGTTTGGCAAGAACTCACGGCATACCTCGCTCAACCTCGGCACTACATCGACGACCAGAGGCAGCCGCAAGGCTTTCCCAACCACATCAACATTGCAGTAGACGGCGGCCCTGCTGTGCCCAATCAAGACGTTGCTTGGGTGCACCATTCGGTTCGAAACAAGCGCGCCGTTGCCTGCATCGGCTTGTGGAGCACGGGTGTGTTCAATACGTCATCGGCCGTCGCCACTCAAAGCCTTCACTGGGTTAGCAACCCCAGGTCGGTCGCCGAATTTTGGCGTGAGGGTATCGACATCGAGGGCAACACTCCTACGGCATTTGAGCGCCTAGCTACTCGCGCTTATCCAGAGCTCCATTTCGTCGACAACGTACTCCATCATGCAGACAACTTCGTCGGGGGATACCACGCCAACGCACTTAACCTGAAACGACATTTGGCCGTTCTCAACGATTATGGACGTTGGGCGTTTACCGCCGCACCTCCAGCACAAGATCCTGCCGATCCGCCCGGCATCGGTGGCACCCAACCCCCGGACCAACTCGTGCAGGCTCGATTCGCGCGCAAGCAAGTCGACATCGCCCCGGAGCATGCAAAGGTTAAGTCGGACAGGACATGCCGGGAGGCTCGGGAAGTGATTTTGAGTGGGAGAGTTCTGTATTGCGAATGGCACTGCAAGCTACAAGGCCATCAGAACCGTATCCATGTCCATCAGCCCGTCACGGAGAGCGACAACAAATTGGTCGTCGCCATCTTCGCAGAGCATCTGCCTCTGCCGGGCGGTTGAATGAAAGCTTTTGTTAAGGACTGCCGTCAGGACCTTCATCGTCGATGGATAAAGACCACCTGATAGCCGTTGGTCGTGACCATCCTCTACTGGCCGACGAGCAGTCGCTCGCCGGCCACGATGCATAAAAACCTTGGTTTGCTCTAACATTTTAAGCGCATCGCCGATTTCGATGCTTAGGTGGAGAAGGTAATGCTCCCATTCTCCCTCGGACGCAGAGAAAAAAAACTGATGCGGCCATAGCCACAGCGGCCGAGTCACCCGCACCGTCGGCAGCGAAAAGTCCACTTCGATGCCGAGCGCTTCTCGGTTAAAGTCTTCAATGACGTTAAAGGTCCGGATGCTGCGTCCATCGGCCAATTGGTTATGCATGAAATCCATGGACTACGCCTCGTTGGTGGCGCCAGGCCCCCCCTGAACCGCCCCGGGTATCACGGAGACTGTTTGGTTAAAGTAAGACAGCCTCAGCAGGCGGAATATAGCCAATCGATGAGTGCAAGTGCTGGTGGTTGAACCAGGCGACCCATTCCAGCGTTGCCAGTTCGATAGATTCCCGGTCTTTCTAGTGGTGTGAGTTAGAAGTTCGTATGCAGAACTCGGCGACCGATTGCAGGATCTCGTCCGCTGTTTTGGTCCAGATGAATGGCTTGGGGTTGGTGTTGTTGATCGTGACGTAACGGCGGATGGCGTTCTCCAGCGCCC
>JAAIGF010352329.1_pt1 | contig 14131 bp, 17 predicted proteins | sample 6487441 | NCBI WGS metagenome assembly JAAIGF01 (sample SAMN13974129, study PRJNA590717) | phyllosphere metagenome | biome: pepper field; feature: multiple bacterial spot infested pepper fields; material: pepper leaves; isolation source: leaves from pepper fields | host: Capsicum annuum ... | reverse complement strand
TGCCGGCAATCGAGGGATTTACGGCGAGCGGAGCGGGAGGGAGCAACGGACGTGGAATACCGGACTGAGCGCAGCGAGGGAGGCTATGCCGCGAAAGCCGTTGGCCCGACATGGAGCCGACGTATCCTCGACAGCCGGACAGGTCAAAGAATGCGGGAAATGTCGCTGGCCGCGTAGCGGCGCTTCTTGAGCGTCGGGCTCCGTGCCGGTGGGAACAGCCTGCAGGGCGACTTGCTTTCATGTTGATATCACTGTGAAAGCGAGCCACGGTGAGCGTCAGCCTTTGTGCTCGGCTCGTATGACCTCAAGGCCACGCTGCAGCGCGCGGAGCGCGGTCTTCTGCTGGGTGCGGTCCTCGAGCTCTGCGACTTCTGCGAGAAGGGCGGGCAGCTCGGGGTTCTTGCCCCATCGGAGCAGGAACGTCTTGGACGTGCCCTCGGGCCACTCCCCCGCGCTGGGCGTTCGCGTGACCGTGCGCGGCGCCGGCTGCGCCTTCGGTGCCGGGGCTGGCGCCTGCACCGGCTCGGTGGGAGCGTCGGCGGCTGCGGCGAACGCTTCGATCTTGGCGGGGTCGACGGGGGTGCGCTTCTTGATCGCCATTAGGACACCAACTCTGCTGCGAGGGCCTGGATCTCGTTCTTGGCTTTGGGGTTGGTCCACTCGACGACGCCGAGACCTTCCCCGATGACGTCGCGGTACGCCTTGCGCTCGTGGATCACAGTGTCGAGCGGGCGGATGCGCGGGTAGTCGGCCAGGTACTCCCCCGCATCGTGCCTCTCGGTGATGCTCGGGTTGGATGGTGCCTGGGTGATGAGGCCGCGCACGTCGAGGCTGGGGTTCAGGTCGAGGGCCTGGTCGATGACTTCGGTCATGTGCTCGAGGGTGTCGAGGTCGAGCTGACTGGGCCGGACGACCACGACGAGGGTGTCCGCCGCGACCATGCCGGTGCGCATCTCGCGGCTGTCCTTGCCGGCGACGTCGACCACGACGACGTCGTAGCGGCTGGCGAGGTCCTGCAGGGTTTGGTTGATGTTGCCGAGCTTCTCGACGCACGCGACGGCTGGCGTGCGCTGCTGCTCTTCGCGGTCCGCGTGCCAGCGGGCGGCGGAGCGCTGCGGGTCGGCGTCGACGAGGCAGACGTCCTTGCCTTGCTGGGCGAACTCGACGGCGAGGTTGACGGCGACGGTCGTCTTGCCGGGGCCGCCCTTCTGACTCCCGATGAGGATGATCATGAATTCACTCTACTTTCAGTGTGATATCGCACCGGTATTGAAGTGGTGTCGATGTGGTATCGGTATTACGGTGAAACCGCAGTGATATCACTATGGCATCAACATGAAGTGCTATCAAGCTGCTTTCACGGTGATATCACCGGGGGAGCGCGAGGGGACCGCCCCTCGCCAGCCGGCCGACCGGAGGGAGGTCGGCGCGAACAGGTGGGGGAGGGGCGGCTGCGGCCGCCCCTCCGTGGGTCACTGGGGATGGTCGAACGTGAGCGTGTCCACGAAGGTCACGTACTCGGGACCGTCGACGGTGGCTGTGTGCGCGAGGCTGTAGCCGCGCTGGGCGTAGGCGTCGAGTTCCTGCGCCCGGTAGCTGATCTGTCGTCCCTGGGCGACGACGTCGCTGGTCTTGCCGACGCGGTTCTCGATGACGGCGATTCGCTGGCTCATCGTGCGACCTCCTCGGCCGTAGCGTCTGCGGCTCGGTGGTCCTGAATCTCGGCGTAGGTGACGCGGTCGGTCCAGCTGTAGCCGGTTTCGACGCTGACGGTCTTGGTGTTCACGCGCGCCACGCGCCGCCAGTGGCCGCGGATCTTCACGGCGTCGCCCTTGTTGACGGTGGCGGGGGAGTAGCCGGTGGCCGTTCCCGCTGCGATCTGGTCAGCTCGCACCTGCTCCCAGTAGGCGAGTTGGTCGCGCAGCTCGTCGAGCTGCGGCGCGTAGTGCGCTGCTCGCGTCGCCTTCTGTTCTGCGGTTGCCGGGCGGTATCCGGTCTCGGCGTCGTAGACGTCATCCTCGATGCGCCGCTCGAGGCGGCGGATATCGGCTGCGATCTTCTCGATGCGGTTGGCGACGGTCACGGGGTTGTAGCGTGCGTCGGTCGTCACGGCGGCCGCGTTGGCGCGCCTGACTGCTTCCTCGGCCTCGTGGTGTGCGTCGATGCCGCGTCGGGCGCTGTTGTGCGCGTTATTGATCGCGTTCCGGTGGCGGCCTTCGGAGTGGTGGCCGACCTTGATCGGTTCGCCGCCTTCGGGAAGGCGTGCCACGTCGCGCATGTGCGCGTCCCAGAGGGCGTCGGCGGTGGCTGTTTTGCGGTCGGCCTTGGCGTCGAGCGCGGCGGCGCGGTCCGCCTGGCGTGCGATTTTGCCTGCCTCGACCTCGGCGGTGCTTCGGCTGGTGCGGTCGATCTGTAGGGGCGCGAGGGGGAATCCTGCGGCCTCGAGCGCGGCGGCGGTGCGGGTGATGATGTGGTCTTGGGGGAGCCGGTCGCGGCTGTTGGGGACGTACCACGCGCCGATGCTTCGCCCCCAGCGCCAGCGGTTGGCCTTGAGGATTTCGGCGGTGCCGTCGTCCTTGGCGGTCCCTTCGATGATGGTTCCGGCCTCGTGCGTGTGCGTGATCGTGAGCATGTTGGGTTCTCTCTCCCTCTCGTTTTTTGCCGTGAAGGCGACTTGTCGCCGCGAGGGAGCGCCAACCGGAGTGCAAGTGACCGTGGAATACCGGACTGAGCGCAGCGAGGGAGGATATGCCGCGAAAGCACTTGTGCGGAGGGCGGCCGACCGGATGCTGCCGAAGGCTTCACGGCAAAAAATGAGCCACGAAGGGGCAGTCAGGCTGGCGTAGCCAGTCCGCTAGGTTCTGGTCTGTGATCAACGCCAAGAAATTTGAGGACTGGGGACAGGCCGGAACGAGCAGGGCCGTTGGGTGGGCGATCTTCATTGGGGTGACCGCCGGCTTGTTCGTAGCCCTCGTAACGTATGACGGGACGCTCAACTACCTGCGAGTAGTCGCGTTCTGGGGCGTTGTCATCGGCGGCTTCGGCTCGTGTTTTCGGGCGATCGCGCACGGACGCCAGAACGGGTACAAGAGCGTCGACTACCTCGGCAAGCTCATGGCCATCGTGGCGTTCTTTTTCGCTGTGGTCGCCCTTGTTCCTCAGGTCCTGAACGCAGATCGGAACGTCTTTATACCGCTGGGGATCCTCTTCGTCGTACTCGCGGTGGGATGGACCGTGTATCAGCTGCCGACCGTAACGAAGCGCTTAGCCGACTGGAAAACAAAGAGGAATGAAAAGAAGGCGGCGGCGCCGGCCGCCACCGGTTCTGGTGGCGGGACGGGGGCCACGGGGACAGTATCAGAGTGATATCGGGATCAGAGTGATATCAGGGGGAGCGCGAGGGGATCACCCCTCGCTGACCGTGCACCCTGCGATCGCGCCGCCCTGCGCCTCGTGGATCGCGTCGATGTATTCGCCCATGATGGTGTGCTCATCGAAGGGGCTGAGGTCGTCGTCCCATCCTTCGCCGTTGTCGTGATCGGCCCAGAGGGCGGCGAGCTCGACGTCGGTGTCGGCGGTGAGGGTGTGGCCGGTCTCGGTGGTGAGGGTGAGCATGGTTCGTCCTCCTGGGGGAGTGGCGGGGGCCGTTGCGCGGCCCCCGCGCGGTTCAGTCCTTGTCGTCGGTCTCGGTTGCGTCTGCGGGATCGTGAGTGACGATCTGCTCGACGTCGCTGAGCCCGTATCCCCAGGCGGCGAGTTGGGTGAAGTAGTCCCGGTCGGTGCGGGACGGTGAGCGCCAGGTGTGCTTGCCGGTGATGCTCTCGGTTGCTCCGAGGATGATCGCGAGGGCGACGTGCGTGGCCTTGGCGGGGTTCTGCTGGACGAGGCCGGCGAGTTTGTCGGCCTCGAAGTAGCCGGAGGGCTCCAATCCGAGGAGTTCGTGTGCGAGCCGGTTCCCGTCGCGGGTCGCGGTGCTGACGGCGTTCCGGTGGATGGTGAGTCCTCGCGCGACCACTGCGGCGGTGTCCTTTGGGAGCGTCTTTCGTGCGAGGAACGTGGTCAGCCACTCGCGCCGCACGGTCTCGGCGGATGCCCATGCCTTGTTGTTGGCGATCAGGGTTCGCCGTTCGGCTTTCTGCTCGTCGGTCATGGGGCCGCTGTTGGCTCCTGCGCCGCTGTCCTTGCGGAATCCGGCGCTCTTGTAGTCGCGGAGGTAGTACGTGGTGGACGGCTCGCCGCCGTAGTAGACGCGGACGGATGCGAACCGTTCTGCAAGGTTCTCGATGTGCTCGACGGTGACGCGGTCGCCGTCGCTGGTGACGAGGTCGCGGAGCGGGGTGTATTCGGTGTCGTAGTAGCCGGGTTCTTGGGGGAGTACGGTGTAGCCGCGTTCGGTCAGGTCGGCCTCGGCGGTGGCCTTGATCTGTGCGCGTTCCCGCTCGTCGCGGGCGCGCTGTACGGCGTGCTCGAACTGGGTGGGGTTAGTGGTGGCGACGTCGATGAGGGTGGCGCGGGCTTCGGCGTCGTCGTCGAATTCGATGAGTACGACGGCCTGGTCGAGGGTCAGCGGGTGCTCGGTGATCGCGGCTGTCGCGACGGGGTTCTCCGCGACGGTGAGGGCGGTCTTGACCTCTTTGGCCTTGGTGCCGGTGCGCTTGGCGATTGCGGTGACGCTCATGCCCTCGAGTGCGAGTTGCTGGAATGCGGCGGCTCGGTCGCCTTCGGTGAGTGCTTCGCGCTGGTCGTTCTCGACCATCTGCTGGATGATGCGCTCGGCGGTTGCTTCTGCGGCCTCGACGACGTAGACGGGGATCGTGCTCAGTCCTGCCTCGCGGGCGGCGAGGGTGCGTCGCTGACCGGCGCGGACTAGGACGTTGCCGTGGTCGTCGCGTCGGGCGAGGACGGGCGTGAGGACGCCGTTTTCCCGGATGCTCTGCACGAAGGTGGCGGTGATGGGTGCGCTGGGGCGCACGTTGGCCTCGATGACGAGGCTCTGCGGGTCGATGTGCTCGACGGTCCCGGTGTGGGTGGTGGTCTCAGCCATGATCTTCTCTCTCCCGATCAACTGGTTTTGTTCGCCTGTCTGGCAAGAGGATCGTTTGAGAGCGGAGCGGCGAGAGTGCGGGGTCGTGGAATACCGGACTGAGCGCAGCGAGGGAGGATATGCCGCGAAAGCCCCGCACGGCAGCCGTGGGAGCGAACTACGATTCGGCGGCCAGGCAGACGGACAACGAGAAGCCGGCCGCGGAGCGGCTCGACTGTTCGGAGCGCAGCTCCGGGCGCCTCTGTGAGGGTCAGGCCGCGTCGAGGGCAGCCGCGGGGGAGAGGATGCCGGCTCGAACGAGTTGGCGCGCTTGTTTGTGGTCGCCTCGACCGTCAGGGCCGCGTGGGTATCGCGCGTAGTCGGGGCGATCGTTCTGTGCGAACAGGGCGACGCCGGTGGTGGCTCGACGACCTCGGCGTTTCTTGTTCGGTTTCCTCATCCACGCGAGCTCGGCGCTCCACCATTCCCACAGGGCTCGCTCATTGCCGTAGGCAGCGCGTCGCCGCTCGAGGTAGCCGGCGACGTCGAGGGCGTCGGCCGCCTGGTCGAGCGAATCGTGGTCGGCTCGAATCCATCCGGCCGGTCCACGGTGCACGAGTCGGTGGAACGAGAGCCGATCGAGGGCCTTTCTGATGCGGTCAGCGTCAAGTCCTGTGGCTGTGCGGATCTCGTCGACGGTGGCGATCGCGTCAGGCTGCAGCGCGGCGTAGATGATCCCTGTGGTGCGGCCGAGGCTGCGGGGTGCGGCGAAGGTGTCGTGGCGGAGGGGGCGCAGTCGGTGGTGTAGACGGTTCAGCCAGTGGGCGCGAGCGGGGATGGGAGGGTGGCCGGGCGGGCGTGCAGGCACTTGTGTCCGGTCATGAGGGTGGTCCTCTGTGGAGAACCTTTCGGAGAGGCGGTAGCGCTGGCCGTGGGGTCCTTCGGGCTCACCGACTCGGACGATCCATGCCGACTCCGGGTTATCGGAGGTCGGCTGTGCGAGGCGCTGCAGGGCGGTGTGCACGGTGGTGCGGCCGTAGCCGGTGTCGGCGGAGAGGCGTCGGACGTCGGCTTCGACGGTCAGCTGCGCGGACTGGGAGATGTAGAGGCAGAGCGCGTCGAGGACGGCGCGGGTGCTGTGCGTCCCGGTGTGGCGTCGTGCCGCTGATGAGGCGCGGTCGGCGCCCCAGAGGCCCGGCATGGCGTCTGCGCGCTCCTGAGCGCGTTCTACGGCCGCGACGGCACGGTTGGAGCGGGCGAGGTAGTCGGCGTCGTCGCCGGCACCGTTGAGGGGGTGGGAGGCGACGTAGCGGACGGCGTTGTTCCATGCGTTCGTGAGCGTGCGGGCGCGGCCTGTCGCGGTGCGCGGCGTGCGTTCCTGGCCCCGCTTAGTCCGCATGGTGCGCACGTGCTCGAACGCGGGGCAGTCGATCAGCTCGAGGACGTCGGCGTACCGCCAGCGAGAGTGCGCGCAGCCGGCGAGCACGGAGGCCAGCGTGTAGGACGCGTCCGGGGCGGGGGACTGGTCGATGAGTGCGGCCACGCGCGGGCTGAGGGCGCGCTTGGGGCCTGCGATGTAGGGGTGGCCGTCCTGGTCGACGGCCATGCCGTGTAGGGCTGCGAGTTCGGCGGTGGGGAGTTCGCCGCCGGCGTCGACGAGGAACGCGGCGAGGTCGGTGATCGCCTCGGGTGCGACGGGTTGTGTGGTGAAGGGTGCGAGCGGCCCTAGGGCCACGGATACACCGCCGAGGCGGTGGGGGGCTCCGGGCGGCCGCACGCATCCTGTGGCGGGGTTGAGCAGGGGAGTGGGGTCGAGGGAGGGGAGCAGCTGCGTGGCGAGCAGGGCGAGGTCGCGCACGGCTTTGCCGTCGACGGGGGCGGCAAGGCCGATCCAGACGTGACGGCCGCCGGTGGGGCCGGATTCGCAGACGAGGTGCGGGATGTTGAGCTCGTCGAGCCAGAGGGAGAGCCTGCCTGCGTCGTAGGGCGCGTTTCCGCGGCTGCTGTCGAGGTCGAAGCAGAGGTACTTGTACGTGCGGCTGTCGGCCGAGAGGTACATGGCCCACGTGGTCTGTGGGGGTAGCGCGTTCACTGACCAGTCGCGGCTGTAGTCGTTCAGGATCTCGCCGCTCGCGTCCTGCGCTGCCGCGCGCACGACGTCCCGCAGCGCGAGGGCGCGGGTAGTGGCCCACGCGGAGGCCCGATCGGGCTCCGACACGCGGGTGTGTGCGAGGGAAACGCTGGCGCCGAGGCGCGCGCTTGGTATAGTCAGTCCCAACTCCTTCTGGGAACGACGAAGCCTCCGGCTTCACCGGACTTGGAATGTGGAAGCTCTCGAGTCGTGAGTTTGGCGACCTGGACTCGGAGCAACGAATCCTTGAGGGGCCCGCCGGAAACGGCGGGCTCTTTCGTTTACGCGGCGGCGGAACTGGCCTCCCGGGGGATATCGAGCTCGGCCGCGCGATCGCGCGGGGGCTTGGGGGCGTACTGCGGCATGTTCAGCTGTTCGGCGGCGAGAAGAAGCAGGTAGTCGCCGTAGCTCAGCCCTTCCTTGTCGGCGTTCTCTTTGAGAATCGCGCCGAAGGTGATGGGAGGCTTCGCCAGGATCGCGTCTCGCTCACCCTTGCTGGGGCGGCCAATGCCGTTGCGTGCCATGCCTCGAACGCTAACCGCGTTTGCGTTAACGAAATGTGAGGTGGGGCGGCGTGTCGGAGTCATTCGACGTCCTCACCGCTGGGGCGCTGATTGCTCGTCTCGTCGAGGAGTTCGCGTAGGCGCCACTTGTGCACGATCCAGCGGTTTCCGACGAAGGAGCCGGGGATGTGTCCCTGCTCGAGCCAGATGTAGATGGTGCCCTTGTACTTGACGCGGAACAGCTGCATCAGGTCGCGGTAGCTGAGCTCGTCGGGGTAGTCCGCCAGGACGTCGACGGGCTCGCCGGGTGGGGTGGGTCGGTTGCTCGTAGCGGCCAGCCACGCGCGGATCTCGGCTTTGAACATGACCCATGAATCGGCGATCCGGTGGCCGGGGATGATGCCGTCGCGCAGGCGTGCGCGCACGGCGGGAGCGCCCGTGCGGATGATCTTGGCGACGTCCGCAGTGGTGAGGGTGTCGGGGAACTGCGCCCAGTAGTCCTCTTCGCTCAACGGGGGGTGGTCCTCATAGTTGTTCCGATCGGGTTCGGAAGGTGGAGCTGCTGAGGGACCAGTATTCCAAGCGGCGACGCTCATGAGAGGTTTCCGTCCTCGGTGCCTGAGAACGTGATCGTCAGCCGGACGTCACCGATAACGGCGACGTCGCCGCTCTGCAGCCGGTACGGCTTCCACGGTGTGAGTTCCACCGTCACGGCGCCGGTGCGTTCGATGAGCGTGCCGTTCGCAGCTGCCTGGTCGGTCGCCCATAGTGCGCCCTCGTTCCATTCGAGGCGCAGGTGGGTGCGGGAGACCTGGCGGGTGCCGTCGTCGGTGGTGAGCAGGAGCTCGACGGTCTCGCCCGGCTGAGGGTCAGGGCGCCGGCCGATGAGCGCCGTGGTCGTGAAGGTCCCCGTCTCGCCTGTGCTGGCGTGGAGCCGGGCGGTGGGGACGACGGGGCGTTTGCGCTCCGATAGTCGTGTGTAGGGGTCCGGTTCGTCGTGCTCGTCCGGGACTTCTGGCGCCACCCACGCGGATGCCAGCGGCTCAGGAGGCGGGGGTGGTGGGACCGGCCCTCGGGGGATCTGCTGTGTCGGTGTTGCCGCGGTGGTGGGCGCCTTGCGGGGGCGGCCACGGCGGGCGGCGGTATGCGGGTCTTCGATGACGTTGCCGGTCGGTTCGACGGCGACGTTCCACTCGCCGTCTGGGTCGACGATCTTCATGCGGACGGGACGACGTAGCTCGGTGGCGATCGTCGTCGCGTAGCCGATGACCGCCTGGCGGGTGTCGGCGAGCTGCGCGGACGGGAAGTCGTCGTGACGACCGGCGACGTTCGCGTGAGCGCTTCCGTCAGCGGCGACGGTGACGTGAATGACGGGGTAAGGCGGGACTGCGGTCATCACTGCCTCTCACACGATGAGGGCGGGCAAAGCTCCATGCCGAACAGTTCGTAGAACTCTTCGGGGTGGACGAAGCCGGCGTAGCGGGCAGGCGACCCGAGCGAAACTGCGTCGGGCAGGGACAGCACTGCTTGGTCGGTGCTGCCGATCTGGTTGATGCGGAAGTCGAGGTGGCATCCGCTGGACGGTCCCTCGTTGCCGACGAGGGCGATCGGCTGCCCTGTGGTGACGGTGTCCCCGACATCCACGGAGACCTGATCCATCCTCATGTGGAGGTACGACACGCTCCACCCCTCGGGAGCTTTGACCGTGAGCTGGTATCCGGCTTTGTAGGTGACGGTGCCGGCGCTGATGGAGTAGATCTGGTCACCACAGGGGTTAGGCCAGTGCTGCAGGTCGACGGCGGCGTGCCAGGAAGGTGCGCCGGGGACGCTGATGCTGCGGGGGCCGAAGCCGGACGTCATGTTGTAGCCCTCGGAGAGAGGGAACTGAATGGCTCCGGTGCCTGTGCATCCGCCGCCTCCGGCCAGTGCGGTGACGACCTGGTTGGCTGCGTCGAAGAACTTCTCGTAGTGGAACGGGTCTGCGTTGCGCTGCACTTTGTGCGCGGCGATGCTCGGCTCGAGCGACGCCCAGTCGTCGACAGCGGCCAGGCGCGTGAGGAACTGGGTGGCCGCGTAGGTGGGGTCCATGACCTGCTCCTTGGTTCCCCAGCTGCCGATGCACCACTGCTGCTGGAACAACCCGAGGGAGCACGTGGGGGTCCCGTCCGGGTTGGTGACGCCGTTGACGTCGTCGCCGTAGTCGATGTTGCGCAGCGAGCTCTCGCCCATTGCGGTCATCACGGCGATCACCTGAGCTTGCCGGTCTAGGCCGAGCGGAACGGCGGCGTTCATGATGAGTGCGGCGTTCTGCAGCTGTTCGCCGGAGTAGCCGGCGACAGGTTCCTCGGGCACGTTGTCGGGGTCGGCGGTGCCGACGCCGCCACTGCACGCGGCGGACGCGCTACCGCCAGTCATGAACAGCAGGACGAGAGCGACGATGCTCACCACGACGATGATCGGCGTGCCGATGATCAGCGCGCCGGTGAGGTTCTTCGTCCCTTGTGCCATGTCAGCCGTCTGCTGGCCGGATCCGGTCTGCCAGCCACGACGCGTCGGCGTTCGGGCGACTGAGGCTCACGTTGTAGTCGCCTGCGTCGGTTGGAAGCTGGACGATCAGTGCGACCTCCGTGGACGCGGGGAGGATGATGCCCGGCCCCGTAACTTTCCGGACGGGAATGCGAGCGGGGTCGGTGTCCTCATAGGCGGATGCGCCGGTCTGGGTGAGGTACGGGTACAGACCGTTGATCCACTCCTGGTAGGGGAGCTCAGGCTGCGCGTAGGCGGTCAGAGCGGCCGTGGCCGCTTCGATTGCGGCTGCCTGGCTGTCGCTCTCAGCCTCCGGGACGGGCGCCACGGTAGCGCCCGTGTCAGCCGGGGGAGTGGGGTTTATCGGACTTGTGCTGGTGGGGTTTGGCGCCCCCGACGCCATGCCTTCAGGGGGCGCGGCAATCCCGCTGCAACCCGCTAGCACCGACGCCTGAACAGTAATCACCGTTGCCGCTACGAGCGGATTCCATCGTCTCTGCCTGTCCGTCACCCTCTCTAACGTACTCATGAGAAGGCTGTAATGACGTCGAATGGAGTATTTGAAGATGTTCTGGGTAGGTTTGCGTCGTTAGAGTTTTCCCATCTGCTGGATTGAACCGGTCACCGATCGACCTGCGATTCAGGATGAAAGAGACGCAACGGGGGAGAGGGATGTCGAACGTCAATCCATGGATCACAAGGCCTGACCACACATCAACCGAACAGCCGGACGTGCCCAATGCCCCACGATCTCGTCGCTCAAGAGGACCGCTGACACCACAGGCCGGCGTGCCCGTTCCTGATACGGCGGACAGGCTGCCGCGCTGGTCTCAAGCATGGCCCGCGAAGGTGTGGTGGCTCGGCGTACACGGCGGGGCCGGCGAATCGACTCTCGCCGCGCTCGCGCAGGACACTCGGGCCGCTCAACACGGGTGGCCGATCGCAGACCCGCCCAACATCGCAACGAACGTCGTCCTCGTCGCCCGCTCGAACTATCAGGGCCTGACGGCTGCGCAGCGTGCCGCGACCGAGTGGGCATCGGGCGCCCTGGATAAATCGGTGACGCTTGCCGGCCTGGTGCTGATCGCGGATGCCCCCGGGCGGCTCCCGAAGCCTCTGCGCGACCTGCAGCAGGTCGTCGGCGGTGGCCTGCCCCGCGTATGGACGTTGCCGTGGGTCGACGCCTGGCGGGTCGGCCCTGCAGACCCTTCGACCCCTTTACCTAAGGCATTCCGCGATCTGTTCGCGGAACTGCACGTGTACTCGAGCAGCCCTGCTCACAACTGAAAGGACCACCATGTCGCTCGCACAGCTCGGACACGACCTCGCTTACTACGCGCTCGCGCTCCCAGACCCGGAACCGGTCGCGCCTCCCGGGTTCGAGGCCGTGAGCACGATCCTCGGGTGGGCGAAGTGGGTCGGTCTGATCGCCGCGGTTCTCGCGCTGATCTTCGTGGCCGTCCTCTTCATGTTCAACTCGCGCCGCGGTGAAGGCGGGGAGCACATCAAGACGTTCGTGTCGATCCTGATCGGCGTCATGATCATCGGCGCCGCAACCGCGCTCGTCGGCTTCATCTCTGGCGCATAAGCACCCTCGGGGGAGATTCAAGTGAGCACGGACACTCCTAGCCCGTTCCGCAGCCGCGGCTTCATCCTCGCAGCTGCAGTGGTCGGCCTGATCATGGTGATCGCGGTGGTCGCGCTCATCGTCGGTCTGTTCAACGGCGATAACGACGCGACACCGCCCACGCCCACCTCAGCACCCGCAGAGTCGACAACGCCGGTGGCAGATGACGATCCCAGTGTTTGTGGCCTCACAGCGGTTGAGGATTCGAGCTCTCTGACCGCCGCGCCGACGAACACTTGGGAGCTCGTGGGCACCATGGCGGCCCCGACGGAAGCCGAGGTCGGTCCTGGTGCGGTCGACGACGGTCTCCGCTCGTGCTTTGCACGCACAGCGGAGGGAGCACTGTTCGCGGCCGTCAACTTCGTCGCTACGGGCACGGACGCCAACCTCGGCCCGCGTCTCATCGACCTCGTGGCACCCGGACCGGGTCGCGACGCTCTCGAGGATCAGGACTCGGCAGGCAGCTCGTCTAGCCTTCGCGCTCAGGTCGCAGGCTTCAAGGTGGCGGCATACAGCGCCGACAGCGCGACCATCGACCTCGCCCTGAACTACTCGGACGGCTCGCTTGTCAGCGTGCCGCTGAAGCTGCAGTGGACGGAAGGCGACTGGAAGGTCGAGATGACCGCCTCGGGCGACCTTCCTCTCGCCCCTGCGGGCCTGCAGAACCTCGGTGGCTACATCCCCTGGTCGGGAGCCTGATCCATGGCTGCTCCGGCGGAGTGCGAGTGGTGGGATCTCGTCTGCAAGGGCGGCAACGCCGTGGGCGACGTCGTTTCGAAAGCCTCGAACGACGCGATTCAGGAACTCATGAATCGCACTCTCGAGGGCTTCGGCGCCGCGGTCGCGAGCATGGGCAGCATGTGGGTGCAGGTCCCCACTCCGGTGCTGACGGCCGGCGACGGCTCGACGACCGGAGGCGGTACGCCGCCGGGGAGCGAAGCGTTTGGCACGATCCTCAACTACGTCACATATATCGGTCTGACGGTTGCCGTGCTCTCCCTCATCGCGCTCGGCGCGCTCGTGACGGTGCGCGTCCGTCGCGGTGAAGGCATTCGCAGTGTCGGGGCGCTGGGAATCATCTTCTTCGCCGTGATGCTCATTTCGGGGGCTTCTGCGCTCGTCGGCGGCCTCCTGAGCGCTTCCGCCCCGGACGGGTCCTCGTCGGCGGTCGGCTTCCTGCAGAACTCTCTCTGGTTCTACGTCGGCGGCCTGGCCGTTCTGTCGGTCATCGTCGGCGGCATCCGCATGGCGTGGGAGCAGCGCGCCCAGCCGGGTAAGGATCTGATTCAGTCGCTCCTTACTCTCTTGGCAGTCTCGGGTGCGGGCCTCGCGATCCTCACTTTGGCGGTGACGGCAGCTGACGCTTTCTCCGTTTGGGTGTTGAACAACGCCACAGATTGCGACGTCTCTGCCGCCGGGGCGTCCCAATGCTTCGGGACCAACGTTGCGGCAATGCTCGCACTCACCGCTTCTTCACCCATTGGCATCATCGGCGTCCTCGTTCTCGCAGCGATCGCGATGCTGATGGTGTTTGTGCAGGTCGCGCTCATGGTGGTGCGCGGTGGGCTGCTCGTCATTCTCGCCGGGGTGCTTCCGCTCACGGCGAGCTTCACCAACACGCAGATGGGGCGTCAGTGGTTCGGCCGCGTAGTCGGCTGGACGCTTGCTTTCGTTCTCTACAAGCCCGCCGCAGCGCTCATCTATGCCGCGGCGTTCCAACTCGTCGGAACTGACGCCTTCCTCGACGACGGTGGAGGACTCTGGTCGATTCTGACCGGCATGGCATTGATGCTCATGGCGCTCGTCGCTCTACCGGCGCTGCTGCGTTTCGTCGCTCCCATGACCAGCGCCGTCGCGGGCGGCGGGGGCGCGGGTATGGCACTGGCAGGCGCCGCCGGCGCGATTGGCGGCGACGTCGCTACCGGTGCGATCCGCCGTATGTCGAGCTCGGCTGGATCCTCGTCTGGCGGAGGCGGTGGCGGAGCGCCCGCCAACAGCCCCGCCGCGCCGGCGACCGGCGCGGGGGGCGGCTCGGCGCCGCGGCCTGTACCTACGGCTGGATCGGGTGGCGGGGCTAGTGGCGCCGCTGCAGGCGGCGGGAAAGCCGCCGCGGGAGCCACGTCGGGCGGGGGTGCCGCAGCTGGTGGCGGTGCTGCTGCCGGTCCGGCGGGTGCCGCGGTTCTTGTGGTCGAGGCCGGTGCGAAAGCGGCAAAGGGTGCCGCGACGGCCACGAAGCAGGCTGCGCAATCCGCCGCCGACGATTCGACCAATGGCCCCTCAGGGTCGCAGTAAGCGAGGCGATCGGACATGACCATGACGAG
>JAAIGF010237202.1_pt1 | contig 14131 bp, 18 predicted proteins | sample 6487441 | NCBI WGS metagenome assembly JAAIGF01 (sample SAMN13974129, study PRJNA590717) | phyllosphere metagenome | biome: pepper field; feature: multiple bacterial spot infested pepper fields; material: pepper leaves; isolation source: leaves from pepper fields | host: Capsicum annuum ... | reverse complement strand
TCGCGGCTCAGGGTCGGGGTGAAGAGGAGCCCTCGGCTCGATCCGCTCTCGCGGTCGACCCAGCCCTTCTCGCGCAGGCGCTCGAGCACGGTGAGCACGGTCGTGATCGCCGGCTGCGGCTCCTCGACGGCCTCCTGCACCTCGCGGGCGGTCAGCGGGCGCCCCGCATCCCACAGCAGATCCATGACGGCGGATTCGAGTTCGCCGCGCTGGCGTGATCTGGGGGAGCGCATGCTCGGATTCTATCTCCTGTAGAACGTAGTCACTGACCACTGCCAGTAACAATATGGCATGTGGCGCTGATCTGGCCTTTTGGTGCAGCCGACCGTGCAGCCTATCCCGTCAAGTGCAGCCGGAAAGAGACTGAAACACAAACGAGCTCACTGGAACATGAGCGGCGTGTCAATGTCATCCGTCGCTCGTACGCTCACCTCATGACCTGGCACCCGAGGCAGAACGCCTACCGCACCGGGCCTGTCTCGTGGGAGCTCCGCAACGGCCTGCATGCCGCCCCGTACGGGACCGTCGAGCGCGTGAACGGCCAGTACGTCCTCCACGACGAGATAAGCCGGGAGATCGGCTCCTACGCCACCGGAGACCAAGCCGCCCAGGTTGCATGGGACCGGTACTGCGCGCCACGCTCCCTCGCCGAGGAGACGCACGTGCTGCGGCTCAACACCTCCCACACCCCGCACACGACGAAAGACGCCCCGCCACCCTCGGGATGAGGATGACGGGGCGTCGAAACGTTGTAGCTACTTGGTGGGGGTGTTCGTGACAGCGAGGCCACCGAACGCGGCACCGGAGAACCCGTATACCGCCAGAGCAACAGTCAGCCATACGGGCTGACCAAGCTCCGCGGCAGCCCATCCAACCTGGATGGCGCCGATGACGAACCCGATGACCGCGTACACGGCATAGATGGCCTTGCGGATTCCGGGGTCGCTGATGATGCTGCCGATGTTGTTGGGCTGGTTTGCGTGGGTCATCGGATCTCCTGTGTGTTGTCGAGGTCAGCGGTTGTCTCTGTCCCGGAGGGGCCGTAGACGTCCGAGAGGGTGATGGGGTCGCCGCGGTGGATTTTCACCGCGAGGGCGTCGAGGGTGCGCTTGTACTGCGCGATCAGGGAGTCCTTCTCGTGCAGGCGTTCCTCGAGAGTGTTGATGATGTCGCGGAGGGTGGCGCGTTCCTGCCGGTGCTCAGCCGACGCGGTGTCGGCTTTGTCGAGCTGTTCCCGCAGGTACTGTTCCGTTTCCCGCATCGCGTCGCGGTCCTTCTGGGCCGCCTCAAGCTGCTTCTCGATGATCCCGACACCGAACTCAAGACGTGCCTGGTCATCGGCGGGCGTGCGTGTCTTGCGGTTGATCACGGCGACGATGATGGAGATGAGGAGGGCGAGCGCGGAGACAAGGACTCCGCCGGCCTGTGCTGCTTCGGCTACGGTCATGCGCGGTCCTTCCGCCAGTCCGCGATGATCTCTGGTAGCACGGCGGCGAGCCTTGTGCCTACCGCGGCGAGCATCGCGTAACAGAACACCGTCAGGGCGAACCGGTCCTTGAACCCGTTCTCCGCTGTCAGCCAGAGAGACACCTGGACGAGGCCGTAAATGAACGGTCCCGCTGCCAGCATGACGATGCCGACCAGTTCGACTGTCTGCCCGACCTTCTGTCGTTTCAGCTCCTGCGACAGTTTCTGCATCAAACCCAGGGACGCCACGAAGCCGCCCGCGATCGTGAGTCCCGTCCAAGCGATGTTCCCTACCGGGTTGTTGAGGTTCGCGGACAGGACGGTGGGGGTGACGAACAGCATTGCGGCCCCCCAGCCGACTCCCAACGCGAGGTAGAAGTGGATTGTGGCGGCGGATCGCCACTTGGACCGCATCTGCTGTCGGGTCATCAACCGAGTCGTTCCCGCTGACGTCGGTCCGCGTCGTCGTTCACGGTCTTCGCGAGCTCGTCGAAGTCCTTCTGGCTGAGCTCGCGAACGTCGAGCAGGGGGGCGAGGTGGCGGGCGACCTCTTCCGGGTCAACACCGTTCTGCTTGAGGATGCGCTTGAGTAGTGCGAGGACTTCTCCGTCGAACGAGATGCCGGGTGTGCCCCCGGTGAGGGTGTCCGCGGTGACACGGAGGCGATCGTCGCGCTTCTTCGTGAATCCCGCTTCGGTTGCTTCCTTTGCGCGCCGTTCAGTGGCAACAAGGATGTCCTTCGCGCCAACACGCTTGCCCTCGTAGTTGGGGATTGAAACAACGCCGGTGCCCCAGATGTCGTTGATCAGGGCTTCCTTGTCGGCCTGGTCCCACTGTCGGTAGTTGGGCATGTCGTCCTCCTCGGTGATGGGTGACGTATTGCCGCCCGATGTGCTGGTTGTCTTGTACGCCGGCCGGTAGTAGCCAAGGACGAACTGGGTGGGGTAGTTGACGTCCGCTGCCGGGTCGTTGGTGTACGCGTTCCCCATTCCGCCGCCGCCGTTGTTGGCTTGACGGGTCAGGATGCCGCCGTTGCGGGGCTCCTGTAGGGCGATGCCGACGTGGTCTCGAGAGCCGCGGAATCGCCAGTCGAAGATGACGATGTCGCCTCGCCGGATGCCGTCCGCATTGGTTCGGGTTTGGGGGCGTGGCGTGAGCGCTTTGCCGCCCGTCCATCGTCCTTCGCGGATGGCACGGTCCATGATGTAGGGCACGTACGTGTAAAGGGGCTTGTTGTCCTTGAGCCCGTAGAGCGCCCAGGACACGAACGCGGCGCAGTCGTTGAACGTGCTGTTGCCGCCCGGCCACCACGGGTTCGGCCACCACTTGCCAATACCGGTCCCCGCAATGCGGATGACCTCGTCAACTGTTCGATCGGTCATGCGGTTCCTCCTTACGGGGCGTAGTAGCGGACCTGCAGACGCCGCGTGACGTTGATGTTCCCGTTGGCGGTGCCGTAGATCTTCCGTGCGGCAACACGCCAGGTCCGCGCACCGGTGAGGGTGGCTGAGCGGGGAGAAGCGAACTCCTTGAACCGCACCGCTTCCTCGCCGACGAAGTACGCCAGACCGAGCGGGTTGGTGATTGGTTCGTCGCCGGTGCCGCCCCAGCCGATGGTGAAGTCGACGCGGGTGCCTGTTGCGGTTGAGCCGCCTTCGAAGAACCCGATGACTTCGGCGCGGTACGGCTCGCCCGGGTCGGCGATGCCGAACGCGGTGAGCCCGGCGGAAGTCCCGCCTGCACCGGCCCAGGCGAAGTTGCCGGTGTATCCGTCCCAGGGGGCGTCGTAGATGCCGATGAGGTCGCCGCTGCGGGTCCGCCAACCGTCGACCGTCCACGTCTTGTGGGACTTCGTGTCGAGCTGGTAGCTATCCTGCCCCGGGGTGGCGGTGAACGCTGCGAGCTCGGTGGCGTTGCGGACCACGACGGTACCGCCGTGCATGGCGGTGAACACGGCACGCTGCGTCCCCACGCCGGCGTTGGTGTTCGTCGCACCTGCGGGGACGGTGAAGTCCGCGAGCCGCAGGGAACCCGCAGGCAGGGCGCTGTCCAGCGGCGCCTGCGGGATCGCGTTCGGGGTGCCACGGACCACACCAAGGACGGGTTCGGAGTCCTGCCCGTCGAGGATGTATTCGCGCTGCCACACGTAGATGGTGTCGATGCGCGGGTTCGACGAGTCCGCCGCGGTCGTGGGGAGGGTGACGGTGCCGTCGTTGGTGATGAAGATCGCACCCGCCGATGCACCCCTCGAGAGGACGGCGGTGAACGGCTTCACGGAGTAGTTCATGCCCGTGGTGCCGACGACGATGTTCGGGTCGCCGTTGTAGAAGATGCCCTGCCGGATCTGGTTTCCGCTGCCGGTCTTCACGACCATGCCGAGCTGGTCCAGCTTGTGGTCCGCCGACGTGACGACACCCTGGTTGTTGCCGGTGATGCCGAGTCCGTGCCTAAGCGCCATCGGTGGCCTCCTGACCCGGCTCGGCCGGCTTGTGAGTGGTGATTGCGGTGGCGAGCGCGCACACGTTCGCCAGGTGTTCGAGGGGGATGACGCACGAAAGGCCAGGACCGTTGATCCTGGCCTTCCCGTTCTCCACCACCGCGGTGGTGGTGTTGACGGTGAATGTGGTGGTGGTGACTGTGGTGGTTTCGATCGCCACTTCGTCCAAGCTGTCCTCCTACGGCAGGAACAGGGCGGAGACGGACACGGTGGCCCGGTTCTGCGCGTTCGATGAGTGGGCGATGAGGGAGCGGGCCATGACGCGGATGACGATCTGCTGGCCTGGGGTGAGGTCACCGATCACACGAGCCCGTGGAACAGTGATGGATGCCTGGCCGCCCTGCGGGATGGTCTGAGCAAGCTCCTGGGATGCTTCCCCGTTGACCTCGAGATACGCGAGGAGAGGTGTCGCCCCGCCTACCGAGGAGACGACGGACACGGAGCCGAAGCCGGTGATCTGCACTTGCGACGTGCCGGCAGGAACCGTCACGGTGGCGCGTGCTTTCTCGCCATAACCGGTGAGGAGGTCGAAGCCTGTGTTGGCGCCTTCCGCGGACCGCGGGTAGATGAGACCCTGCTTCGTCTCCGCCAGTTCCTGCTGCTGCTCGGCAAGCTGGCCCTGCTGGGTGGTCAACTGGGTCTGCTGCGCAACGAGCGTCGCTGCCTGCTCCTGCAGCACGACGATTGCCGCTTCAAGCTTCGCGACCGTCTCGTTTCGTTCCGTACCTGACGGGGTGGCAAGGTCGCGGATCTGCTGCCTGAGCTCATCGATCGCCGCATACAGTGCGGCGATCGCATCCTTCGGCTGTGCGTTGTAACCGCCGGCCATCACAGCACCTCCGGTTGCGTCTGAATGCTGATCGTCGTGGGGTCTTCCGTGCCGGACCGTGCGACGATGCGGAGCCCGAACCTGCCGTTGCCGAGGTAGTGGTTGTCGCGGACTGTGAGGTCAGCGAAGTCCCCAACTTGAAAGTCAGACAGTCCCGGCTTGGTGAGGCGGGCGGTGTCTTCGAGGCGGTGGTTGAACGTGAACGTCTTGAGCGGTTCGCGCCCGACGATGAGCGCTTCACGCGCATACCCGTCAAGCGTCGATCGGACGGAAACGGTGGAGTGTGAGCCGTCGGTGGTCTCGAGCAGCGGCCAACCCAGACCGGTGAGGAACGGGTCAGCCTGAGTGGAGATGAGCGCTTTGTCGTCCGTGCGCCCACCGGTTGCGTAGGCGCGGGACGCTAGGCGGGTGCCGTCCACCTTTACCTTGAGGCCCTTCACGGTGGACTCAGGAAGGCCGACGGTGAACTTCTGCCGGATCGGTGACGCAATCAGCGGCTGGTCCGGTGTGCCGACCTGCATCACCCATTCCACGCCGAGCCGGTCCTCGGTGAAGCGGGGCCGGAATGCGATGTCCGGTCCGCCTTCCACTTCGGTGAGTTGGGAGAGGCGTTCTCCGACGATGCCGAGGTCGGAGCCGAGGTAGTTGCGCACGTTGTCGCCGCTGATCCGCTCTGGCAGGATCACAGGAACGGAACCGTTTGTGTGCGACTGTGCCTGCTGCACCAGGTACACGGCGATGCCCTGCAGCGATGACACCAGGTTCGTGTCAGCCGCCGCATCCACCGGGTTCACACCAGTAGCGAGGACAGGGATGAGGACGCGGTGGTCGAAGTACGACCACAACCCACCAGCATTGATCCGCAGAGTCTGTGCGTCGTCGTCGTAGTCGTGCACCCAGATTGGGCCGGCCTGCAAGATCGTGTCGCCGTACGCGACCGCCAGGAACGACTTCCCCGGGGTCGCAACGTCAGCGATAGCCAGGTCCAGGTACTCCCGCGTGTTCGTCGCCACCGTCAACTCAACACGGCCCGCACCATTCAACGTGTCTTCCCACGATGCGGAAAGAGCGGTGGGCAGCGTCCGAAGACGCCGCCCATCCTTGAGATTGCCGATCAGGAACCGGTAGCTCACCAGAAACCATCCCTCACCGTCACCGTCATCTGCGCACCGTCACCAGTGCCGATGGCTTCGAACTGGAACACTGCTTCCTGCCCTGGCCGGAGTGATGTCCACTCGTCGCGGGAAAGGTAGGCGGTGCCGTCGGATGCGCCGTCGATGAGAACGGAACCAGTGCGCGGGTTCAACGCGATCAGCTGCCCTGCTGGGACGGCGCGGCGGTACTCGATCGTGTCGCCGCTGCCGAGCTCACGAATCCGAAACCCCTCATCGAGGAACCCGGTAACCTCGAACGCAGGCCACGTCTCCGCAGTGCCCTCGTTCGTGACCGTCACACGGCCAAGGTCGCCGTTATCGCCGTACGACAGAACACCGGCGTAAGACATGCGGCCTCCTCAGGGAATGCGAAAAGCCCCGCCATGTGACGGGGCCTGGGTGTTGGGGATCGCAGCCATTGCGTTTCCAATGTCTGCAGAACCTGGAATTGAGAATCGACCACTATCCTCAGTCGGGGCTCGTCGAGCACAAAACCCATCCCGAGAGCCAGCCGCTACATTCGACGACAAGATCGTTAGGAGAGACTCTCCGAGCGGAAGTCCGACCACATCGAAGCAAGCGACTGCCTCTCGTTGATACCGTGCTTCGTGCCTTCAGCAAGTGCCGTGACTTGATCGGCCGTAAGCGTTCCATCGAGCACCTTCAACGAATCGATGAAGATCTGCACGACATTGCCGAACACAACTGAGCGCATGCGGTAGCGCCGCCCGATCTGGTAGGTGCCGAGCGCTGATGCAACGCTGGTGAGCGTGAGCCCGCCAGGACTGCGGTACGTCACGGTGACGCGGTCATCACGTAGGTCAAAGAGGAGGTTAGCGTCCTCCGCAACAACGCGCATGGCGTGTCCCACGGCGAACGTGCCGCTGCCGCCCGAGTCACGCGGTCCGAGCCACACGTCGGACTCGACGTAGGCATCGGCGCTACCACGCTCGAAGACGGCATAGCGGGGTAGCGTGGCGGATGCCGACAGCGCCTTCCACCTACCCGACTCCACACTGAACGCTGCGCCGAAAAGCGTCGGCTTGTCGCCCGAGCTGATCCCGATCAGCCGCTCCGACGGGGACGCGATGAGGCCCCGGTCGAACGCGCCGCTCCGCGGCCCGGCCGTCAGCACCTCCGTTAGGACATCCGCCGTGGCCGAGATGCGGATGGGCGCCCCGGTCGCTACGGAGCGGGTAATCTTCTCCGGAAGGTAGTCGTAAACCTTGGCCGCGGCACTGCCGTCAGTGATGATCGCCTTGGCACATCCGCGGATCTCCGGCTGCTCGACCGATGGGCTGGGGCCGCCCATGCGGATTCCATGCCGTGCGGCCCCGCGCATCTTGACTACGGGCCGCACCACGGACACACGGGTGCCGTAGACGTAGACCTCGGCACGGTTGTCGGCGAGGTCTTCGGTCGAGTGGAACGTCGTGATGTCCGGGTCGAGGACGGTGATGTCCTCGTTCGTGGTGCTGGTGAACACGATCGACTTTGCTTGGTTGCCGACCTTGTTCTTGTGCCTCGGCATTGCGACCGTGACGTTCTTGCAGGCGGCGAAGGTCAGCATGCCGACCTGTCCGCCAGAGGGCGAGTGGGCGGTGCCGACCGAGGCCGGGTCCTTCCAGAGCTCGTCGGCGACGTAGGGGCCGATGGTGAAGTTGTCGACCTCGGCGAAGACGCCGACGCCCGGCGTGTTGCGGACGTTGATGCCGTTCGCGGAGCCGCCGTAGATGTTCTTCAGCGCGATCGGCTCCCCACCGACGCTGTCGTAGGCGCGCAGGTCGCTGACGTTGACGTTGTGCAGCGGGCGGAGCGTGGCGACGTAGTTGGACGAGGTGAGGTAGATGAGGTGCGGGTCGGCGAAGATCGTCGAGATCCGCTTGTAGGAGCCGGAGATGTCGTTGGCGGTGAAGTTGTCGCACTCGCGGCCGAACACGACGGCCCACACGTCTTCGCCGCGGATGCTGCGGACGGTGAGGTCTCGGATGTAGCCGGCGTAGTCGTTGGCCTGGTCCGACCATCCCCAGAAGCCGACGACGATCGCGATGTTCTCGCCCGTGATGCGCTCGGCGGTGCCGCCATCGGAGCCGTGCTGGAAGACGACGCCGCAGTGGTTGGCGAACGGGTGGTTGTCGCGGATGAGGTCGTTACCGCCACCGTCCGGGATCGTGTCTCGGTCGTCGGCACCGATGACGTGGAAGTCAGCGAAGTAGGGCGACGCGCCGCATCCGCGGAAGATGGGCTTGGTGCGCGCGGTCTGCTTGATACGCGACAGGGGTCCAGCACCGATGACCTTGATGCCGGGACCGTTGATCGTGATGTCGTCGTCGAGCGCGTAAGCCTCGTCTTCGCCAACTGCTGGGATGAAAAGAGTCCTAACACCCTTATCGTTCGTTTCGGCCCAGGAGACAGCCGCACGGAAAGCGGCAACGTTATCTGCGGCGCTCGCCTCCGGCGATGCTCCAAAATCAGCAACAGATCGGCCAAGGACCGGCGGCGCAGCGTTGCCCGCTTGAATCGACTGGACAATGGCCTCGTCAGCAGGAAGAACGTTTGACCCGTCCCGACCGTTGGCGCCATCTACGCCATCTCGACCGGCCGGACCTCGAAGGTTGGCAATCGTCTCAAACTGCAGCGCCATAAGTGGGGTTCTCTTTCAGCTCGTAAGTCAACGGGTCATACACGAACTGACCCGCGTAACCCTCAGGAATAGTCGAAGCAACAAGAACATCAGCCGGAGTAGGCATAGTTCCCGGATCGCCGTTGTACGCGAGCGGCACAGAATCCGCGTCCGGGTTTAACCAGAACACGTTCTCCCGATCAGGTGCCGCACCCTGCACGTACACGTAATTCGCCGGCAACGGAATCGGCGGACCATTGAACAATTCGTACTCAAGCCCACCACCAGGACGCGGCAAACCAGTCGAGTATGTGCGTGACGGGCCATACTTCACCGGGTCCGGCGCAACCATCTGAATCACATACGCCGACGTTGAACCCTCAGCGATACTGTCGTCAATCTCAACAAACCGAACCAGGACCTCAGAAGTCAGAGTGCCAAGAACATCCGTGACCTCGAGAAGCACCGGCGCACCAGACGCCTGAATAGCCGCAAGACGACGCTGCAACAGCTTCGCAGAACGCAAATCACCGCCACGAACCAGCCCACGCATCCCGATAGTTCGACCAGTACGGAAATCCCGCACCAAACCAAACAACCCATCCGCGCCAGACCGCTCCCGCAAATCACCCCGAAACGGAACACCAGACTCCCACCCAGCCAACTCAGCCAGACTGAAATCCGCATGCCCCTCAGAATCAAACCGGACACCATCAAGAACAACCACAGTCACCGGCGCACCTCCCCAGCAGACGTCAACAAGCCAGCGATCTTCATCGCCGCCAACTGGGCAGCCGCATTCGGGTCCTCAGTACGGATCTCCTGATTCAACGTCCAAGACGCGCCCGAACCTCCCGAGTCTCGAGACACCGACAACACCGGCTGAGGTGCGTACCGAGGCTGCGAACGTTCCGCGTAACGCGCCTTGCCCTTATGCAACGACTCACGGAACGCGTACACGGCAGCCTGACCACCCATCGCGTCAACGTCCCCGGCATCGAGCATGTGTTCACCGTTCGACGCCAGAATCGGCACACGGTCATCCTTCGGCCCACCAGGACCGTAGATAGCGCCACCCTCCGCGAACTGACCCATGTTGATAGGCCGGCCGTCACGGTCACTCAGCGACTGCACGTACAGCGGGATGCGCCGGCCAGCGAAGCCAGTGATGAACTCGTTCAAGTCACGGCTCGCGTTGGCAGTGTCAGCGATGATCTCCACTTCCTTCTCATTCGGAAGCTGGAACACCTCATCCGCAAGCGCGTGGACTTCGTCAGCGTTGTAACCGGCCTGGATAGCCGAGTCGATGAACGCCTGCCGCTGAGCGCCAAGACGCTCCGTGTACAGCCGGGTAGCTTCCTCAGCAGACATGGCCGACTGGTCGACCTCGAACTGCGCCGACGAAGCCGTCTGGGCCGCCGCCGCGACATCAGCCAAGGAAGCAGCGTTCGCCGAACCAGACTCCGTATTCCGATCGAGAGATGTGCCCATCTCATCGATCTGGTCACCAACACCAGCAAGCGCAGCCTGCCAAGATGCGTTCGCGCTGATCGCATCCTGATTCATGCCGTTCGCGGCATTGATCTGGTCGATGAGCGACTTGAGCTCATTCGACAGGTTCGTGACCTCGTCAGCCTGCGCCTGATATGCCTCCGCCGCAGTCTGCGAGACCGCAGCCGAACCCTCGTTGGCCTCACGCTGATCAATGAACGACTGCTTACTGTCATCAATCGCCGTACGCAGGTCCCGGATAGACGACTGCGCGTTGCCGGCCCGGATACCAACACCAGTGAAGAACGTCCCGATGTTGTTGTTGCCGGTCAGCTTCGCCTGCACATCAGCAAGCGCGTCACCACCAGCAATCACCGCATCCGTGAGCTCGTCCTGCGAGATCCCGGCCTCACGGGCAGCCTCGAACGCACCCTCATCAGCGAGCTTCTTAGCGATCGCCTGCCGGGTGTAATCCGTGAACGCACCAGTCGCGTCGTCAAGCGTGTCAACCAGAGTGTCTGTCGTGGCCTTGATATCAGCCTGCCGACCAACAAAGTAGCCAATGGCGAGCGTCGCACCAGCAACAGCGCCAGCCATCACGCCAACACCTAGAGCCGCGGTGCGCCCAGAAACGTTCAACGAGTCCAGCGCCAGCTTGAAAGCGGCAACCTTCGGGGCGCCAAGCAGCGCCGCGCCGCCAACAAGACCGACGGCAGCCGTAACAGCGCCAAGTGCCAGGCCGACGTCGAGAACAGGCTGCGGCGCGTCACCAATGGCCGATACGAGGAACTCAGCCGTCTGAACGAGTGCACGAAGAGCATCATTGGCGGCAGAGCCGGAGTTGATCAGGAACGTGTCGAACGCGCCCCCAAGCTTCTCGACGTCACCACGGAGGTTATCGAGTCGGTCCCGCGCAACCTGGCCCGCATAGCCGCTGTCGTCGACAGCGTCGGTCCACTCGCGCACACCCTCCGCGCCCTCGAGATACAGGACGCGGGCGGCAGTTACCGTCTCATTGCCGAACAGCACGCCAAGCGACGCATCGCGCTGGTCGTCCGTCATCTTCGAGTACGCTTCCGAAAGCTGTCCAGCGGCATTCTCGAGACCCAGGAACCCGCCCTCGGAGTCGTAAAGCTGAATGCCGAGCGCCTCGATCTCGGCCCGCGCTTGCTTAGACGGCGAAGTCAGAGATGCAAGCATCCCTCGCAGGGAGGTGCCGCCCTGCTCGCCAACAATGCCCGCCTGAGCAAACGCCGCCAGGACTCCGGTGGTCTCCTCGAGCGATACGCCCATGGACGCAGCCACCGGCCCAACAAACTTCAGGCCGTTCGCAAGGTCATCAACCGACCCAAGCGCCTTACCCGCGCCCGCAGCAAGAACATCAGCGACACGGCCAGCCTGGTCCCCGGCAAGCGAGAACTGCTGCAGTGTCGTAGCACTGATCTCAGCAGCACGGGCAATGCCGATGCCACCAGCCGAAGCGAGATCTAGCGAACCAGCAAGCGCGCCACCGAGGATGTCGGCGGTCGAGACGCCGGCCTTGCCAAGCTCCTCGATCGCGTTCGCAGCTTCAGTGGCTGTAAAGATCGACGACGCACCGAAGTCCAACGCGGCCTGACGCAGCAGCGTCATGTTGCCGGTCGTCTCCTGCGTCGAAGCCTTGACCTCGGAGATTGCCTGATCGAACTCAGCGAACCGCGCCACAGCGAGACCAACACCAGCAGCCGCAACCGCACCAATAGCAAGCAGCGACGTGCCGAGCGTGTCGATCGCTTCGCGCTTCTGCGCAAGCTTCTCCGCCTCCGAACCAGTCTCACGCGTGGCCTTAGCCGCCTGAGCCATGCCGTTCACGTAGCCGGACACCTCAGCAACCAAAGTGACCTTCGTCTGACGGTTCCGAGCCATGCGCCACCGCCATTCCTGTGGGAAGATCGGCACATGGCCGAGTACAAGTACGTGGATCTGCCCGCTGGCAAAGTCAGCGCCGGAGGAACCCTCATCGCGGACGCGATAACGGCAGAGCTCAACGCCTACGCAGCAGAAGGCTGGAAGGTCGTCAACGCAGTCGAGTCGCGACTACTCGGCAAAAGCGGGTTCTTGCTCGAGCGCGACTAGGGCTCGATAGGCCGGATCGACCACAACTGCGAACGCCGATCCGCGTTCGGGTACTGCTCGTAATACCGGTCCTGGTGAATGTTCTTCACATGCTCGAACCAGTCCGTCTTCGGCAGAGGAACCTCAACCTGGTGGCCGTTATCCACCGACGGGTTCCACTTCGGATCAGTCGCCTCCGACAACGGGTAACCATGCGGCCCCACAGGCTCACGCTTAGCCCTCAGGCGGGCTAACAGAAGCGCAACGTCCGAACGACTGAACTCCCGTTCCCGACGCGTCACAGAGCCCGTCAGACGGTCACCATCAAACACGTGCTCCGTGAACTCCGCCGGCTCCCAACCCCACAACCGGCGAGGCGAAACACCAAGCTCAAGAGCAAGATCTAAGACTTCGGCGTACCGCTCAGCGCTTTTTTTGCCGCCAGCACCGCCTGCTCAGGCTCATACTCGTTCAGTGACCAAATCGCATCCGTGATCCGCGCGAACTCAGCACCCGTGATCGACTTGAACAGCGACGCCCACGACTCCGCAGACTGCAACGGCTGCGGACGGTCATCCTCGACCAGGAACCCGCACTTAGGGGCGGCCTCGCGCGTCACCGCACGCAAGTTGTACCCATACCGCTCATCCACAAGAACACCAGGACGCATCGGATGCCGGTCAGTGACCGTCGTCCAATCCATCGGGTCCATCTGCACAAACCGCAACACATGCGGGTTACCCGCAAGCAGAACAAGCACATCCTTCGACGGACGCGCAGCCGCCTCAGCAGCCTCAAGATCATCAATGAAAGACAAGGGTCGCCACCTTCGATTGGCGCCACCAAAAAGAGAACCGGGCGGGGGAGGGTGGCGTCTCACCCCGCCCGGAGCAGATCAAGCGACCAGGGCCGCCTGCGACTGAGTCGGAGCCGTGATGAACAGGCCCTGCGTGATCGTGTCCACGCCGTTCTCAACCGGCGCATCGGGTCGCTTCGCACCAGCGGTGAACGTGATCACATCGACCTTCTGACCAGCGGCCCAATCCGTCTCGTTCGGCAGGCCACGACGAACCACCAGGTAACCGTCCGTGTTCGGAACCAGAACCGCATCAGGCGAGTTCTGGTCCTCAGGCGACTCCACGTACTTGACCTCGAGCGTCTCAGTAACCTTCCCGGGACGCTCAAGCACCTGGATCAGCGTCAGACGCGGGTCCGAAACCGTCGCCTGATTGATCGTGCGAGTGAAACCATCCGGGGTGAAACCATACGTCAGCGACTTCGACGTAGCACCCTTCAGAGTCGCAACCGAAAGCGGGTTCGTAGCAGTACCCGGAAGGTAAGCGATCTTCCAACGCCCATCGGACTGCGAGGACGTAGGAACGTTGTCCATTGCCATGTGATTCTCCTTGTGTTGTGCGCCCAAGCCGTTGGGCCTTGATCCGGCGCAGCCGGAGGTCTAGAAACACGAAAAGCCCCACCAAATGGCAGGGCTCAAGTCGCGAAAAGTTAGATGCGTTCAGCGACGAGATCGAACTCATCAACGCAGTAGAAGAGAGGCGGGGTAACGTCCCGATCAACCTGAGTAGGGATCGAAACCTCATGCGTCATTCGCCGGCAATTCCAACCAGTCACCGTCGGGCGGAAATCCAGCAACTGCTCCATCACCCGATCCGCCGCAAGCTGCGCCTGATCAGGCGTCAACCCAACCGAATGAATCGTGAACGTCTGCGTCGTCTGCGAAGAACGACCCGTCAGACGGGGCACCTCACGTAGGCCAGTGTTCGTGAACACCGCCACATACCACTGACGTGAGGTAGAGGCAGGAACGGTGCCCTCGTAGACGACATTCGCCATCACAGACGGCTCACGGAGACGAGCAAGAACGGCCTGCTTCAACAGCCGCCCCGTCACAGGCCAGCCTCACGCTCAGCATCCTCGGCTGCTTTCTGCAAGCCGAGGTCGAAGCCCTCATCCTC
>JAAIGF010116713.1_pt1 | contig 14142 bp, 14 predicted proteins | sample 6487441 | NCBI WGS metagenome assembly JAAIGF01 (sample SAMN13974129, study PRJNA590717) | phyllosphere metagenome | biome: pepper field; feature: multiple bacterial spot infested pepper fields; material: pepper leaves; isolation source: leaves from pepper fields | host: Capsicum annuum ... | reverse complement strand
CAGACCGAACACTGGCTTGCCGACTACAACCAACAGATCCCGCACGACAGCCTGGGCGGACTAACGCCCGCTGAGTTCCGTGATCAACATCAACCGCAGACCTCTAGTTTTAGCTGGCATTGAATTGCGGGGAGTCGACAGGAGCAGTTGGGGTTTGCGGTTGGGTGCAAGCTGCAGATCACTGCACGTGCGGGCAAGTTGGTGGTGACGGTGGTGGAGCGCTGAGCTGGGTTTTGGGTGTGGTTGTTGTCTGGGGGCGCTGCCCTGGGGGCGCAATGGGTAAGGCCGTCGCGCCCGGGTGCGCTCCTACGGGAGTGCGTGTGGTGGTCAGCGATGGAAGGCCAATGTTGCGATGACGCCGCGCTGCTGGCCTGGGCGCACGCTGACCCGCCAGCCGTACAGATCACAAAGACGACTGACGATCGACAAGCCGATGCCGCCGCCTTGCGAGTGGCCGGCGTGGGTCCCGCGGTAGCCGCGCTGGAACAGTTTGGCGGCGTCTTCTTCGCTCAGGCCGGGGCCCGAATCGATCACTTCCACTGCATCGCCCAGCACGCGCACGCGCACCTGGCCATCCTGGGTGTATTTGACGGCGTTGCCGATCAGGTTGCCGAGCGCGACCGACAGGGCCGATTCCGGGGCATCGATGACCAGGTCACGCACGCCTTCCAGCACGAGCTCCAGAGGTTTTCCACCGAGCTGCGCGCGGTGCGAGTCGATCAGTTGTTCGGCCACCTTGGCGACATTGCTGCTGCCCTGCCCGCGCTCGTTGCGCGAGAGCAACAGCAACGAGCCGATCAAATCGCTGCATTGCTGCTCGGCGCGCTGGATGCGTTGCAGCCGCTGCAACACCTTTTCGTCCAGGTTCGGTTTGGTCAGCAGCAGCTCGGTAGCGCCGCGGATCACCGCCAGCGGCGTGCGCAGTTCGTGACTGACGTCGGCGTTGAATTCGCGGTCGCGCTGCACCACTTCGGTCAGACGCGCCGAGTAGTCGTCCAGCGCTTCGGCCAGCTGGCCGACTTCGTCGTCCGGAAAATGCGCCGCCAGCGGTTTGGGTTGGCTGGTGCCGCCACGATAGGCCCGCAGGCGCGCAGCCAGATCGGAGACCGGGCGCATCACCTTGGACGCAGACCACCAGCCGATCAGCAGCGAAAACCCGCTGAACACCAATACCGACAAGATCAGGGTGCGCTTGAGCTGGATTTCGCCCTTCAACGCCTGGGTCATGTCGTAGGCCAGGAAGAACCATTCGCTCGGCGTTTTGCGCACCGCCAGCTTGTACGAATAGGTATTGCCGCTTTCGTCGACGCCGGTGATGGTGTGGATGCCGTCGGGCAGCTGGTACCATTCCGGTTGTTCGCGGCGCAGCGCTTCGAACTTGTCGCTTTTGACCACGCGCCCGCGCATCTGCTGCAGGGGCAGATCGGGATTGCGCATCGGATCGGAGTAAAAGCGTTGCGCGAAGGCGTCGATGTTGCGGTTCATCACGTCTTCCACCAACTGGTTTTCCACGCGCGAGCGCGCCCAGTTGGTGGCGAAGGCGAACAGCGTTGTCAGGCAGAAGCCCAACAACACGAACGACAGAATGATGCGGCTGCGCAGGCGCCGCCGATAGCGGCCGCGCCTGCGCGCCGGCCGCGTCTCGCTCGTACTTTCAGGCATCGGGCGAGGCGATGCGGTAGCCGATGCCGTGGCGGGTCTGGATCATCGGCACATCGAACGGCTTGTCGACCACGGCGCGCAGGCCGTGGATATGCACGCGCAACGAATCCGAATCGGGCAGTTCTTCGCCCCACACGCGGGTTTCCAGTTCCTGGCGCGTGACCACCGCCGGCGAGGCTTCCATCAGCGCCTGCAGGATCTTCAGCGCAGTCGGGTTGAGTTGCAGCAGCTTGCCGCGGCGACGCACTTCCAGCGTATCCAGGTTGTATTCCAGATCGCCGGTTTCCAGCACGCGGGTGTGCACACCCTTGCCGCGACGCGACAGCGCGTTGAGGCGTACCTCCACTTCCTGCAGCGCGAACGGCTTGATCAGATAGTCGTCGGCGCCGGAGTCGAAGCCGGCCAGCTTGTTGTCCAGCGAGTCGCGCGCGGTCAGCATCAACACCGGGGTCTGCTTGCGCGCCTCGTTACGCAGCTTGCGGCAGACCTCGATGCCATCCATGCCAGGCAGGTTGAGGTCGAGCACGATGGCGTCGAACTCGTGCACCACGGCAAGGTGGAGGCCAGTCACCCCGTCGGCGGCGAAGTCCACCGTATGACCACGGTCTTCGAGGTAATCGCCGAGATTTGCGGCGATATCGCTGTTGTCTTCAATTACTAGAATTCGCACTGGAACCTCGTTCGTTAAGCTGTTTTTAGCGCTGGCGCCGAGAAATTTCGTCTTGACTCACCGTGGTCTGACGGCGCCGCTGGGCAGCCGTCATGCACTGTTTCGTACTCATCTGCGACCCGGTCGCGCGCTCGCGCCGACAAATCAGCCGGCTATCTTCGCGTGCCTTGGTCAAAATTCGGGTGACGAGCTCCTGATCGTTGCGAACCGCTGCCAATTGCTCTGGCTGCAGTGCCTGGATATCTGGCTGCGTCTGGAATGCTGCTTCGATTCGATCCAGCGCAGCGTTCACCTTAGCGCGCTCATCCTGACTGATCTCGGAGTACTTCTCGCCGTCGGCAAGATCGGCGCGGACCTGCGCCGCCTGAGGCTCGAACGGCTTGTCCAGATCGAGCACCACCGCCGATGCATGACCGCTCATCAGGCCCGCCGCGAGCAGCAGTCCCGTAACACTCCATCGTTTTGCCATGCGACGCCTCCTTGCCCGACCGATTTAACATTGGCGAATGTAGACGCGAACCCCTACAGCGGCAAGCCGTCCATAAAAAGGCCCAAGTGCGACACCGCACTTGGGCCAAAAGTTCATCCCGATCACCGTCACTGCCGAGAGCGGAGCTACGGTCGGGAGAGGCTAGCGAGGCCGTAATTAGATTTTCGTTAATTTTTTGGTAAAGCCGTTAGCCGGCCGATCGGCGGACGGACTGCTCCAGGTGCTGGACAATCGCCGCGGCGACGTCCACGCCGCACACGCCTTCCACTCCTTCCAGACCTGGGGTGGAGTTGACCTCCAGCACCAGTGGGCCGCGTTTTGACCGGATCAGGTCGACCCCTGCCACTGTCAGGCCCAAGGCGCGTGCCGAGCGCACCGCCACCTCCTGCTCCTGCTCGGTTGCCTCGGTCACGGCTGCAGTGCCACCCAGGTGCAGATTGGACCGGAAATCGCCTTCGGCCGCCTGGCGGCGCATTGCTGCGACGACCTTGTCGCCGACCACGAAGCAGCGCAGGTCGGCCCCTTCGGCTTCACCGATGAACTCCTGCACGATGAAGTTGGCGTACAGCCCGCGCAGCGCTTCGACCACCCCGCGCGAAGCGCTGGCCTTTTCGGTCAGGATCACCCCGGCGCCTTGCGCCCCCTCGTTCAACTTCACCACATGCGGCGGCGGGCCGAGCATGGAGAGCAGGTCCTGGGTGTCGTCGGGGTTGTCGCCGAAGACGGTGACCGGCATGTCGATGCCCTGCGCGGCCAACAATTGGTGCGCGCGCAGTTTGTCGCGCGAGCGCAGGATGGCGTCCGACGGGTTGGGCGTGTAGGTGCCCATGAACTCGAGCTGGCGCAGCACTGCGGTGGCATAGCGGGTGACCGAGGCGCCGATGCGCGGGATCACCGCATCGAAGCCGGTGATCGGCTTGCCCTTGTAGTGCAGGCTGAAGCCGTCGGCGGCGATGCGCATGTAGCAGCGCAACGGGTCGAGGATGCGCACGGTGTGCCCGCGCTTGCGTCCGGCTTCGATCAGCCGCCGGGTCGAATACAGCTTGCTGTTGCGGGAAAGGATGGCGATTTTCATCGCGGCGGGTACGCGGCGCGGCTTGGACATGGGCAGAGTCTGATGACGAAGTGACCCAAGTCCGTACAGTGCAGGCCGATTGCGCGTTCGCGGCAGGCCCGCGATGTACGCTGCGATCAGGCCGACTGCGACGGCCCCGAGAATGAAAGAGCGAAGTACCGCGACCAGTCCAACAACGCTGTGGCTGCACGGCCTCAACCGGATCGATGCTAGCAGGGCGTTGGCGCGTCGCTCAAGCAACGCAGAGGAGTGATTGCGCAACGCTCTTCGCGCGTGCCTTATCCAGATCGCAACCCGTCGGTGGCCTTGCCCGATTGCTTGCGCATGGCCGCACTGTGGCACGCGTGCGCGCCGACGGGACGTTGCGAGGGCACGCCACGTCAACGATTCCGACGGCCGCCCTCACGCCACACCCCTGTTGCCGTAACGCGTTTTGCACAGCTGTAGACGCAATGCTTGAGGCCCCTCAATGCCGGCGTGCCGGCGCATCCGAGACTCTCCATGCGACGTCCAGCAAGCGCGGCCTATGCCAATCCCTCCCGCATCCGTCAGGGGCGCCCGTTCCCACGCGGTGCCGTCTTCGACGGCAAGGGCACCAACTTCGCGCTGTTTTCCGCGCATGCCACGCGTGTCGAGCTGTGCCTGTTCGACGAACAGGGCAACGAAACCCGCGTCGACCTGCCGGAGTACACCAACGAAATCTGGCACGGGTATCTTCCCGATGCCAAGCCGGGCCAGCGCTATGGCTATCGCGTACATGGTCCCTATGCGCCGACCGAAGGTCATCGCTTCAATCACAACAAGCTGTTGCTGGACCCGTATGCGCGCGAGCTGGATGGCGACCTGATCTGGTCCGACGAGCTCTACGGCTACACGGTGGGTCATCCCGATGGCGACCTGAGCTTCGACGAGCGCGATAGCGCACCCTTCATGCCCAAGTGCGTGGTGGTAGAAGACACCTACGACTGGGGAGACGACACGCGCCTGCTCAAGCCGTGGAATGAGACGGTCATCTACGAAACCCATGTGCGCGGCTACACGATGCGCAATCCGCAGGTACCCGAGGCGGTGCGCGGCACCTTCGCCGGCCTGGCCCAGCCGCAGGTACTCCAGTACATCAAGGACCTGGGCATCACCGCGGTGGAGCTGTTGCCGGTACTCGCCTACCTGGACGACCAGCATCTGCTCGACAAGGGGCTACGTAATTACTGGGGCTACAACACCATCGGCTTTTTTGCGCTGAAGTCGCGTTACCTGTCCAGCGGACATCGCGATGAATTCCGCGACATGGTCAAGGCCATGCACAAGCAGGGTCTGGAAGTGATTCTGGACGTGGTCTACAACCACACCGCCGAAGGCAGCGAGCTGGGGCCGACCTTGTCCTTCAAGGGCATCGACAACGCCAGCTATTACCGCCTGGCCGACGACAAGCGCTACTACATCAACGATACCGGCACCGGAAATACGCTGAATCTGAGCAATTCGCGGGTGATCCAGTTCGTCAACGATTCGCTGCGCTACTGGGCCGGCGAGATGCATGTGGATGGCTTCCGCTTCGATCTGGCCACCATTCTTGGCCGCGAGCCGAGCGGCTTCGATCAACGTGGCGGCTTCCTGGATGCCTGCAACCAGGACCCGCTGCTGTCGGAGGTCAAGCTGATCGCCGAGCCGTGGGACTGCGGCCCGGGTGGTTATCAGGTGGGTCACTTCCCGCCGGGTTGGTCGGAGTGGAACGACAAGTTCCGCGACAATGCGCGCGAGTTCTGGAAAGGCGAAGACGGCAAGCTGGCGGAATTTGCGACCCGCTTCACCGGTTCGGCCGATCTGTTCGATCGCCGCGGCCGGCGCCCGTGGGCATCGGTGAACTTCATCACCGCACACGATGGCTTCACCCTGCGCGATCTGGTCAGCTACAACGAAAAGCACAACATCGATAACGGCGAGGACAATCGCGACGGTTCGTCCAACGATGGCTCATGCAACTACGGCGAAGAAGGCGACACCGATAACGCCGAGGTGTTGCAGATCCGCGAGCGGCAGATGAAGAACCTGCTTGCCACGCTGCTGCTATCGCAAGGCACGCCGATGATGCTCAGCGGCGACGAGCGCGCGCAGACCCAGGGAGGCAACAACAATACCTATTGCCAGGACAACGAGATCACCTGGCTGGATTGGGAAAACGATCCCACCGACGGCCGCCTGACCGAGTTCGTGAAATCACTGACCCGTCTGCGCAAGCGATACCCGATCCTGTCGCGGGGCCGCTTTCTCAACGGCCAATACAACGAAGAAGCCGGTCTGCGCGATCTCACCTGGCTCAATCCGGGCGGCATCGAAATGGACGATGCGCATTGGACCGACCCCGCCGCACGTTCGGTGGGCCTGCTGCTGGAAGGCAAGGCGCAGACCTCGGGGGTCAAGGAACTGGCCAATGACGACACCTTGCTCATCGTCATCAATGCTTATCACGAGGGCGTGACCTTCACCTTGCCCTCCTCCGATGAGCCGGTGCACTGGAAGCTGGTGCTCTCCACCGACGAAGCGCTGGAAGTGGACATGATGCCGGCCGGTGCCAGCGAATTCCTGGCCCCGCCGCGCAGCGTGTCGGTCTTCGAGTGCAAGAGCGACCAGTAAAGCCGTCCCAGCAACGCGCACTCAGGAGCGATGCTTGCTTCCTACCGGCATCGAAGAGGCAGCAAGCGTTTTTGTTTCCGACGATGGAATGACGGAGGGGTCTTGCGTGGGCTACGCGGGTTGCGCGTGGCCAGGGTAATGGTGCCGATGGCAACACCCCAGCGAGTCTGTGCGATCTCTCACGTTGGGCCACGTCCTCATTGCTTGCTCCCTGGATCAGGAATCAGTAGGTCAGCATCCATCGCCGGGATTTGCGCGGGAAACACGGCGAACGCTTTCTCGCAATGATTGAGCGCGTGGGTTTTGCTTGAAATCGGGAATTGAATGTGTGGTTTGAAGACACGCGGCTTGCGGCACTCGAGCGTTCATTGCACGGCCAAAAGCCAGCAGATGCCACCAAAAAATCTGCGGCCAACCGGACTTGAAGCGTGCAAACACCACAACATCTATCGCTGCCAGATCATCAAAAGTCCGGCATGGCTCCGCAGACCACCGAAATCAGCCAAGTGTCTTGGAATAACACGCGCAAAGCAGGGCGCTGTGCGCCAGACATTCACCAAAAGATCGAAGGCCCAAAGCAACGCCTTGCCCATTGCGGGCCTTCGACATCCCTTGTGGGGTGACTCAACCCGGATACAGCGGGAAGCGCTTGTCCGGATGATTGGCTTTCCACTCTTTATAAGAGCTGGTGCCTTCCCAGGCCTTGAAGGCGCGCGGCGTACGACCACGGCCGGACCAGGTTTCGCCGGAATGCGGAATCCAGTACTTGGCGACCACTTCGCCGGTGGAAGACAGCGGCCCCTTGGTCTTGCCGGTCATCGCCAGCGAGGCGATCTGGGATTTTTGCTTGGCATTGAAACGGTTGCCGAACTGGGTAAGCACCTCGATCACCTGGTCGAAGGCTTCCAGCGTCTGGGCGTATTTCAGCTGCGCTTCTTCCTGCTCAAGCTTGCGCAGCTCTTCCAGCAGTTGAGCCCGGGCGGCGGCGGTGGGTGAAGCGGGCGAATCCTGGCGCATTGGCAAAACATGAGGTATGGGCGGGTCAACGAGTATTGCCGCTGGGCCGCCCAGCGTAAAGCGCCCGGGCCCGTGCGGGTCTGCTGGCGCTCAGCGATGGCGCAGCAGGGCGTGCTCGCGGGCCATGGTCAGGACCGGGCCGATTCGCCCGGCGCGGATCAGTTCGCTGCAGTGCTTGCCGACGAATTCCACCCGCGGCGTGCGAAACCACTGCACCACCCGATCCAATTCGCCGGCATTGATCGACCAGGCGTGGTAGACCGCCTCGCCCAGCTCCTCCACCCCAATCAGCCCGAGCTCGCGGATCTGTTCGGGATCGAGCGCGAACATGTCCAGGACCTTGCCCGCATTGTCCGGCGTGACATGGCCGGTGCGCACGTGCCTTGCCAGCCCAGCGCCGTAGGCGATCGACGCCACCCACGCAGACTCGGCACGGCGCATCCCCTTGATCAGCGCGCCGACGAGTTGGGAATGGGTGGTCATGCCTGCACTATGCGGCGGCGCTAGAGCCGGCTCAATCGGGATCTCCCCGACTCTGCGCAAGAAAATTCAGAAGCCGGGAGGCCGGCGGGCCTCGGTACGCCGCAACACCATCACCGCCGCGCCGGTCTCCACCCCGCAGCAGCCGCTTCATTCACCGAACAGAAGAAGCGCTCGCCCTTCGCCGGCGAGATGCGCGTCTTTGCATAATCGCGCTGGCCCGGCATATGAAAGATCTTCTTGCCGTCACTGGAGATATTGCCCTTGATCCTGCAATTGCTTGGCGCCGATGCTGCAACCTGGCGCGTGGTTGCTGTCCGCGCCTTCTTGTCGCGGCGGTAATCTGCCGGCATCTGAAACGCGCCCTGCCAGAGATTGCGGCGCTGCTGCTGCGCGAGGCGCTCGTCTACCTCGAACGCGGTAGCGTATTGACGATAGGCGACCGCCCAGCCAGAGCGCACCATCCAGGCATTGACGGACTGCCCCTGCACGAAGCATTCGGCGACCGTGCGGCCATAACGATCGGTATCTTTCGGCTGGCAATGCACGGTCTTGTCCAGCAGATAGCCATCCAATGCCGCTGCAGCGCGGCGGCCGCACGGCCAAGCGCTGCCATCGTGTGCATTGCACTGTTGCGCGCTCTCCGGCGCATCGATGCCCCACAGGCGGATGCGCTGATGGGCAACGGTGATGGTGTCACCATCGGTCACCGTCGCACGACCAACCAGCTCTGCAGCACTTACAGGTAAAGCAATAAGCACCAGTACCGACAACACCCAGCATTTCAACAACTTCAACAGCCACTTCCTTTCCAATCGGCAGACTGCGCTCCGCGTGTCTTGCCTTAGTGCCACTGCAGCCGGTCGGCCTGGTCAAGCATTCCATCGAACCTGACATCTGCGCCGGCAACCAATGCCAGCGCAGGGGCGGGCACTGTATGCCAATCCATCCGCGATGCCCATCCTTTTTGCTCGTTCTTTGTGCAGGCTTCAGATGTCTTCCATGCGCAGAAAAGAGGCAAGCGGTGCGTTGGCACGCAAGACAGCGACCACGCAAATAAATAACAGCCTGACGAAATCTGATCCGATGCAGCTCGGCGCCACGCGCCATCACGGAGCGGTCATTCAAATTCGACGCGACAAACTGAACCCAGAGTACCGGTCAAATTTCAATGTAATCCGAGCATAAACCGCAAGTCACCCCTGAGATTTTTTTCTTTGCGACCATCTGCTCTCACAACGGAGAGCCTTATGAAATGTGATCTTTTTGACGAGCGCATGCTGTTGATCGGTGGCGCGGTGCCGGTTCTATATACTCAACGCGGCATCGTGCTGGCAGGAATCGAACAGCTTGGAATCACGGCGGACTGGTCGCCGGGCACAAGGGCGACAACCACATATGAGAATGAAACAGACGAGGTTGCCGTCTGGTCTTTGATAGTTCGCCCAATGGAATCTGCAGATCGACTGCAGGCGTGGCTTGATGCTCAGCCGGGCTAAGCGGCGCTAGGAGAACAAGAATTGCGGAGCGCGCCGGAAATTGCCGAGCAGCCCAAATCGCTGAAAGTCTTACGGCACGTGGAGCGGGCGATGGGAACAGAATCTTCCCACGCCAACCAATTGATTTTCCTAGCTTATCCCGGAGTGGGGTGATCCAAAAATGATACCTTTGGTGATACCCCGCGTGATACCCGATCATAGCCAAGCGGACGCCAGCGGTTCAAGGCTCACGGCTTGCCAAGCTCACGTCGTTGGCGGACCGGAAGGCACTGTCCGGCTACCCACCGCGTGCGCTCATTCGTGCGTCCACGGCAAGCACTGGACCAACGCTCTCCCAATGGTTCGCGAGTGAGCAGCAGCACAAATATCAGCTTTAGGCATACTTGAAATCAAACCTTTGCACGTATTCAAATTTGTGAAATAGGGCTTGAAGCGAGCTCTTGCGCACTCCCGAATTGTTGATTGGATGAGTCCTCCCCCACACGCAGGAGTTTTCATGACCACCAACCCACAGCAACTCGAAATCGCTGGGCAACTGCTCGCCGGATTGATGAGCCAGACCCTCTCGGACGAACCGCTGGTGCGCCAACGCAATGTCTGCAATGCCTGGGCCTCTGCTGGCGAGCTGATCGTTTACAGCCAGAAGAAGCCGCCCGGCGGAGGCGGCGCCGCTCAATCGTTGGACCACGCCCCTCCCCAGCCCTCCCAACCGGTGCGCACCCGCGAGGCGATCATCTTGCGCGAGTTCCCATCGGTGGAGGAATGGCGCGCGGGCCGGAAGAAGAAGAAAGACGCGCAGCTAGATCCAGTCCGCAGCAAGAAGCGCCCAACGCTTCACTGAACCCTACACGGGCGTGGGTGATGTAATCTTGACAACACCATTGGTTGTTGTCAGGATTACAACATGAGCAATAAGAGCGAGGTGTTGACACAGCGCCGCATCAAGCTCGGTGACGATGCGTTTGCTGAGATACGTATTGTGCTTGTGCCACAGCCCGTGCGTGGCAGTGCCCATAACTACAAATACGGTTTGGCTTACGTGGTCGCCGGGACATGCGTGCTGCGTTACGACAACGAGGCGGGCAAAGGCGATCACAAGCACATAGGCGCGGTGGAAATGCCTTACAACTTCACCACCCTGGACCAATTGACCGATGATTTTTGGGCCGATGTGGCCCTACTGTGAGGACAATATGGAAAAGAACATTCTGACCATTGGAGTTGCCACCATAGAGGAAGTGAAAGCGCAGATGAAAGCTGCAGCGCGCGGAAAAGGCGACGCCGTGCCGCGCTTCACTTTCACAAGCGGCGAAGACCTTCTGCGAACGTTGAATGCCAACCGCTGGAGTCTGCTCGAAGCTCTTGCCGGCACCGGCCCGCTAGGCTTGCGAGAACTGGCTCGACGAGTAGACCGCGACGTGAAAGGCGTCCACACCGACGCGACTGCCCTAGTGGACTGCGGCCTGATTAACAAGACCGAGGCCGGTGCTCTTCACTTACCCTACGACGGCGTGCACGTTGAGTTCGAAGTGCGAGCGGAAGCAGAAGCTCAGGCAGCATAGTTTAAGTGGTGCCATCGCCTGACCATTCAGAACCATCCCCAAAAGAGCCCCGCAGTGCGGGGCTCTTTGGTTTCAGTGGAGGCGCGGCGGTTTGGGAACGTAGACAGGCACCGGAGGGACGGAGACGGCAGGGCTTGGACGGGGCCCGTCCGGTTGATTCCCCATGTCGACCTGGAGGGGATAGCGCTGGAGCATCTCCCGGCTCCAGGCCTCCAAATGCGCCGCGCTGGCCGATGCCTCTTTCTCGCAGAGCGCTTGTTCCTCCGGGGCCACCCTGGCCCTAGCATCGGCCAACTCTGCGCCTCGGGCTTCGAGGGTGCTCAACCGAGGCCCGCGCCGCTGCTTCCAGTCCCCCTGGGTCCATGACGTCCCAGGCTCGGGGTTGTTCGCCAGGAAGTCGTGCCACGCGTTCTCGGCCATGTGGTGCAGCTTCTCCGCTCGGCGCACCGCCAGTAGCCGCCGGGCAAACTTCATGGTGGCTGCCTTGAAGCGCCGCAACCGGCGCAGCAATTCGTTGAGGTCTGGCCGGAGCTGCGCCGCTTCGGCGAAGGCAGTCACTCGCTCCCTGACCCACTGCATCAAGGCCAGGGTTGCTTGGAGCGTCTGAGCCAAGCGGGGATCCGCTTGAACGGCCACTCCCCACTCGTCGCTGGCCTCCTCCGCAAGCTCGGCGACCGAACGTGGCGCGCGCGACGGCGTGGCCTCCTCGGCCTCCATCAGTCCCAGCCCGCGAGCAATGGTCGCCATGCTACGGGACACCTCGATGTGCCCCGCCCCGCGCCTGAGCGGCAGGGACAGCACATCAGAAGGTTGGCGAGCCTCGCGCTTGGCCTGGGCCAGGTTGTGACCGTCGGGCACCGGCATGGCACGCCCTTCCTGCTCGAAAACGGCGATGAGTTTTCGAAAGGTCTCCTCGTTGGTCTCTTCGATGAACTGGTTGGCCTTGAACCGCTCCGAAGGCTGGCCCCGCCGGGCCAACGCCGTGCCGTTCTTGCCGACGTGCTGGGTGGGCTCGCGGGACAGCACGGCAGCGGCGGCCAGGTCGCCGCGCGCCAAGGCATCGTCGGCCTGGGCGGCCAGGCTGCGATGGTCCACGCGAATTTCGAGCGCCGCCCTCTCAAGGTGGGCGTTGATGGTGGAAGCGACCAGCTCGCGGACCCACTCCACCTCCGCCCTGCCCGACGGCCCGCCGTCGAGTTCCCTGGTTTTGTCTGTGAGGCCATCGGGCCCGATGCGACGCGTTGTTGCCAAGACGTGGACGTGCCAGTTAAGGCCATCCTTGGAGCCAGGGCTGTGGATGCTGGCTTGGGCGGCAAACCCGTAACGGGTGACCAGCGCCCTGGTCACCTCGACCGCCAAGGCCGACCGCTGCCCGTCGTCCAGCTCGTGGGGCAACGCAAACTCGAACTCGCGCGCGACGGTCGCATCTTTGCGGCGCTCGGCAGCTTCTGCAGCAGGCCAGAGCTCAGCGGGGACCAGAGCCCAGTCGGGGGCACCTTCGGGGGCGATGCAGCGCGTTTCGACCACGCCGTCTCGCCGGCGGTAGTCGTGGCGCAGGCCGGTGAGCGCGTCCTCAAGCAGCAGCCCAGCGCGGTAGGCGGCCGCTGCGATGGACGAATGCCCTTTGGCGCGACTAAACGTCTTGACGTTGGCGTGGTAGATGGCCATGAGGAAGCGACTCCGAAGCAGTGGGGTTGCTTGGTTTATGCCTCGGCTTTGGATTTTCGCAAGCGCCTTGGGCGCTTGGGGTTCAAGGGGCGAAGCCCTTTGCGCACGCATCACTTGTGATGCCTAGGTGCGCTCTTGCTTCTTTCTTTTAAGCCTTGTTTTTCAGGCTTTTCGATTTTCGAAGCGGCCGAAATTCGAGACCACCTCAACGCTTGACGCGAGCCGTTTTCCTGCTTGACTCATTTCCAAGCGATAGGAGAAACGCATGACCGCAACGAATCACTACCGAGATCAAATTCAGCGGGCCACCGAGCGCTTGGCTCAGCATCAAGCGCGCGAGCTTTTAGCGCAACAGCGCCAAGCCGTGAAGGCCAAGGAAACGCAGCGTCGCGAAGAAGCCAAGCGACGCACACGGGTAGCAGAACTCGTTTTCCTTGCAGGAGCAGAATCGCTGGAGGATGCCGAATTGGTGGGCGCGCTTTTGGCGCACGTGGGAAATCGGACCGACGCGGCAATCCGTAACCAAGCGAGCTCACTCGGCGCGTTGCGAATGGAAATCTCGAACGCCGAAGAAGGTCACAGCACGCATTGAGCCTGCTCGCCCGTCCTGCCATCGCGCGCCAAAGAGTTGCAGCCGCACCGATGGTCGGTTACAACGTGTCTGCCAGTGGGGGCATCCCCAGGTGTTGTGCCCGCGTAGCCTCTAGGCTCCGGGTGCCCGAGGTTCTCCACTAGGAGGCACGGGAATCGAACCTTGATTCCAGGAGCCTTCCATGACCCGCCTTCAATTTCTTCGCACCGTCGCCTTCCATGCCCAACAGGGCCGTTGCTGCTACTGCGAACAGCCAATGTGGCTCACCTACCCAACAGAGCTTGAGCTCTCCCCCCGCTGTGCACGTTACTCCCAGTGCACTGCTGAGCACCTGTTGGCGCAGCAGGACGCCGGCAAAGACACGCGAGGAAACATCGCCGCAGCGTGTTGGACCTGCAACCAGCGCCGGCACAGGCGCAAGAAGCTTCTAACTCCCGAAGCCTTCAAAGCCCTGGTGCGCCGGATGGTTGCAGCAGGCAAATGGTGGCCATCAACGGATGGGGCGACCGCCAAGGGTTCCCATCGAATGAAGCTGGCAAGCAGAGGACGGAAGCAGCCGCTAGACATCTCGATGCCTCTACTAACCGAACGAGGAAAGCAGGCATCACCGCGCAGCCGATGGTGCGCGTAAGTTGATCGCTCTGTATTGCCTCTGGTTGCCGTAACGCGGCCCGTTCTTCTCAAGCGTGGCGCAGAGCCTTCCTTCCCCACAGGGGGCGAGGTCAGCACGAGACACGCGGTCCAGGTAATCGATGGATGCTCGAAGCTGCGCGAGTTCGGTTCGCTTTTCGGT
>JAAIGF010081566.1_pt1 | contig 14152 bp, 13 predicted proteins | sample 6487441 | NCBI WGS metagenome assembly JAAIGF01 (sample SAMN13974129, study PRJNA590717) | phyllosphere metagenome | biome: pepper field; feature: multiple bacterial spot infested pepper fields; material: pepper leaves; isolation source: leaves from pepper fields | host: Capsicum annuum ... | reverse complement strand
GCTTCTTGAACGAGCCAGACGAGTCGGACTCACCCATGGTTAAACGGCTGGCCAGCGTGGTGCCGACGTGGGTGGAGATGGCCAAGGATCCAAGTCGTGTGGATCGGGTGTTCCTAGGACTCAACATGTTCATGAGCCGCAACATGTACGGCGCTCAGGCCAGTCGGGCCACCATCGAACGCAACAATCGACTACTCGCGTCTTGCGAGGGCAGCATAGCGCGCCTCTCAGGCACTCTTAAGCAGCGTCTGCAGCACATCCAGCGCCAAGCAGAAGGCACAGACGAAGATTCCGATGCAGTGCGTCTGATGACCCTGCACGCCTCCAAGGGACTCGAATTCAAGCACGTCTGGATCGTCGGCTGCGAGCAGGGCGTCATCCCCTCCAATCAGTCGCCAGTCGAGGAAGAGCGACGGCTGTTCTACGTCGGAATGACGCGTGCCAAACTCAATCTGTTCCTCAGCTATCAACGTAACTCCGACGCGCAGCCGTCCGAGTTCCTGGCGGAAGCTGGCTTGATCTAGTGATCGTGCAGCAGGTCTGAGCTCGGAGGCAACCAAAGCTCGATCTTGCCGCGTTAGAGCTTTGTGAGGATGCAAAGTTGGTGCAACCAGGTTCTCTGTGCTTGCATCCAGCGCCTCTACAAGCACCGCTGGGCTGCCGCACATTCTGGCTATGCCGGACCGGTCGCTAGCACTACCGCTCACCCGCGTAGCACCTGAGCAACACCTAGCAGCTCAGATCCGTGGTCTAGATCCTGACTCAATAAACCATGGAGAATGACGAGCATGCCTGATTCCACCATTTTGATGATGGCCAGCTGTGCAAAGTCGCCACTTCGCGCGCTCTACTATGTGGTCTTCAGCTGACAGGCCTGCCGGCCAGTGCCGATGACAGCAGCCAGACCAACGACATCCCGCTGGGCACCATGGGTGCCGGTGCGCATAACTACCAATAGGCAAGGAGATACCCGCTTGGACGACGACGACAGCACGCAAGATCAGCTCATGGCGTTTGGAGAAATGCACGGTTGGCGGCTGGAAGTGTGGAAATCAGGCTTCTGGCTGGATACCTACGATTACCGCATCAGGCCTGTGCCAGCGCCTGGCGACCCCGATGATGAAGAGCCAACCCTATACGGCTGCGCATTTCGGTCAGTGGAGGCGGCCAAGGAAGCTGCGCTCACGGATTTTCGCAAGAGGGTACAACTTGGACACTTTAAGCTGACGTGACTCGTGACAAAATCACCGTGGATTTTCCCGGTGCAGATGCAGGTCGACCAGCTGGCCAGCGCCGGCATCGAGCACCGCCACCTGCCCCTGGCTGCGCCCAGCGCCGTCGCGCTGGCCACAAGGTAGCGATCGCACTAGGTGCTGCAGCTGCCGGCCGCGTCGGCGACGTGGATCTCCTGCAAATCGATACCGTCAGCCGTCGAGCTGGCCAGCGCCTACATCGAGCAAGGCCGGGCAGCGGCGGTAAGTAAACCAACCTGCCCCCAGCCGGGCGAGGCGACAGCGAGGCGCATCCGCCCAGGGCGTCATCCAGGTCGAACCCTTGGCGACCACCAACGCCGGCATCGAGCACAGAGCCCGGCATTCCCTTTGGCGCAGCTGTTCGGACCCTGTGCGCCTTCGTCAAAGCCAGTCGCTTATTTCATGCCTAAGTCGCATCAAGCGTGACTCGTGACACCAGCAGTGCTGGGTCGCCTTACGATCAATGTTGTGCTGGCGCAGTTGCGCCGTTTTCGGTGTCTCGTAGATTGATGGCAGTTGTCAAAAGCTAGCGCCATCAATTTTCCGCTGTAGCGCTTTCAGAAACGGCTGGTCACGCTAATGCTTCCTGCTGCACGCTCTGGCTGGCGGGACGTAGACGCTCCATGAGCGCTCCTGCGGACGCCAAGCTTACCCCGAGGTTGGCAGAGAGCGCGTGCGCATCGGCGCCAAGCTTCAACAGGTGCGTTGCTGCGGTGCCTTTGAAGCGACCTAGTACAGGGGCATCGCCCGCATATCGGTTCCAGGTGGACGCGATGGAGGTTGGTGCCATCTGAAACACGCGCTCCGCGTCCTTGCACCGGCTAACGTGCTTGTTCATGGCGGTCAGCACGGGGTTAGTCAGGAAAACGGGCTGGGGGGAGTTGGCCACGTACACCGGATGGATCAGGTCAGGGCTGTCCGTGTCAATCGATGCCTCGAACGCGCTCATGAAAGCGCCCATCGTTATCGATGTCAGGGTCGCAGGCTTGATGCCAGTCAGCAGAATGATGTGGCAGGCCACCCTGTAGTTCACCGGAAGCTTCGTCACCAGGGCGGCCACCTGATAGGACGACAGAGGGATCTCAAGTGACGTCCCAGCGATGAACGGCTCATACACCACAGCTTCCGCCGGCCACAGGTCAGCCCAGGCCATCGCCTGGTTGAGCATGTGAAAAGCGGCTGCGGCCGAATCTAGGGAGCGAAGTGCCGCGCCTTCGCGCAGCGTCCGCCGCGCATCCTCCTGTTTCAAGGTTCCACACAAGTGGCTCCCCAAAGTGGGATCTACAAGTGCGGAGAAGACCTTTCGACGTGCCGCATGGGACACCGACTGCGCGTCGTGGTTGTACTTATTGAGCCAGCGGTGGAAGACTTCGCGAACGGTCAGGTATTGCATGGTTCCTTCCATGTATCAGGCGCTCTTTGCGAACATCGTGATCGACAGCCAAAACGCACTCGCACCGAGCATGATCAATAGCGGTGTTAGTGCGGGATTGAGCGGAAGCGGGGCGAAGATGATTGCCACCGCCCCGATGAGGAAGACCCACACCATCGACTTGGCCATGATGTGCATCGTTGGAGATGGAGTTGAGAAATTGGTCGACGCAATGCGTCGCTGCGTCAAGGCATCGATGATGACCGGAATAAAGATCAGAACCCCGTAGGGCCACCACATCACCGTGACCGACAACCGCACCAGCAGCTGGTACACCAGTAGCCACATCGTCCTCACACGACTTTCGACGTATTCCAAAGCTGGAGACACCGCATTGGCAGCTGCGCTGGTGGTGTCTGAACCTTGCTCTGGCGTCACGATTCGAAGGGTGCCGAGGACCATACCGTTGTCGACGAAACCCGTTTTGTACCAGGCGTAAGCGCGTGACTCAGCATGGCCTGCAGGGCCGGGCCCAAGCACGCCATAGTTGAGTTGACGCTCCCGTTCCAGCATCTTGCTGACATAGCCTTCAGACGCGAACAAGGCGATGGCCGCCAGGTAGCACAAGCACCCGATGATGATGAATTTCCAGGTGGTGAGTGCCTCCTCGATGCGATGTGCCATTACGCACGCTCCTTCTGTGGCGTGGGCGTGGAGTCAAGCAGCGGAATCCGGCACTTGACCAGCTTGCCACCGGATATGCGGCCGAAGAATTCAAGGTTCGGCAGGCAGCCGAGCATCGCCGGCGCCACCAGCGGCACCTGGGTTTCCTTTATCGACTCGGTGATGCGGTATCCGAACTCACCTACCTTGGCAGTTCCGGTATCGGTGCCCTTTCCGTACTCGATGTGGCGCACCCATGTCTTGGGCAGCGACTCGGCAATGTACTCCTGCGTGTTGCCGTCGATCGTGCGTAGGACGATGACATTATTCAGGTTGCCCAACACCATTCGTGCCTTCTCAACCGAGCCCACTCGCGCTGCAAAGTCACCGAAGGTCTGCGTGGCGATGATCAGTCGAAGATTTGAACCGCCTGCCTTATTCAGCAGCTGGATCATCTTGTCGCTGACCAGCTCTGCTGCCTCGTCGATGATGAGGTTGACGGGCTTTGTGTCCGCACCTTCACTGAAGTTGTAGCGATCGCCCGATACCGCAGTCATGTCCGAAACAAACATGGAGCCGATTGCTGAGCCGACCATGTTGTCTGATAACGAGTCCAGGCCGATGTAACAGACTTGGCGGTTCGCGATGATGCGCGCAAAGTCGGTGATAGGACGCTCATCATCGAGATCGTCCGGATCCGGGGAGAGTAGTCCACCCAGCGTGCCTGAGGTGAGCATGGTCAGCACGGGAACGAGCGAAGCCAACATCTTCTGCTGGTGCGATGCGTCATGGCTGAAGGTGCCCATAAGGCCTTCAAGGCCGGCATGCGGCTTCTTCTTCTGGATCACGTCACGGTAGTACTCGACGTAAACGTTGCAGATGGCCTTGTCGTTCTTCTTGGCCTTATCGAGGAATGGTTTGACCTCATCCCTCCATTCCGGATGGACGGTGGTGAAGTACTTCTCACAGGCCTGGCGCAGCAGCGTTTCTACGCCGGAGTCCACATAGCGCTTCAGCTTAACCAGAGTCGGCTTGCTGTGCACCATCAGCATGCCTTCGCAAATGTTGGTCAGCACGCCCATCGCATGTGCGGTGAAGGGATCATTACCGGTTTCGGACGGAATCAGTGCTGCAACTCGGGTGGCCAGTTCGGTGGCGCGGTTGAAGTTCTTCAGCGGGTCAATACGAGCTGAGTTTTCTGGGAACGCGGGGTGGAAGTAGATGAAGTCGTTAGGTCGGTTCGAATCCGCGCATGCATTACGCGCTGAGTCGCGCAGGCCCCTATCGCCCTTCGGGTCCCAGATGATCACGGATTCACCGCGGTCGACTGCCTGGGCGATGATCGAATCCAAAGTACGGGACTTGCCGGCGCGGGTCGTGCCGATCAGCAGAATGTGGCCTGCGGTATGATCTAGCGGCAGGAAAATTGGTCCCTCCTTCATCATGCCAATGCCGTGGATCCACGGCTGTCCCATCTGTTTCCTGTCGTCGAAGGTTAGTCGTGCGGGATCAGCGCGCTCGATTTGATGTGTCATCTGCGCCATGTCTTGCGCCCAGGTGAAGCCGAAGCCCAGGAACAGTTCTTGCGGATGGGACGCGCAAATATCGCGTAGCTCCTGCCGAGTCATAAAAGATAGGGTTTGACCGCTCAGGTTCTTCTGCAAAGACCATAGTTTTTTCGCTTTCAAGCCCCTGACTCCTGCCATGGCAAGGCACAGTCCCGACACGACAATGAAGATTCCTGGCGGGAACGGGCTCACGGCCTGCACCAGGATCGTCAGAAAGGCTGCGACGGCCCATGCCGCGATGGCATAAAACTCGTAGATGGTCCGGAACGGATCCTCGTACCTGTAGATGTCCTTGAAGACACTCACGGATTGTTCTCCCTATAGATGCGATCGCGCACTAGCGTTGCCGTCTCAGCGTCCTGCTGGGCGTTGTAGAGTGGATTGATCCGCAGCTCCCAGCGCGCCGCAGCGGCGTTGGCGAACTGGGTTATGACGAACAGCGGGTTTGCCTTGTCTACGCACTTGTTGTGGACGGCCGTGCGGCTGATGCCGCGGTGAGCGCCGAGGAAGTCGGTCAAGGTGACCTTGGTAAGCCGCTCGTCCAGATCGACCAGGTTGGCCAGAGTGTCGTCGGTGGGCGCGTGCCGATCCTTCAAGAAGCGATAGACCGCGTATCGTAGAACCGCCGCCTGTTCAGGGTCGCCCGTGCCAGCGAAGGACATGGCCGTCCATTTGCCGATGTCGTCGGCGGTTAGATACGGACCGATGGTGGTCGGTGTCGACGGAGCTTCCTCCTCCTCCACAGGCGAGCCGAACGCACTCGCTGCGACGAGCTGAAAGACCTGGCTCATGTCCTCGTTGAGGCGAATGCATTCCACTGGGCGCGATGTACGCGGGTGCGTGATGGAGACGTTCACTCGCGCCGGTGTGGACGGGTCGCGCTCAATCCAGCCGATCTCACTCAATTCAGTGCGCAGCTCATATACGTCGGCGCCGAGACCCTCGAACACCAGGGGGAATTTAAGATTGACGCGCTCATCAAGCAGGAAGATGTGTTCGCCCAGTCGCAGCTTGTTAGCCTTCATCGCCATGGCGATATCCTGCAGATAGATACCCATTGGACGCTTGGCGCTCAGCCACTGGTTGGCCTCTTCTTCGGTCGCCGGCGGCCAGTTTGAACGCATCAGTTCCCGTGCCTCTCGCATCTGTTCCGTGCGCGTATCTTTCTCTGTCGATCGATCGCGGAAGTACGGGTGGTCCGGGTCGTCGGCACCACTCGGGGCCTCTTTGATGGCCAGTTCGCCTGGTCCCGTGAGCTCCTGAGCAGGCGGTAGGACGGGATCGGAAGCGTCCCCACCAACCCGCTCTGGCACGGCAACGTCTTTAAGCATGTCGGCCGGGTATAGGTGTGGGTAAGACGCGGCGTGCCCGTCCTGCGTTGCCTTCAGCTCCTGTGGCGGCACCGCTCGTGCCGAGGTCACGGTGTTCGATGTGCCGGCATCGGCAAGGCTCGGCTTGGCAGGAAGCTCGCCGCTGGCCAGGACGATCGGAGCCTGCTCCAGCTCTTCGACGTGGGCCTGGTCGGTCGCCCCCTCCTCAGCCTTCGTGGTCGCTGCAGCGGGCAAGGCGGGGGCGCTGACGGCCTTCTGCCCCGGGGCCGGCTCCCAGGTCACTTTGACCGGCGTGGGCATCACGGTCACCGAGGGGATGATCGTTTCGGTGTGGAAACGGATGACCTGCAAGCGCTGCGAAAATTGCTTGCCACGGTCCTCGCCATCGATGGTGGCGTGCCAAGTGTGCATCGCGCGGCCATCAGGGAGAATATTAGGTTGGGTGAAGCCGTAATCGGCGAGGATCTCCAGCACCTGCATCGAGTCGTGGACGACTCCCTGCTCGCCGCTATCGCGCAGCGACTGCACCATGCGATGGGTGATCTCCGGAAAGACGGCAATGATTCCGTCATCTGTGTACCAGACCGGGTCTCCGACCCGGTTCAAGCGCCATTCGCCCGACAGGATCTTGTCGTGCAACGAACGCACCAGGCGCGATGCCACCGATCGCAGACCGCCCTGACCTGTCTGGGCCAGTCGCGAACGAGAAGCGAGGATGTCGCGGGATACACTGATCTGGTCCGCCTGCTTGATGATGTCGACCAGCGGGTTGGACGGATCGTGGCGCGAACTCATAGCCAGCAGCATTTCCGAGAACGGCTTCTGGCTGCCGGCTGCGGCAATCCATCGCAGCGTCTCCTCTGGCACGATGCGGTAAATAGCGGCAGTGGTGAAGGCTTCATGCTTCGTCCCACGCGGCGCGTGACGCCAGGTGATGAAGTAATGCGGGAGCTTGTTCTCGGACAGCCAGGCGTGTAAGGAAAGCACGTGCGGATCCCACTGCAGCTTACCGCTCTCATCGACGGCTCCGACGTCGAATAGCGGCTTGCCGAGATCGTGCATCAGGGCGCCGAGAATGGCGCACATGCGGTATCGAGGCTCAAGCGCCTTGCGCTGGGCTGGGGTGAAGTCCAAGGCGAAGACGGCCGCCTCGCAGCGCCTCGCGGCGTGATAGCCGCATTCCAGACCATGGCGCAGCAGACCTCCAATGTCCCAGTGATGGTGGTTCTCCGACGCAGGCAACAGGTGAACGAATTCCGCGTAGCTACACAGGACCGGCCGCAAATAGCGGTCGAAGTCTTCATAGCTGAAACCCGATGCCTGGTGCAGCTTCTGCACCAGAGCGCCCTGCGTTTCCAGGAGCATCTTCGGCGGCGCCGAAGGGACGGCCTCTTCGCGGTTGGGGTAGAAAGGAATGGGTTGGCCAGCGTAGGTGGGGCCCGCGGGCGGGACTTGCGCGCGATGCACGATCGCCGCAGTGTTGACCTGATGCGTGTCCGCGGGCGACGGCGGTGTCTGGCCCGTTTCTTCAGCCTGCGCCGGCACCGGCACCGCCTGTTCCGCCTTTGATTTGCTGCCGAACAGCCCCCTCAACCACATGGATGGATCCTCGTTCCCATGCGATCGATTTTGGCTGGGCGCAGGTGTAACGAACCCATGGAATGCCGGCCGTTTCCACCCTTTTTTTGACCCCTAAACGAGAAACCCCGCACCGTGTTCCCTACGGCGCGGGGGTGATGTGGCCTCTCCATGGTCGGGGTTGGCATCCTGCCATCCACCAGATTCCGAGCTTCCTGCCCGTGTGCTGGTCGTACCGCTCCTTCGCGAAACCCTATTGCTGTCCTTGTGATCGCCCCCCTGACGAGGCGTGGGTGTCCTGCCCTTGAAATCAGTTAACCACGCTCAGCCGGCGACCAAAAACCGATTTGGGGGAAGCATGCTTGGCACTAGACGGGCTTGAAGTAGACGTCGGCTTCGATGTTGCGCTCCATGTCCGCCAGCTCTTGCGCGGCGCGCACGGAGCCGAGCTCAATGGCCTTCCGGTACCAGGTACGTGCCCTGCTTGGATCCTTGCCCCGGCCGATGCCGTAATTGTAGATCCGAGCGGCATTCTCGGCGGCTTCGGCATTGCCTAGCTGAGCCGCCCGTTCAAAGAGATTGACGGCCTGCTGCATGTCCCTTGCAACGCCAGTTCCGTTGACGAACATCGCTGCGAGATTGTTGATCGCCCCCGCATGGTTGAGCTCGGAGGCCTTGCGGAACATCGGAATTGCAGTCTCGTAGTCGCCGCTCATGGCGGCATCCAGCGCCTTGCGATTCAGGGCGGCTGCATCGACAAATGCCGAAGCAGGCGCCTGCGTGGCCTGCATCTGCTCGCGCAGCGCCGTGATGGTCCTGTTGGATTCCTCCAATTGCATACGAGCCACCTGCAGCTGCTCCATCGCTTGGTCTAGCTCACCCTGGAGGCCTTGCAGCTCCAGCGGCGCCGGCGACGCGGGCACCACCGGCACTTTGCCAACGGATGCAACGAGTACGGGCATAGGCTGTGCAGACCGTGCCGTGAACTCCAATGGGCGGATGAGCGGGTTCAGTAGCGGTCGAGGTTCAGCTGCAAGGAAGATGCCGTCCTTGCGATATTCTGAAAAAGCGGCCCTCGTCGTCTTCGGACGCCTAATCGCGGGCACTTCTAGGGTGTGGCGGTGATCTTCCACCGCAGTGGGACCTGCCTCAGGCGAGGCTTGCGCCGCGGAGATTGCTGCCGTACGGCGCCCGCCCAGGCCGGCGTTGGCGAAGTCCGTCAGCAGCTGCACGGCATCGGCATTGCCCATGTGCGCTGCATGGGTAATCCGAAAGATGGACTGGCGAGCCAGCTGCTGGCGGCGATCTTCGTCCAGGTCATCTAGGAGCGCCTGTCGCCCGTAGGCCAAGCCGAGGTCTACCCGGCAAATTGGGTGCATCTGAGAGTCGCAAGACGACAGCACCTCCAGCGCCTTGGCCTGCAGCTGACGGTCGCCCGATTGCTGGTAGAGGGCGGCCAGCCTGGACGCGGCAACCGCATTGCCGGCCTTCGCTGATACTTCAAGTCGCTCGAGGTCCGGATCTGCGGCATCCTCGGTTCGATGGGTGTGGTCGGCAGCCAGCGCAGAGCCGGCGCCCAAGGAGGCGATCACCGCCAGGGAGAGGATTCGCAGTTTCAAGGAGTCGAGCCACGGTTTGGGGACGTGGTGGACTGTAGTGGGCCTGCGATGTAACGAACCCGCGGATGAGCATGCGGAATGCCCCCCTTTTTCGGCTCCTTCAGGCAGCTTCGGGCATCCGCCGCGTGTAGATCGGCAGGACCAGACTGAAGTCCGCCATACTGAGTTTGCGCCCGATCAGGAACACGAAGTCGGCGCCGGACTGGCGATCGCTGCCGCTGCCCAAATCACCAGCGCCACGCAGCTCCAGGTCGCGGGCGGCAATCTTAAACCCGTCCGTGGTCGCACAGAAAAAATCCAGCCGGTCCTGTTGCTCGGCCTTGAGCTTGTCGTCGCACAGCAGCTCGCAGTGCCCCTCCCCGCCTTTGCGGGCGACGCGCCCGCGCAGCTGGTGCAGGGTGGCCAGGCCGTATCGGGTCGGGTCCACGATGACGATTCGGTAGAGGCCGGGCAGGTTCAGCCCCACCTCCACGACGGTCGTGGTGACCAGAACGTTGATGCGGCCATCCGCAAATGCGTCCAGCGTGGCCACTTTTTCCTCGGTCGTGTTGTCGGAGGTGATCGATGCGACCTGATCTCCGAACTTGGCCTGCCAGCCGGGAAGCGCGCCTTCGACCGTATGCATCGGGTTGGTTTCCATGCGGGACTCCATCCCCTCGACGGCCTCAACGTCATCCAGATTCTTGCGGGAATAGACCACCAGCACACGCCCCCCGTTCTTCAAGTCATCCAAAAGCATGTTGAACAGGTCGCGCCGGCCCTCTCGCCCGATGTGCAGGTGCGTGTAGATGGTTTTCGGGGCAAAGGTCTGTCGCAACTCGACGGTCTCGTACAGACCAATGCGGACCAGCGCCTCCGTGCGGGGAATGCAGGTGGCCGTGAACTCGAACAGGTGCGTGTGTCGCCCGACCTTCTTCTCGCGCTGCTCACGGCTGAAACGGTGCTGCTCGTCCACGAGAACCGCATCCACCTTGGGAAGCTTGCGGGTGAGCAACGCCGTTGTGCCGATCAGGATCGGGGCCTCGAGGTTTACCGAAGCGTCGCTGTCACTAGTTACCAAGCTCATTTCGAGATCGGGCGCCCAATGCTTGAAGTCCTCCATCATCTGCACGGCCAGCTGCGAGTTGGGAAAGAGACACATGGAGCGTCCGCCCTGATCGGCGATACCGGCAGCCACCATGTAGATGCACAAACTCTTGCCTGTGCCAACGTCACCCAGGCTCATGACCCGCGCAGGCCTCTTCCTAGCCAACGCTGCTCGGTACACAGCGAGTGCGTTGGTCTGGTCGTCAGTAAGCGAGATTCCGGCGGAACGCAGTCGCTTCTCGACTGTGGAAATATGGAAAGGATTGGCAATAGGTTTCGGCCCTCCGGCCTTGGCCCGATGCAATCCGGCGAGCGCGTCCAGTCGCGTCAGCGCAGAGATGCTGTGTTCCCAGTATTCAGGAGTGTGTGGGCGGTGTGCTTGCAGAAAGAGCGTCCGCAGGTTCCAGCCCGGGCATCCGACCTCTTCGAGCAACTCATCGATCTTCCCCAGCGGAGCCAAGTGCTCGACCAAGCGCTCGCACGCGTCCGGGATGCCTTCCTCGAGGTACTGCTGAATCAGCCGGCGAAGATCCGAGCCCGTCAAGCCTTTCGGACGGCCCTTGTAGTTGGGGCGAAGTTTTCCGTACCACTCCTTCTCGATCCTCTCCTTCACCAGCACGGTCAGGGTCTCATTCCACCAACGAGCCTTGGCCATGGCACAAATCACCAAGCCTTGCTTCAGGCTATCCATCCATGCCTGCAGGTCACCGCTGAACTGGGCTTGGTACTGGCCGCGCTCGCGGTCCTCAACAGTCGCCTTGACCATCAGGAACGGGCGGTTGGTAACGGATGGTGCAGATACCAGCCTAAGCACGATCGGTTCGAACGCTTCCGTGCTCAACGCGGGCGCTGAACTGTGCTGAGTCCGCAGGTCGTCTATGGACTCAGGGAGGTATATGGCCGTCTGCCAACGGTCTTCCACGCCTAGCGTGGCCAGCTGGCCGACGCGTAAGAAGACATTGTTGGATTTAAAGGATGCCATCCCTACAACTTAGCCATCATCACGCGTGGGTGTCGGTGGCGCAGGAATTCTGCACTTCAGTCCTCATCCCACTTCGCTTCCGGTGCGGGGTCGTAACTTGACCTGGCGATCAACCCCTTCTCCCGCATTCTAGCCACGAAGGGCACGCCGTCGCCCTGAAGGTGATCACCCAGACTGCTCTTGTTTCCATCGCTCTCCCCGGCCGTGATCCTGGTATCCCAGAGATCTATTGCGATCTCCAGCACCTTCTGGCCGATCCCACACCGACGATAGCCATCCTGCGCATCGAGATACTGCCAGGTCAAGTGGTGCCAGTATGAACCGTCAGCATCTTGGATCATTGCGAAATGGAACGCTCCGATTGGAGCCCCCTGCACGTCAAACACGTCAACCCTGTCCATGTCGTCGTCAGGAACGATGTAAATCTTGCGCCCGTCTCTAAGCTCCACCAAGTCATCAGAGTCTAGCGTGCTGACATCGACGTGTTTAGGGTACATAGATGCTCCATTGACTAGACAGATCCATTGTAAAACGTGACGCAAAAAAAAGGCCCCCGAGAATCGGGGGCCTTTGGGTTGAGTCAACCATGGATCTCACATGGGTCGCCACGTGCTGCCTTGCAGAGCTCGCAGTTTTCCATCTGTTCGAGCTCGAACGCGAAGTCCTGGCCGGACACCCAGCGATCTTCGAGATCCTGGGCGCCCACGAACAGCAGGGGCATGCTCTCTTCACCGGCATGGTACTGCTGCTTTCCGAGGGCGAACGCATCCTCCAAGGTTTCCCAAAGAGCGTCGAGGCCCTCATCGCGGCCGGCCAAGATCGCAATCTCTGCCTTTGCATGTGCGACACGGATGTTAAGTGGGTTCATGTGCATCCTTTAATGCGCGTGGATGGTTCCGTTCCGGATAGATAGCTGCACCTCAGAGTTGCGAAGTGCAGCCACACAAAGGGCAAGTTCGACGTCTTCGTCGATGAAGAAGGCGGTGTGCTGAGCCAGCGCATCGCACAGGGCGTCCGTGACGGTCAGTCCGGTGCCATGAGTGACGCTAAGGGTTCGCTCGCGCTCTTTATTGAACAAGACGATGTCGATGCCGCCGTTGCGAGATGAAACCAGGGCAACGAGGCTGTTCATGGCCAAAGCTCCCTATCAGGTTCGGTGCGAAACGGATCGTTGAAGGCGGGGTCATCGGCAATCGATCCCGGTTCAAGCTCGCTGTCCGAATCGGACGCTACTGCAACCACTCCTGCTGACACGATGATGGGATACATGGGTGTGCTCTCTCTTGGAAAATGGAGCACCCCTGCAGGGAATGCTCCCCCTGGTGGGTAGTTGAACCAGCGCTCGCGACGGCTATTTGCCTGCTAGTGGACCGATTCGTGCTTGGTGCGTTCACCGACCATCAAACGCTCCACGAATGGGGCGAGCGTATCGGCGACGATCATGCGGGCCTCGGCGGCGGTTGCGGCAATGTGCGGAGACGGAAGCTCGATGGTCGTTTCGTTGCCACTACTGTCGATGCGCTTGGCAATCAAGACAATCTGATAGCCCTGATTGCAGTTACGCACTGCCAGGTTAAGGCTGGTGGTGAAGACGGTATTGCCGACGCGGTGCATCGTCCCGAAGAAGGGAATGGACTTTGCTGCAACCGGGGTTTGATCAGAGTTGGACATGTGTTTATTCCTGTGCTGTGCCGAGCAAGAGAGTTGCTCTGTCGGTGGCACATTCCGGCAGAGAGCCGGTCGGACGCATGTCTCCCTTATGGGTGACATGGCACCCAGCCGGGATGTTGAAGCGTGATCTCAGTCAATCAGTTCCCATAGCGATCATCGCCGCAGAGCATTGGGCGAAATGAAAGCGGCGGGAGGTTTCAACGAACTTGGGGCTCACATATGCCTGGGCAAATGCCAAGGCACTTTTCCAGATGCGGGAGCACTGTTCTTCAGTTGCACCAGCAAGAATGCACTGGTCACGACGTAGATGAGCGACCTGCGAAATCTCGCCATCAAATACCAACTGGAAAGCAAGATTAATCAATAACGAGGGCAGGTCTTGGGGACCTTCTTCCAGTTCGGAAGGGAACATGAGCGAACTCCGGTGATATGGGTTCGCCCAGTCGGGGAACCCCGAGTGGGAAAGTAAGCGTAGATGGTGCATTGGTGGAGGCGCACAGACCTCGTAGCAGGCACTGCCTGGTATTGCGAACAATGTTCAAGGCGATATCGATGCTTGTCAACGTTCCTAATAGCCCATTTTTAACAGAACAACTTTCTGCGTGTTCTACACCTCCATGTGTGGAAGCTACGCCCCGGCACGCGTCAACTGGTGGGACAACGAGACTGATTGACATCGGTAAAGAGCGGGCGCAGTATGGCACCCGCTATGATAAAAAACGTAGTAAAATCAATGGCTTAGAACGGTATGTCGTCATCAGCAAAATCGTCCATCGGCGGAGCCGACTGCTGCTGCGCGGGCTGCTGACGACGTGGAGCGTAATTCTGTCCTCCGCCCTGACCACCGCCCTGCCCGCCACCGCGACTACCGCCACCACCACCACCGCCACCGCCTTGCTGCTGACGCGGTGACTGTGCGCGCTGCGGGCGATCACCGCCCATGCCGCCACCGCCGCCTTCACCACGGCCACCGAGCATCTGCATCTCGTTGGCGACGATGTCGGTGGTGTACTTTTCCACGCCGTCCTG
>JAAIGF010360575.1_pt1 | contig 14173 bp, 34 predicted proteins | sample 6487441 | NCBI WGS metagenome assembly JAAIGF01 (sample SAMN13974129, study PRJNA590717) | phyllosphere metagenome | biome: pepper field; feature: multiple bacterial spot infested pepper fields; material: pepper leaves; isolation source: leaves from pepper fields | host: Capsicum annuum ... | reverse complement strand
TATGAAGTTGGCTCGCTTTGGCCGCTTTCCTGTTACCGGGGAATATTTCTTGCAGTTCTTCGGGGAGATGCCGGTGGTAATCACTCCTGAACAAGCAGAAACTTTCAAAAGTTATGAGAAAGACATCATTGTGGGTATCTGGAATTCGAGAAGAACATTTTCTATTAACGTCAACGGTAAGCAACGCCGATTTTCACACGAAAATGGCTCGTTCCGCGTATGGTCGGAAGATGGAACCGTTCTAAAACCACCTCGGCTAATTCTTATCGAAGATAGCTACTAAGCAGGTTCGCACAACATATACTCTTTAGTTATTTGAGAAACCTCGTGAAGTTCGGTGAGACCTTTTATGTCTTTCGCGTCTCGTGAGAACATCGTGCGATAAGAAGCAGAGTAGAAAAATCCACGTCCGTCTTCTATTACCAACGCTACATATCGTTTGTTGTTCGTTATCACAAACTCGTCCTCACCAAGGCTTAACGAGCCTTGGCTGTCCTTCGCCTCTACGTAGCAAGTTGCTTTAGCCAGAATATAATCTCCGAACCTCGACCCTTGAAGACGAAACTTGTTCTCGAAAAATTGCTCTTCGGTAAGGCTAGTAAGCATAAGCGCTCCATTGATTTTTTCTTTTATACCAACGCGTTACGAAAATGTCAATACTTGACAAACAGTGTCGATGTGATAGGACCATAAGAGTTCTAATGTCGATGGAAGTCAATGATACTATCACCTCAAAAAGTCGATGAAGGATTTCAGCTTTCCTTGGCTGTCAATGATCCCAAAATGTTTGATTTGTACTTCAAATCGCCGGATACCGTGTTCTTTGCTTCCGTAAAATTTGGCAGCGATAATAACATTGATATCAAGCCGCTGAAGTATAAGGGAATAGAATATATGGTTGTAACCGACGACCTGCGATGTAGGGGCGGCGGGAATAATCTCGTCTACTACTCTGGTAGATGCCTCAAATTCTGGTGGACTTTTGCCCACCCTGTTGACATAAATGCTATGAAGACTTCCGATTGCTGTTTTTTCAAAAATGACAAAGATAAATGGGATTTCGTTTTTGTCTAAAAAAGTTCTCCAAATGTCCGATATCCCGGAGACTGATTACCTTGCGTTTCGAATGAGGAACGAATGCGCCTTGCTTTTTTCAAAAGATTTTAAAGGCTTTGCGCGACAAACCAACCGAACCGTTCACAAGAAGTGTTTTTCGTTCTACGGCAATTTGTGGGTAGCAATATTCGACCTTCATCGACAAGCATACGGAAATCAAGCCTATTTCTGCTTTGACGATATGGGGATGTGGATGATTCGCAACCATTACCTTCGATATCTCGAGCAAGGCGAAAGCTTCTCCGCACATTTCTCTAACGGCCAATGGTTTCTAAGATAATGCCTTTCATTCCCTATACTCATCGTAACGTCATCAATGACGCCGAGTACTTAGCCAACAAAGTAAAATTTGGCGAATTGTTCGATGAAATGTGGTCGGGAAAAGGAAACCTTATCGGTCTATTATCGGTAGTGGTTCATCCGGCGTATGATGGGAAGGCCGAAGTATTCACGATCAATGGTAGAAAATATGCTCCGGTGATTTCTAGAGGCTCACACCTCTCAATAATTGCTGGATACTTAGAAGCAGGATCAACAGTGGAGTTCCCCGTAGCTGAAAGAGATATTGTTGAAAGGGCTGCTGACCACGACTTCTTTCTTTATGGTAACAGTTTGAGCGGCGGCACATCTATGCCTATTCCGGTTAGCCCATAGGTCCGTATTTCCTAATACTTTCTCCATTCCTTAGCTTTCTGAGTTCTTCAGCCGTTATGATGATATTGGTGCAATATGGCGAAGATCCGCCTACGTACCATTTACCGAATGCGCGGAGTATAAGGCAATATTCTATTCCTTGATATGTAATGAAGCCGCCGTCGTCCTCAAGGTCGGTAAGCGTTCGGTCGACAAAACCTACGTTTTTAACGCTCGGCCCTTCGAAGAACCAGAAATTCCATACTTGCTCAGAAAAAAGAATCTTACATTCAAGATAAATTTCGTCTGGAAAGTTTTTAATAAATTTAGTCATTATCACCGATACCGTAACTGATGTCGCGACCTTCTATGATGTTTTGATAAACCTTTCGGCTGAAGATTTTTGCTATACCCGGTCCGTAACCACAGTAAACCGCTACTTCAAACCCGTCCGACCGATTTGTAGATCTAACCAGTAGACCGTAGTCTTCGCCTTCAAAGCATAACGTTTCGTTGCCGCCATTCGGTCTTCCTAGAACCGAAACTGATACATACATCATCTCGCAGTCTTGTTGCGGCTCAAACCAAAAATCAAATTCTTTCTCACTCATTTTCATTCGGCATTCAAGATAGAACTCTTCCGGGAAATCTAGTACGAAGTTCTTCATACGACCGGCTCCCCTCTCTTTAGTTTCTCTAAATCAGATGTGTACAAATCAAATGCAACCTGATTGTACGGAGAAACGTAAAGGTATCCTTCAGTGTCGTAGACAAGAAGATAATTCCTTCCATCAATGTCTAACGTTCCTGTATCTCTATAACCAAGTAGAGACGCATCCACATAACCAATAGTCGTGTGTGCTTCGGTTGATTCAAACCAGAAATTAAATTCTGCCGGTTTTAATATCATTCTGCATTCGAATACAAACTCGTCGCTAAAATCTTCGCGCCATAGATCGCCTAGTACTGGCATTGGTCATCCTGTCTAGGGATATCAGACTCGTTCACTTTTTCGACTATCCCTTCCAAAGTAGCGAGGAAATAAGCCTTTTCTACCACGTCGAAAGTAACCAGCTCTTTTGTATCGAACACTATCCCGTAATAGACGCCTTCAAAATACAAGCATTTATCGGGATCATCGTCTACAGCGGCGTAGCCTATAATACTATTGACTTCTGTTGGCTCAAACATAAAATCGAAGTCGTATGCTGACATTTTCATTCGACATTCTAGAATGAATTCTTCAGGAAAACCCTTACGAAATTTTTCCAAGGCCATACACCTTCTCCGTCGCTTGCAGCCGCCGAACAGTAGCGCTTGAAATTTTCGTAGCATCTCTAAAGAACTGGTGTTCGTAACTATAGCACCAGAAATAATTATAATCTATAAGGAAGACCCTTACGAAATGTTCGTCGCCTACTTTCAAGCAATCCCTCATATCTACGAAAGAGGGAACTGCCTTCGTATTCAGGTATCCTACCGGCTTCTTAGAGGGTGTCGATTGGTTCACCCACAATTCCATCTTCATAGGATTTGTTACCGCCAATTCTAAAACGAAATCGTCGGGGAGGGTCGTCATCCATAAATTCAAAGCTTTCCGACCTTTCGCATAATCTGAAGATAGGTTGCGGTAGATATCGTTGTTGCGCTACTAGCCGGATCACCGTCTACTAGGAAATAGGATTCTCTATACCTAGCAATGATAACATAAGATATTCCATTACAAGTCATACAGTATTCAGGTTTGGTATCGATCCAATCCTTAACAAGCTCCACGTCGATGTAGTGCTGAAAATAATTTTCTACGGGGGCGGGTTCGGTGAACCAAAAACTAAAAGTCTCGTCGTCCATAACGAAACGACTCTCCAATATGAATGCTTCCGGTAGTTTTTCGAGGAATTGATAGTTCATACCTGATGTTCCTCGATATTAAGAATTTCACCATTCTTGATTCTAGCAATGAAGTCGCCACTTACATATAGCGCCGAATGTTTTACTTCGGGAAGAAATAAAACGACATTCTCAAGAATAGTAGTCGTGGCATCCTTGCACAGGATAACGAACTTTTCGCCGCCTATTAGAAGTCCCGGCATTTCACTTTTACCAATATTATCTATGTTTAGGTAGCCTGCGATATCAAAAAATTCGCAAACCCTTTGTAGAAAAAGACGATGATAGTCGCTAAGTGTCATCCGAAATTCTAATTCCAAATCGTCTGGAAGATTTGCGTTATAAAAGCTTGTCATAACAACTTCTTCAATGGCTTACCAGATTTCAGCCGGTCTACGTCTTCTATCGAAAGACAATCGCTTCCGCCCCAATGTAGAATACAATATTCCTTTCGATAGAGATCGAAGCTCAACAAGGCGTAGCTCTTACCGTCTATTTGTACGAAGTTTTCACTTTTGAATGTACGATAGCAAAAGTCAGCCAACACGTATCCGCGTCTGTCGAAGGTTCCTGAGTCCATTAGGAAAAATTCACAGAATGCGGGGAAATTGGTTATCCTAAGTTCCAGTTCTGCTGCTGCTGGAAGGACGTAGTAAAATGGTGTCACGCAGGAACCCCTTTTCCTTCCATTACAGAACGCAGCGTTTCTTCGGAAATATCGATATGATATAGGTTATCTTCGGTGACCACGGCCCACCGTTGGCATCCAGAGTCAAAAGTTAGAATGAAGTAAAATGTTTCATATACCTGCAAGGCTACCTCGGCACCTAAAGGAATACCTACCAGTTTGCTGCCGTCTTCAATTATAACGTACCCATCGATGCGAATATATGGTTCGTCTTCTAACCAATAGCGACGGTCATCCTCGTCCATCGTCGCGGTTAAGGCGAGATAGATTTCGTCAGGAAGATCTTTGTAGAATCTTACGGTCATTATTTCGTCTTATCACGACCGGATAAAATGTCAATTGATCGGGTAAATATTGTAAAACAGGATTCATCAAAATGCGTATGTCAGAACTATACGAAGCCCTAACACCATCGCAATATCGACCATTGGTAAAAGGTTGGAATAAAGAGCGCTATGCGGATATCTTTATGGATCCTAAGTACAAGCACGACAAAAAGGGATATCGCGTATTCATTCCGCTTGGCGTATCAGAGTTGATCAATAAATCGAAAACGCAAGAACGTGTGGAAATCGCGTTGGAGACAGATGGATACGAAGTCGTTGACTATATCAAAGGATTGGCCCGTAATAAGAAGAACGGCCAGCAGATCAAAATCGGAAAAGTTCTAACAAAGTTTGAAAGAACACGTCTCCTGAATGATTACACAAAGGACGAAATTCGCGAAGGCGTAAAGGACAACTATATCGTTGTTATCTCGCGCCATCCGTATGATATTGCCGGTATGTCGACGGACAGAGGTTGGTCATCTTGTATGAACCTAGACGGCGGTAGTAATTCGCATTATGTCCCGCTGGAAATAGAAAACGGCACTGTTGTCGCTTATTGTGTTAAAGCCAACGATCCAGATATCAAAAATCCAAATGCTCGCCTCCTTATCAAGCCGTTCGTAAACATAGAAAACGAAAAGGAAATTTACCTTGGCATTGACGCTAAGGTTTACGGTACCGCGCCGGAAGGTTTCGTAAATGCTGTTAAGAAATGGGTAAATTGGGTAAACAAAACCGACCAGATGTCGGAAGTTGTTTTCGTAAAGCTTATGAACGGCTCCTACGAGGATGGCAAAGCGTGGGAGATTATAGGAAATCTTTCTCCCGACGAAAGAAAGGTTGTCGAACGCCTTAGAAGCGATCCAGCTTCGATTAGCCAAATTGAAAACCCTTCGGACGCTCTGCAGTTGGCGGCAGTCTCCATCAATCCTTACGCTATTAAATGGATGGCGAACCCTCGCGAAAAAGCGCAACTGCTTGCGGTAAGCAAGGAACGCGCTATGATAAAACACATTAATAATCCTAGCGAAAAGGTTCAATTAGCGGCGGTTAAAGGTCACGGCTATGCCATTGAGCATATCAAAGACCCAAGTGTGGCCGTTCAAATGGCAGCTATTACAGGCGAAGGAAATTCCGGTAACAATATCGAATTTATCCGCCACCCTGCCGAAGAAGTTCAGCTAGCTGCGGTTAGCCATCGCGGGACGTCGATCCAGTATATCGATAATCCTTCAGAAAAAGTTCAAATGGCGGCGGTAAAGCAGAAGCTAAGCGCGATCCACTATATCAAGAACCCTACACCCGCCGTCGTTGATTACGTAAAAAATAATAGTTAAATTCTACCTAGGGCGGCGACTAAGTCGTCCTTGTAGCGTTGGATGGCCTTCTGCTTTTCTTTAGGATCCTTGATTTGGTTGATATCCTTTACCGAAGCTTGGATCTTATCGACTTGCGGCTTTACGTGCTGGCGGGTAATTGCCGTATAGGTTTGCGTAAGGCCGAACATATCAGCAATATCACCGATAGCTTTACCATCTACCGCCTCATCCTTGTAGGCCCGTAATTCCGCCTTATACAAGCGAAGTAGCTCTACGGCTAACTTCTTTGCCTGCGCAAAGCCTTTGGCCGTGTAGAGGCCTTCCCCGGCCATATGAAAGAACGTCCACGGCGCATACGCTACAAACTCTGTCACCGGTTCGTGGCCGTATGCCGAATATCTCGATTTCTCTCCAAACTTTAGCAAACCATCTTTCGGATAAAGCACCTTGAAAAGATGATCCCGCGCCTTGTCAGAAATATCTTCGCGATGATGGGTCATAATGTATTTGAAAGCTTTGTTCTTGAACGAATCATTATGGAAGTCCGTTCTCTCCAAATCAAGAACATACTCGTCAAGATTGCCCTTATGGATCGTATCCTTGAAGGGCTTTACCTCTTCTATCTCAACCGCATAGATCCCCGGCTCAAGAATAACTTCGGACTCGTGGCCCAACCTGCTTTTGCGAACGTCGATCCCTTTGCCTTTGATGTTGGACGTAGAAAGGATAACACCGCGATAGCCTATCATATACTCGCCTTCTTTGCTCTTCTTGTCTTCAGCCTGCATAAGCGCGTGATTCAAGAAGTATGTAGGGCGCGTAATAGAAAAGCGCTTAGCTTCGTCTCGGTTAGGAGACCAGCTAGAAATAGAAGAAATACGTAGATTGCCATTTTCGATGGTCTGCATAAACTTATCAAACTCTTCCTTGGTAAGGAAGTTCATACCACGATAAACCGTTTCATCCGTATCAACCGGATAGCGTTGCTTCAACGCAAGCAGGGTAGAAGACGATGGCCACTTATCAAGGTTCTGATATGTATAATCCTTAAGCCATTTGTCGGCGTGATCCAAATAGTCGCTATCTTCGAAAAGTTCGGAATACTTCATAACGTTGCCCTTACTTCAAAAACAGGTCTGGTTGATTTTTATCAGGATTGCGGCGGACGCGATGAAGGTCAAAAAGAACATACGTATTCGATTTGAGTTCTTTACCGTTCTCGTCGTTGATATACTCAACAAATTTACCGGCTTTGTATTTCTTCGATACAAGGAATTTGTAGAAAGCTTCGCCAACGTCTCCGTCGAGGAACTGCCACGTTTCGCGGATATGTTTTGCATCTTGCCAAAGGTTTGCGTCTTCCGAAACCGACTCGATGAAATCCATTTGAAGATCGCGATTATCTAGGTCGGCAATCTCTTTCGGCGTTAGGGACAAGTCATAAACGTCGACATCGCCGTAAACCGCTGCAACCTTGGGATTGTTAGTAAAAAATACGCCGTAGCGCTTTGCGTCGTAATCACCGAACGTATGGGAATTATGACCGGTATGACCAATAGTAAAACGGGAATGGTTAGACCGACTCCCGTGATAAACCTTTATTCCTTCGAATAGTTCGCAAAGACGCATAGCAAATACCTTGTTTTAGGTATTTACGCGTCAACCGCGTCCCAATCGATATTCGGGTCTAGGTTCCTCGTACGCATACGCGTCGTGAAATCTTCGGCGTTGTCCCAAATGAGTTTGCCGTTCTTGTCTTCGATTTTGAGAACCGGGTCGCCAAAGACAATGTAGTATCCAAAGGCAAATTCTTCTGGCGACGGAAATTCGTCGTCAAAACCGCATTCTCGAATATCTTTCTTCACCAGAAAGTCGTCAATGAATGGCATATCATCCGAGATGGAGTAGCCGTACGCGATGTAACCAGAAAATGCCATTTGAACGCCCTTGATTGAATAATCGACCTTTAATACGTTAGGAGAACAAACGTCAATAAAAAAGCGGGGATTTCTCCCCGCTTGATTTAGTAGTGGTAGCCCGCTGGCACGTTAGCCATTATCTCGAGTTCAGGCTAATTTTAGCCGGTTCGCCTACACCGCGCCCGTTCGCACTCTACGTGCTCGTTACGCTATCAGCTTGCCTCACATCCACTGATGCTTCGGGCCACCACTTTCATTAACATAACCCAAAACTGGATTATGTCAACTCATTTGCTCGCTAAAGCGAATTAGAAACGGCGTAAAGAGGGGATGATTGTTTTGAACAAGTTTTCGCATTACGATAAGCGTCGTAAACGCGGAAACAAGTTCGAAATCGAAAGAAGTCGATGTCCTGATTTTCTTGACCAGCTTGGCCTCTTCTATTAGGCGTTCATCCTCGTGCTGAAAGTAAGAAGGGGTCATTATCAATTCCCGATTCTTCTTTCTTGTTTCTTCGTCAGTCGGAAGATTATCTAGCGCTTCGATCAACGCCGTTAGCAAAAGAGTTGTTTCGCGCGCTAGAATGTTGTCTTCTTCCGGCGTCCTTACGCACTTCTTGGAAATGGTCGAAACCGTATCAAAATGATTGCGAACGTAAGGAAGATTTGCATTTACGGACTTTGTGGACACGCCAACCCTCCTATCAAAATTCTTCGCGACTGTACGACCAATCGTTGTACGCGTTTTCGTAGCAGACTTCCTTGTACTTGTCGAACGTGGAACCGAACGGACGCGCGAAGTATCTAAGCCAACCGGCGATATACCAACCAACCGCCGTCCGGCAACGAAGCCGGTTTGAATTGTTGGCATCCTTTTCATCGTGCTCGCGGTCGCCAATGCCGATGAGTTGGATATGATTTTCGAATTCCGCTTCCGTCATCGGACCTTGGTCAAAAATCATCGCGTTAAAGCGCGCATCCTGCAAAGTAGGAAATTCAAGAAACGATTTCAGATAGTCAAGCTTCGTCGGCTCAACGTAGCTTTCGCGAAATTCTTGATAGGTCATCATCATTTCTTTTCCCTTTCGATGAAAGCGATTAAAACTGCCAGAACTTGGTCGTGGCGTTACGAACCTTGATAAGCTGGTCGATGCCTTCGTCGCTAAGGCCGGTCATACCCTTGAGGTCGTGGTCGTTGGTGCCGTCAAGCGCGCTCTGGAACGCGTTGATAACGTCCTGAACCGTTACGCCTTCGGCAACTTCAGCTTCGAGAATTTCCTTGTTCATATCCGTCTCCTTCGTTCGATTTCTTACTTCTGATATCGGTTCTACACTATTTTCTCAGAATGTCAACAGATTATCTGAAGAAAATTAGTCCTTGCCAATCTCTTCGTAATCTTTTTTGATGGAGAAGAAAATCGTTAGCATAAGAACAACCAACAAAATAATGATTGCCGCAAAAAAGTAAGGAGCTTGCGTAGCGGAAGCGAACGGCGTGAGAAACACCACCGTTACTAATAACGTCATTGCCAAAAATATTCCAAACATCGACCGACCTTCCATTGTGGAAAATACAAAAAGACAACGACTTGTGGATTATCCGCCGTATTGATAGAGAGAAAGAAACGGATTTTCCGACATACGGCGCTGGTTGAAACCGCGAAGCGCGTCATTGTAATCGAGATATTTGTCGGCGTTATTCGCGTAGTAAGCGAATTCAGGCTCGCCCGCGAAATCAGGATCGTCGTAGAGTGTGTTAAGTTCCTTCGTGTAGTAAGTGACGAAGAAAGCGCCGGAATGTTCTTCAAGCTCCAGCGAAGCGAACTCGTTGAAACGATGCTTGATATGTGTACGGAAAGACGACATTGACAATCCTTTCGGTTTTCGAAATCATTGTCACCGTCATACCGGAATAAAAAATAATGTCAACAGATTTTATACAGGTTCGCAAGATAGCGCGATTTCCTTGCACTTCGCACAGTTTTCATCGACCGTAAATCGATACAGGCGATTTGGCTTCAAAACCGTATGCCTTTGTTCACAAAGACGAAGTTCGGTGACCTTTTCCTTACGAGCAATGGCCGTTTGCGTAATGGTTTCGATCTTGGGACCATAAATGTCCATAAAGCCACGAAACGACATTCCAGAATGAGACAATGCCCACGCCGCCTTTTGCCACTTCTCAAGTTCGGTCTTCAAGGTCATTTCTTGTCCATTTCCTCAATGAAGCAAACATAGTTGGTGTATTTGAGCGAATGCGTCAAATCATTGTCAAAAGAATTCAACGCTTCTTTAAGGTCGTCTGTGGCCTTCTGATTGATTTCAAGCGCGCTAATCAAATCTTCACGTGACGCGAAAAACTTCTTTCCACCCACGGAGAAAATAATCTTTTTGTTGCCCTTCATATCAGCGGCAACCCACGCTTTGCTCTCGCCAGCATTACTACCGGGGAAAAACTCTTTGATTACCTCGTAAGGCAACCCATTGATATGAATGATATTCATTTCTTCTTCCCGTTGGCCAGATACCATTCAGATACCAGATGTTGATCGTAATTCCAATCCTTAGAATGATAAGCCATCTCGGTAAAGCCCTTACGAGTATCTGCCAAAATGACAAGAACGCAATCGAAGATATCGCGATATAGCCCCTTATAAGGCTTAACCTCGATTATGCGTCGAGGCGTCCACGGGCAGCATATTTCTTTACCGACTTCAACCATCCTTATGACCATCTGACATTCTACGAAGGATTTCAGCCCGCAAACGCTTTTCATAGTCTTCCGCTTCGCCAGCGTCATCCAGTTCTTCTGTGGAAGCAAGAATATAATACTCGGCTAGCAATTCTTGGTTGGAAGCAGACGCAATGTCGTGTTCGCCTTCGCGCTTGTAGCTACCAATGATCTCTTTGATTTCGATCATTACGGGATCCGTATGATAAACAATCCCGGTTGTAACGATTTCCACGTCGGTCGCAGCAGTTACCGGCACGTGATCAATTTCGAAATCGTCGCCTTTCTTGAAGAAGATACGAACGTAGTCCTCAAGACCGTTGGTCCTCGCGCCGGTAAGCATCATTTCAATAATCCTCGTAGTTGGTAACAACGCAACGCGATAGCCTACCGTTGATATTTTCGCTTGATACAGCGGGCCAAGTCGTTTCAACAAATCCAAACTTCAGCTTTGCGTCCGCAAGAGCCGCTTGGCATTCACGCGGAGTATCAAACTTTATCGTTGTAACGGACGACGTTTCCGCCGTACCGAAGAAAAGATAAAGAATGGTAAACGACTTAAGCAATCAAACTCTCCCTTATTCAAATAATCAGCGGTCGGATTTCTACCGACGACCTCCGAGTTTATCTTCCCCGGCGCTCTTACCTATCGACGTTTACTGTCCGAAACTTACCCTTTCAAACAATGTCGATACCCTTATGCTAGAAGGCGACCAAGCTATCTAGCCCGCCTGAGCTACGCTGATTGGTTTTAGGGGTAGGCAGTCATTGGCGCTTGACTTTTATCTAGACCCGATGCTCGCCCGCTCGGATTAGGCCTATGATCCCCTAAACTGTTAAACCTTTGTTTCTTCCATATTCCGCGCCAACCATTCCTGCGCGTCTTCTTCCGTTTCAAGGCCGTCAACGAAACAAGCTTCTTCCTCGTCGTCAACGATTTGGTCCTTTGCCGGATGGCAGAAACCACCGCGTGTTACGGAGAACTTCCAACCGCGACGTCTCGCTACCGTCTTGTAGATTTCATCGACCATTTTTCGCCCTCTTCGTTAGGAACCAGCAAACCGCACCAAACCAAAGTAGCGCAAGAATTAGATAAATGAAATCATTCATTTCTTTGCCTTCATTGGTGGTGGTTGTTTAGGGGGTTGCGATACGAATTGTTCTAGCGTTCGTATTGCCGACTCATTCGGACCATAGTAAGGCCCACCCCAACCATCGGTACCGCGCGCATTTGCTCCGATATACATTGCGAAAGCGCCGACGAAAAACGGCACAACCAAGAACACCGGCACGGTAGGCCAGATAATTGCAATCCAACCGCCAATCCACATACCAACTGCCACGCCGAAAATAAGGGAAGCCTGCACCCATTTGTTGCCCATCATTCCGTCAGGCGTCCTGTTCGTCATTCCTCGTCTTCCTCTTCGAACCGTGTGGTTGGAAAACTTTGGAACTGGCCGGTATGATCAACCATCAGGAAAATCACTTCGTCTTCATAAAGGTCGTCTGGAATTGGAATAGGCCGGTGCGGCATCGAGTTGGTAACTGCCAGATGGGTCAACGCGTCAATCGTTTGGCAGGTTTGCAGACCGAAATTGCCGTTGACCTTGAAGATATTTTCCTTGTCGATCTTTTCTACAAGGTCGCAGCATTCTGTTTTGAAAGCTTCGTAATCCATTCCAAACTCCTTTGACGACGTTTTACAACTTTCAAAAACCTTATGATGTCAAATTATATTTGTCAACAGATATTCGGAAAGATAATTAGGAAGTGATAACGAAACGATATCCCTTGAAGAAATCAGATGTTCCCCAAGCGCCCTGCTTCTTCGCCCACTCGGTTGCGGACGGACCGTGTTCTTCCGGGTCGAACCAGCTAACGGATTTCGTAGACTCGCGATAGAGACCCACCTTCAAACCGCTTTGCGATGCTTCAGATATTCGCGAAATCCAGAAGCCCCGACCGTCCGGTGTTTGTTCGGAATCAGATACGATGGTCTTATGCTTCTTCAACAGGATTTCGAAGAAGGTGTTCTTCGTGACCGAAACAGGAACATCACCTTCAGCATCGCGCCAAATCTTGACCTGCGTTACAACGTTCGGCAATCCAACAAGCGAATGCACAACGTAATCAACAACAAAAGTCAACCGCGCCGTAGCCTTCGAAACGACTGCAATCGTACCTTCCGTATCTTTGCCCGCACGGAAGAATTTGAACAGCTTGTTATCTTCGAAAACTTCCACAGAAGCTGCAAGGAGGGTGTTCGCCTCCTTCTTGTTCTTGACAACATCACCAAGATCGAAATCAGTAGATCTTACAATTTGCGGCGACTCGAATAATTCCTTGATACGCATACACTTCTCCTAAAACATAGAAATAGTTACGGAATCCATATCCATTTGTCAACAGATATTATGTGAACTCCGTTATGTAGAAAAGCATAAAGAAGCCGATAATCGAAGGACCGGCAAACAGATAGAAAAAGATAAAGGTTTTCAAAATCCGCATCCGAAACGAATGATGCCTCTTTACCATCCATTCCGAAAACGGAAACAAGAATGTGCTAAAGTTCAGGACGTACAAAACTCCAACAAACGTAAGGACAAGCCCGCCATTCATTCCGATATCTTCCTCTCCTGTTCTTCTTTCCTGCGTTCGGCCTTTCTCTCAAGTCTCGTAGAAAAGAAAGAAGCCGCCGCAGCCAGAAGAACCACGAATACTGGACCAAATATCCATTTGTAAGCGTTGATTTCTTCAGCGGACATTATTGCTCCTTATAATACGAAACATCACGGAGAATAGCGCAATCGCTATAGATGTCCAGAAAAGCCAACGAATACCCCGCTGATTTAGTTCTGGCAACACTTCGAAATAGCTCGTTTGCATAAATGCATACACCGGAACAGCTATCGGGGAAAAGATGATATAAGAGATCAACAAGCTTTGAAAAACCGTTACCCACCAAGGAGTATTCGGCGCACCGCCCATCATTACTACCGGCGTAAGAAGCACACAGAAGTTGAAGAGATACATAACCGCCATCAACACCAAAGGAATTAAAACTTCCATCATTCGATATCCTTCATTTCAGCAACCGCAACCTTGCCAGCCATATAACCAAAGATCCCGCCCGAGGCGAAAAGCATAATGGTAACAAAAATAGCATCGGACCAGTGTTCTGGCTTGGTTACATCAATACTCTTCATAACCGGTAAAATTAAACAAAAACCGATAATTCCCGGAAGGAAAATTATCGAAAAGTACCAAAGACACCGAACCCATACGACGGAACCATCTTTTGCTGCATACGCCTTATAACGAGGAAGAACCCACTTCCTAACAGCCGAATAAACGACGTTGACCATAAAGATCACCACCAACATCCAAAACAAACCGTCATAAACGATCAAGCGTTTCCCTCCGCTTTCTTCCCGCCGTATTCGGGCGCTAGTTCCCCATCTTTACCAAAAATACCGGCGTCCTTGAGCGAATTAACCGCTACTTCAGGAGTAACGGTTGTTCGCTTGGTATGCTCTTCAATCAATGTTC